>JAEEGK010003444.1_pt1 | contig 39339 bp, 24 predicted proteins | sample 8958771 | NCBI WGS metagenome assembly JAEEGK01 (sample SAMN16246547, study PRJNA631951) | gut metagenome | biome: gut microbiome; feature: rumen; material: SC-attached | host: Bos | place: Iran: Karaj | collected 2018-10
TTTAAAATTATTTTTTATAAAACATTAATTAAAATATTGTTTATTTTTCAATTGGGAAATTAAAAAGTCAATATATATTTCCCAAATTAAATCTAATTTTCACTAATTAAATTTTTAAAAAATAATAATTAATTATATATAAATTTTTTCTTTAATATGTTTAAAATATTAATTAAAAAATTTTGTATATTCAAATGTGAAATATTTCTTGAATAAAAAAAATGTCAGTTTCCTTATCACAAACTTTAAACAAGTCTTTGTACCTATCTAAAAAAACAAGAATGGAATCTTTAATGGATAGAATAGATGAAGCTAACAAAATTTTAGATTCCATATCAAATCCAAAAGAAGATAATAATAAACCAAATGATTTTTTGAAAAAAATAGAAAAAATGATTGAAGAAATAAATACTCAAAAAAACAAATCAAATATAAATAGTGATATGATACAAGAAATAATATCATCACTTCCAGAAAGTTCAATAATTCAAATTGCATATTCAAAAGAAGAATCCAAAAAAGAAAACGAGAAATTAAAATTATTAGATATAGAAAGAAATAATTATAAAAAAAAATTAGAAGATGAAATAATAAATCAAAGAGTAGAAAGAGAAAAAATACAAAAAGAAGAAAGTGAATCATTAACAAAAATTTCAAATTTAGAAGATGAAATAAGAATATTAAAACAACAAGCGAATTTTGATTCATCATCAATAACAAGTCATAGAAGATATCAAACAGATGGTCCAGTTAGAGCAAGTTATGATAATTTAAGATATTCAAATTATGAAAATGAATTTGAAAATAAAAATAATAGTTTAACAGATAGAAACAGACTAAATAATTTTGAAAATGAAAAACAAATGAAAATTAGTCAATCACATTCTAATATTAATAATAATCGAAATATTCAATCTTATAATTTTCAAAGTCAAAGAGATAGTTATGCTCCATTTATTAATGAATTATGGTCTAATAGAAAAATTAATAATAATCTTTATAAATCTACTTCTTCTGCAAATATTAGGAGTAATATGAGAAGAATTACTCCAATGATTTTTAATAATAATATAAATACAAATAATCAATATCAAAATAATTTGAATAATTAAGGGATAAAAATTAAGTTTTAAATAGATATAAAATAAGTAATAAGTAAAACATAAAAGAAAACAAAATATTTTAATTATTCAAAAAAATCATAACCCAACACTTTAATTTAAATATGTTATAAAAAAAATATATAGTTTTTATTTTAAATTCAAAATTATTTTTTTTTTCCGTTTTATAATTTTTAAAATGATAAAGTAATAATATTAAATTTTAATTAAAAAAATAAATAAAATGTATAACAACTATAATAATAATAGATTTGCTGGTTACTCCCTTCCAAAACAAAATATATATCAAATAAATAATCCAGTTAAATTAAATTATCAATATCCAAATCAATTTAATAAATATAATACAATGACACAATTTTATATAGTAAATAAAAATGGAGGACCAGAAATAATTTCAAAAGATAAACTTAGTCAAATGAATGTGAGACCAAATTCAAAAGGTTATCGTTCAAATTTAATGGCAATAAATGATGAATCAAAATTAAATCAAATGAAAGTTTATCAACAATCTCATTCTTATTATTATGGAAATTTTTTCCCTGATATTAATACTTTATATTATCAAGTAAAATATTTAAAATATTTATATAAAATTTTTAATTTATTTTTATAGAGTGGGAATAATTTAAGAAGACCTGAAGAGAAGTTAAAAAAAGGACAAAATCAATTAATTTTAGAAAGATTACAACAAAAATTTATTATGCAAGAAAAAGAGAAAAAAAAAAGAATGACAAGAACAGGAATAAATTTTTTTAAAGATAACTCTAATAATATAAAAGGGAACGAATTTAATAATAATAAATTAAGAAAATCACAGAGAAGAGTTTATAGTGAAAGAGACAATGCAGAAGAAGATTCAAAAATAGAATATAAAATATTACAAAAAAATAGAACAGAATATGTAAATGAACCAATTAAAGTATCAGACAGTATGAATTTAAAAAAAAACAACACTGTTAAATCATCAATAATAGCAAAAGAATCGAATAAAAATTTAATAAAAAACTTAATAAAAGAATTTGAAATTAATAACAGAAGATATATTTATAATAAAGATTTTAATATGAGTCAATATAATATAAAAAAAAATAAAAAAAAAAACCACATGAATAAAAAAGACAATTTTATAAAAAGAGGATTAGAAGGATTAATATCACCAAAAGGAAGAGAAAAGCAAAAAAATATCCAATTAAAAAAAACAAAATCTTTAAAAAAACTAACAACAATATTTGAATTAAACTTAAATGAATCATTCGAAAAAAAATATGACAAAAAATACAATAATCCAGAAAAAAACAATCTAAATCAAAAAGACAATAAATATAAAACATCATCAAATTTTTTTCAAAATAAAAAACCAAATACACCATTTAATTTTGATTCTTTTATAAATAAAGTTTTAGAAAATAATAAAAAAGCAGCTCAAGCAAAACAAACAACACATTTTTTTAATGATATAGGAAAGGATTTTATGAATAATCATATGAGAAGTACAAGAACTAATTTTTATAGTTCTCATAAAAGAAGATTTACTGGGGAAAAAGATACTAATTTTACAAATGATATTTTAAATGATATTAAACCAAATACTTTAAATTGTTTAAAAATTACTTTACTTTCTCCTTTAGAATGGAGGAAACACGAAGAAATTTGGAGTAATATTAATTCTTTAAGTGTTGGAATGAGTGAACTTGAAAAACATTTAATTCCTCCTAATGATAAAGATGTTTTGATTAGTTCTTATTTAAAGTTATATCCTAATGTTTTACATTTTGTTTCTTTGAATTCTATTTCTACTAGTAAGAAAAAAAATAGTAATACTGAATATTTAAGTTTTAATATTGATGATAATATTAATAATCCAAAGTTAGAAATGAAAAAATGGAAAGATGCTTATAAAAGATTAATTTTAAGATGGCATCCTGATAAATTATATTCTTTTATTTCTGAAATTAAATTAAAAGATGAAAATATTGGAAATATTTTAAGGAAAAAATCTACTTTAATTATTAATAATATGAATTCTTTATATAAAAATATACTAGAAATTTTAAGAAAAATATTAAAGAAAAAAGACCAAAAAGATGATGAGTAAATAAATAAATAATAATAATAATAATATTAATATTAATTAAATGTAAAAATAAAAATAAAAATAAAACTTACAAAAAAAACAAATTTAATTATACTTTAATATACAATAAAATTTATTCATTAGACTTTAATCCCATAAGTAAAATATTCATAAAAGTTTCACTTTTTCCTTTAGTTAAAGAAGTTATAGTTTCTAATAAATTAGTTCTAATTTGAGGATGTCTATCCATTGCAAACATAAAAAGAGTAATTCCTTCATTTTTAAACCAATCCCAATCCATATCAAATTCTTTAGATAAATGATATAAAATAACATTAGCAACAGCAGAAATTTCTAAACATTTAGAATAAATACCAACTCCTAAAGTTGCAAATGTCATTGAAATACTTTTTTCATCATTTAAATTTTTTAAAATATTAATTAATATATTAATATTTACATTAATATCATTTAACCAAGAAAGTATTTGAGTAAAATCTTGTTTCAATCCTTTAAAACACATTATTGTTAAATATTTTCTATTATTTGATAATAATGCAATAGCTTGTCTTGGATTAATATTTAAGTTTTTACATAATGAAATTATAAAAAATTCTAATGCTGATTCACAATTTGAATATTCTTTATTTATATTTAAATTTTTAATATTTACTCCTGCAGATGTGATATTACTTATATTCGTTGTGTTTAATTTTGATATTGATGATATATCATGTGTATTTGTTGTATAGGAAGAAATGTCCATTTAAGAAATTATTTTTTTTTTACTTTTATTTATTTTTTAATTAAGTAAATTATTTTTAATCTTTTATAATATTTATTATTATAATGAAAACAAAATCCAAAAATGAAAATAAAAATTTAATTTTAGAATCCCCTAAAATAAAGTAAAATTATCTTTTTATTAATTTATAAAACTAGATTATTATCCTCTAATGAAAATATTCCTAAATTTTCTTTAAATGATGAAGAAGAAGATAATAATAAAATTGAAAACGAAATTAGTGAAAAAATATATAACACTTCATCAAGAAAAGAATCAAATGAAACAAATGAAAGTTCAAATCCATCTTCATTTGAAGAAAATAAGAATTTAAGTATTGATAGTCAAGAAAATCAAAATTGTGAAAAATATATTCCAAAAAAAATTAAAATTATAGATGTATTAAGTCATTTTGAATATAATAAAGTGAAAAAATAAAACTAATTTAATGTTGTGTTGTATATTTTATAATAAATGATATTTTTTAACTTTATCAAAGCTTATTTATTTTATAAATTATGTAATTAGATTTAGGAAGAAAATGAATATTTAATAAAATTATTTTTATTATATAATTAAATCAGTAAACAAATATAACCATAATTTAATTAATTTAATTTTGTTTACTAAAATTACATCTAAATAAATTTAAATTACTTTTAAATATCATATTATCATAAATTAAAAAATCATCAATTGCAAGAATCCAAGTTCCATTTGTACTATTAGTAATTTTATTTTCTCCAGTTTCAGTTATAATTTCATTTCCATCTTTAATTTTCCATCCATTTTTTTCATCATATTGTATATTACAATTAACTTTAGAAACTAAATGATCATCTAATTCAATATCATTATTATATTTTTTTCTCCCAATTCTAATTATTTTTTTACTAGAATTAAAACTAAATTTTCTATTTTGACTTTCATTATTTTTATTCAATTCCGCTATTTGAATATTAATAATATCATTATTAGTATTATTTTTACTTTTATCATTTTCAAAATTAAAAATTAAATAAGTATCACCAACATTAATCATATCTTCATTTTTAAGAATAATAGACTCTTTAACTTTAACATAAGTTCCTAAACAATTTCCTAGATCTCTTAAATAATAATTTAAATTTTTAGTATTGAAATAGATTCTAAAAAATCTACCAATAAATTTAACATTATCAGTTTCTTCATCTTCAAATTTTTTTTGAGGAATTAAATAATCTATTGAATTTTCATTATTTTCATTATTTAAACTTAAATCTTCAATAAAACCAAAATAAGTAATATTACTTTTTATATTTCTTAATGATTTTCCTATTAAACCCATTTTATCAATTTTAATTTTAGTACCATAAGACATTGATTGAGAACCAATAACAGTAATTTCTAATATACCAGGATATTCAATTTTAGGAAAGTTTAAATTTCTTGATAAAAATTTAGAATCTGAAATTATATTTATTTTTTCATTTGTTATTGGAATTGAATTTACTTGTGATTTAAAATATTTTTCTACTGTTAATGTACTATTTTCATTTTTTTTTGGATAAATTTCCATTTGCTCTTTTATTATATCTAAATCTGTTTCTACTTCAGTTTTTCTATTACAACACTATTTTTATTATGGATTAAATTGTTTTTATTTTTACATTTCCCATTTAATATAATTTTTTATTATTTAAAAATGAATAAGAATATTAAAAATTTAAACCTTTAAAATAAAAGTTTTATTTCATTTAACTGTAATATTAATAAATATTTTTTATTCTTTTAATTTATTTCTATTATTATTTATTACTTTATTTTTCTAAATTAAATACTTAACAAAAATATTTAAAAATAAAAAAAAAAAAATTGTTATAAAATTAGATAAGCTATTATTATCAATAGTTTTATAAATGGGAAGAAATAAAATAAAAATCGAAAGAATAAAAAGTGAAAGAAATAGGAATATAACATATATAAAAAGAAAAAAAGGTTTAATAAAAAAAGCAATGGAACTTTCACTTTTATGTGATGCGAATATTTTTCTTTGTTTAGTTCCAAAAGGAACGAATCAAATGTCTTTATTTTGTTCATCTGACTCATTTGATGATTTTATTGAGAAATATATAAAAACTCCAATTAAACCAGAAGAAACTTATAATTTAAAAGATGTAAATTGAATTATTAATTTTTTTTATTTTAGTATAATATTTTATTTTCAGAAGATGATGAAAAAAATAATTCAGTAAAACATTCTAAAAAAGAGAAAAAGCAAAAAAATGAGAAAATAAATAATGTTGATATTAAAAATCAAAGTTATAATAAAGAAATAAATAATTTAAAAATTAATAATCAAAATAATTTCCCTTTTATTAATCAATTCCCTGATTATATGCAAATTCAACCTTTCCATAATTTAAATAATATAAATACAAATTATAACAATTTATATTCTATGGAAAATAATTTATCAAATCCATTTTTAAATCAGAATATTTTGATGAATAATAATCATTTTTTTATGAATAATATGGGGGTTATGTTAAATAATATAAAATCAAATGATTATAGTATTATAAATAAAAAAACAAATAGGAATTGTATTATAGATAAAAATACAGAAAATGCCAATATGAATCAAAATGTAAATTATTTTAATTATATATTAAATAATGATTATATCAATAGCAATAGCAACAAAAACTATAGCATCAGTGATGACAACATTAATAAATAAATTTTTTTATATAGTTTTAATCATATATATATTATATATATGGTTATTTATAATATAAATTGCTGTTTATTTAGCGTATAGGAATTAATAGTATACTCCGATAGTTAATTTATAATTATTATTTAATAAATAGAATAGATATTCAGTAGATTTATTATAAGGATAAATTTTTAATTATTTTAAAATATAAAAAATGAAAATTGGTTAATAAATCATGATTGTAAACAATAATCATTATTTTAACATATTATTCAAAAGTTTTTTAAACAAACAAAGGAGAACAAATACGTTTTTAATTCACATTTTTTTTTCACAATCATGATTAATTTTTAATTAATAATTTTATTTTTTACTTTTAATTGTTTTTACTTAAATAAATTATAGGATAAATTTACAATTTAAATAAATAAATGGTTTTTAATTATTTAATACCTTATTTTTTATCAAACAATATTCCTTTATATTTATTTGAATACTTTTTCTGTTTTACTGAACTATATTTAAAAATATCAGGTAAAACATTATTTTTGTGATTTCTATTTTCAATTGTTTCATAATTAGAGAATAAAAAACTATTTTTTGTTTCACCCTTATTATTATATTTGTTAAAATTAATAGAATTCCTTTTTTCATATTTTTGAGATTCATTTATATCATCTTGAATTACTCTATCAAAATGAATTAAATTTTTTTTATTTAATTTTAATAAATTTATATTTTCTCTTTTTGTTCTTAATTTAAAACTACTAGCCATACTATTTATATTTAAAATCTTTGTTGATGAACTTTTTATCATTTTAACTTTTTGTTTCAATTTATTATAACATATATAATCAAAATTTTTAAATTCTTGATTATTTTCCAAAGATGAATCAAATTCCTTTAAATGTTGAATTTCTTTTTCAAATAAATTTTTATTTTTTTTATTATATAAATTATATTTAGGAATAATTGGAGATTCCAAATCAAAATCTTTTAATTTCGAAAAATTAAAACCTTGAAAAAATTCATGATTTTTAATATCAAAAGCATCATTAATATACCCTAATCTTTTTTCAGGATCAAATTCAACTAATTTTTCAACTAAATCACCTAAAATTAAAGAATATCCTCTTTCAACAAAAGATGTTTTAAAATCAATAACATTATTATAATCATAAACTTCATCCATAACTAATTCATAAATTACAACTCCAATTGAATAAAAATCAGAAGCAAAACTTAAATTTCCTTCTGGTGCAATATAATATTTTGTTCCTGCATATTTTAAGTTATCATTTATTTCATTTATTTTTGAATTAAGACCAAAATCACATAAATGAATATATCCTTTATCATCAAATAATAAATTTTCTGGTTTAATATCTCTATGAATAATATTTTTTGAATGAATATATTCAATTGTTATTATTATACATCCTAATATAAATTTTATTTCTTTTTCATTAAAAATTCTACCATTCATTAAATAATATCTTAAATCTCCTCCTCCTAAAAAATCCATTATTAAATATAAATTGTTTTCATCTTGGAATGAGTAATATAAATTTGAAATTAAAGGAAAGTAAAGTTTTGATAATGCATTTTTTTCATTATATACAAAATCAATTATTCCTTTTTTAATTATTATCGATTTTTGTATTTCTTTAATTGCAAATACTTTTCCTGTTTTTATAAATTTTGCTTTATAAACTATTGAAAATCCTCCTGCTCCATAAATTATTTGTTTTTTAAAATCATTTATTGTTATTTTCTGTTTTTCTAATACTTGTAAATGCGTTTTTATTGATATTTCTCCCATTTTATATAATTTCTTTATTTCTTTTTTTTTTTTCGATTTAATAAAAATTTATTTTTAATCTTTAATAATAATAATATTTTTACTTTTTATACATTATATGTTTAAAATTTAAAAAAATGTTATACTCATATTTTATTTATAATATATTTTAAAATTTATATGTTTAAAAATTAATTATGAAAAATAAAAAAAATGAACAATGAAAAACAATTTTTTATGATTAAAAAAGGAGATAATATTTTTAATTGGAAAGAAGTAGATAGTGAAATGATATTTTATAATTATAATAATATTGAAAATTTTCCTATAATTATAAATTTTCCAAATTCAAATAATAATATTCCCCAATATAATAATTTCATAAATGAAGAAGAAAATAAAGGAGAAATAAATGAAAATGAAGATGAAAAATTTAAAAAGAAAAATTTTAATATTGATGAATTTTGTAAATACTTAAAAAAAAAGCGGGAAATAAACATAATATATCCAAGGGAAAATTTAGATAATTTTTTAAAAAACAAATTAAAAACTCAAGATGAAAATTTAATAAAACCAATTAATATTAATATTTCTAAATCATTAACTCCATATAAAAATGAATCAAAATTAATAATTGATGATGATGAAGAAGATGATAATGTAGATAAATTAATTATTCAATTAAATTCTGTAATAGATGCTCAAAATAAAAATAAAGTTATTAAGAAGTTAATTTTAGGAAGAAAAAAATTACATAGAGAAAGATTAGAAAATTTTTATCTAAAATTATCAAAATATTTTGGAGAAAGAATTGAAGATATCAAAGATTGGGTTTCTTTAGAAGAAAAATTGATTACAATTGATAATTTAAGTTATAGTATCTGTAGAGAAATTGATAAATATATTAAAGTACATCAATCAGGAAAAATTCAATTAGAAAATGATTTTTCTAAAAACTTTTTAAGAGTTCATTTTATTGGTTCAATTAAAGTAAAAATGAATGATTTTAATTTAGCATTAAAAAATTATAAGTAAGAATATTATATTTAATTATTTGTTAGTACTTATTACTCTAAAAAAAATATAAAAAATGTATTAATTAAATGTGATCCATTTGTAGAAAATCAAAGTACTGTATATTTAAAGAATAAACTTTGTATTAAATTATTAGATATATTTCAAAAAAATAAAATTATAATTACAGAAGAAAAAATGAATAGTATATTTGGGATTATTCAAGCGAATGATAATATTAATAATTCTACTTTAGAAAAAGAATTTTCAGAAGCACTTCTTAATATAGGAGCAAATCAAAAAAAAAAAATAATTTTGATTCTGATTCAGTTTTAAATAAAAAAAAACCTATTTTTAAAATAAATAATGCTCAAGATGAACAAGATATAAAACAAGATAATTTTGATTTTTATTATTCAAATTTAGATGAAAAAGATTCAAACTTTATAATAAATATAGACGAAAAAAAAGAAAATAATTTAGAAGAAGAAAAGAAAACACAAATATATTCAGAACCAATAAAAAGTAATCATTATTGTATAAAACAATTTTCATTTGATGACTTTGTGTTAAAATATACAAATTAAAAGTTTCTTAAATAAAAAAAATTCAAAAAATTAGATTCATAACAAAAAAAATAAATAAATTATATATTATACAATAAATTCACTTTTTTAAATTATTATTATATTTAATTCAATTATTATTAAATTATAAAAAGAATTAATTTCATGAATGATAATAAAGAATTGACTCCAGAATATAATTTAAAATTGCTTTCATTAGGAGAAACTGGAGTTGGAAAAACTAGTATAATAAGTATGTATGCTGAAAATAGTTTTTTTGCAAATCAAGAAGCAACAATTGGAATAGATTTTAAAACAAAAAATTTAAAATATAAAAATAAACAGTTTAAAATATTAATTTGGGATACTGCAGGACAAGAAAGATTTAGAAAAATAACTAATCAATATTATAATAATGCAGATGGGATTTTTTTAGTTTATGATATTACTCAAAATAATACTTTTGAACAAATTTCTTATTGGATTAATGAAATTAATAATAAAATAGATAAAAATAAAATTGGTATTATTTTAATTGGAAATAAAATTGATATAAATGAAAAAAGACAAGTTTCAATTGAACAAGCACAAAAAATTGCAGAATGTTTTAATATTCCTTATATTGAAACTTCTGCATCTAAAGGTGAAAATATTGATGAATGTTTTAATTTGTTAATTGAAGAAATTTTAAAGAAAAAAGGTATTAATGAGACAATAAATGAATTAAATAATGAAAATAAAGAAAAAGATGAGAAAATTAATTTAAATAATGATAATAATTTAATTAATAAAAATAATAAATGTTGTTATAATTAGGAAATATAAATTTAGTCTTAATATTTTCTTTTTAATATAATTATATATAAATCATTATTTATAAAAATAAAAAAATATTTAATTTAGAAGTTTCAATTAAATAATTTAAATAAAATGTCAAAAGATGATAAACTAAAAACAGCTGAAATTGAAGAAGAACAAAACAAAAAATTATTCGATAAATTAATAGACAATAATGATAATGTAATGAAAAAATTAGAAGAAGAATATAAATATTATCAAGATAATTTAAAAGAAATTTATCCAGGAAATAAATTAACAAGAGATATATATTGTAAATTAATTGCATTAATACAAAATAAAAATGATAATTTATTAAATCCAGAAGAACAAAATGAAAGAGTGAAAAAAATATTAAAAGATTTCTTTATAAAAGAAGATGATATTCCAAAAATTATGAAATTATATCCAGATACTTTACAATATAAAGGAATGAAAGATTTAGAATTTAGAAATAAACCAGAACAAATAAAAGAAGATTTAACTACCTTTTTTATTCAAAAATATTTTAGATTAAATAATATTAGAGAAAAAATTTTGACTAAAGCAAATCAAATTTTAAACTTTAAAGATTTTAATGAAAAATTCCAAATAAATAAAGATTATAAAGTTGGTAAAATAAATACAGAACTTGATTTAACTTTGAAAAGAATTATTCGTCTTTTAAATAAAGAAGATAAAACAACAAAAGATTTTGAATATTATTTAAAACATTTTAAAGTAAAAAGAATTGATTCAATTTTCTTAAAAAAAGAACAAGATACAATTCATTATTCTTTAAGAAAAGATGATTTTGAAGTTTATTTTAGAGAAAAAACTTATAGAAATAAAGTTGCTCTTCATTTAAAAGCTTTTGAACCAAATATAACTTATTGTCCTATTAAAAATGGAATGGAAATTTATAAAAATTCAAAAATTTTATTAAATAATATGTTTAAGAAAAGTTATGAAAATCAAATGAAAACTATTAAATCAATTTATAAATCAGAAAAACAAAGATGTGCTTCAAATGATATAAAATTATTTAAAGATTATTTCAAAGCAAAATATACTTTTTATTATAGAATGAAAAATGAATATGAAGGTGAAAAAACAAAATATAATTTTACATATGATATTTTTTATCCACCTTTAATTATTTCTTTAAATAGTGAAATAAGACCTTATTTAAAAGAACTTTGTGAATATTTTAATATACCTTTTGATTTAAGTATTGATAAAGGTAGAGCTTTTTCATATAGTATAAATGTATTTTATCCAGGATATTTTAATCAACAAACAAAAAATTTTAAATTTAATTCTTATGAATTAACTTTTAATGAAATTATATCTGGAGAATTAAAGTCAAATGATAATGCAGATATTAATTTAGAAACAAAAACAACTGAAATTTTAAGAAATAAATATAATGTTGAAAAGGGATTTTTGGTAAATGGAGATAATAAATTTTTAAATGAATCTTTAAAGCATACTTCATTTAAAAGTGAAGTATATATTAAAAGCTCACATTGGACTTGTTGTATTTGTTTATTTCCTGATATAGATATTAAATATATTCATCAAATGAGAATTTTAAATGAAATTGGATATGTTGATTCTAATTTTAAATATATTTTAGAAATTATTGAAAAAGTTGATTTAAGTACTTTAAATAGATTAATTGAAGATTATACTATGAATACTTCAAATAAAATTAAAAGTACAATTAAATTAATTAGTTCTAAAAAAGAAGAAAATGAATATAGTCAATTAAGAGAATTAGTTGCTGAAATTATTGAAAATGATGATAATGCAAAAGGAAATAAAAAATCTAATTTATTAAATCCACATGATGAATATACTGATAGAATAGATTCAGATTTATTAAAATATTTAATGACACTTAGATTTTTAAAATTAAGGGATTTTAAATTCTACATTTTAAACTTATTAAATTATTTTAGATATGTTCAAAAAAAGATAGTAATAGATTCATATAAATTAGAAAATAGAACATGGAAAAAAAATGAAGATTTAGGAAATTTAACTGAAATTTTAAGCAGAACAATACCTAATGAACATAATAAACCAAAAAATTTAATAGTAACTCAACCATTAAGTGAATTTAGTAAAACAAATCCAATAATACCTTCTTTAGAAAGAATAATAGATAGTAAAAAGAACGAAGATTTATATAATAAAAGTTATTTTGAAGAAATAGATGAATATATAGAATATTCAGATAAATTAATAAGAATAAAAGATGCTAAAGGAAATTATATTATTTATGAAGCAACTTTAAGTGATATGAAACAATTAGAAGATGAATTTTGTAAAATTGGAACTTATTATATTCAAAAAAAAGAAAAATTAATAGTTGATACTGATAAAGTACCAAATCCATTTATTGATAGAACTCAAGTAATTTTAGATTTATTTTTAAATGAATTTGATTACTTATATGCCAAATTTGAATTTATTTCTGAATTAATGACAATATATGATAATACAACAGATATTTATCAACAAAAAAAATTAATGAAAGAAATAACAAATGTAATGGCAAAAAGACCAATTTTAGATTTAAATTATCATTATTTTACTTCAAGTTATATGGTTGAAGTAGAATTATTAAGAAAAAAAGCTGCTTTTACACATATATTAATTGATTATCAAAAAAAAATGGAAATTAATGAAAATAGACAATTATATGATACTATTGATAAATATTATTGGTTATTAGGTGAATCTGCTTTAGAAATTATTCAACATGTTAGATTTGATAGAAATGATATTGAATTAATTAAACAATTTATTGAATTAAAAAGGAAAAAAATGCTTAATGAAATGAATGATGATGAAAAAAATGCTTTTAAACAATTAGATGAATTTATTGAATTATTCACTAAACTTCAAAAAGAAAAAAAATTAGAAAATGAATTAAATTTAGAATTAGATAATAATGATAATGAAGAAAAAATATTAAAATTTGATGATTCAAATAAAAATGATTCATTTAATTCAGATGAAGGTGATTTAGATAATTTAAATCAAAGAAAAAATGAAAAAGCAAAAGAAATAGATAATAAAGTTAAATTATTATTAAGATATTTAAAAAAATTATTCAGTATAGCATTAACAGGAGGAGATAATAATTTTTTAGAAAATGATACAGAAGAATTAATTAGAAGTCAAGATGAAATAATAAAATCTTTAAGAGAAAGTTTAATAGAATCAATAAATGAAAGTGATACAGAAAAAAAGAAAAAACCACAAAATAATTATTCATATTCAGTTTCAAATACTTCATTAGATTTATTAAATTATCAAATAAGATCTTTATTAAATATTCCAAATCCATTTTTAGAAAATCAATATATGAATTATATAGAAAAAAATCCTCAAGTAATATCAGTTTTAAACAAAGAAATAAATTTCATTAAATTTGAAGAAGGTTTTCCACATAAATTTTTTGAACAAGATGATCCAAATTCAAAAGGAAATGAAATAGAATTTTTTGAATCTTTATCAGAAATTGCACATATATTTGATTTAATTAATCAAACAAAAAAAGTATTTTTTGATCAATTTATATTTGAAAATTCTATAAGTTCAGATGGATTAGAAATATCAATTTTTGATCATTTAATTGAAGAATGGGAAAATTTTAAAGATAAAATAAGTGGAAAAAAAAGTTCAACTGATTTTGAAAAATTATATTATTTACAAAATACAATAATAGATAATTATCATTCTTTTATTTATACTTTAAAAAATTTAACTGCAATTTTAAGTTCTCCAATTGATAGAATTCCTCCTGAAATTTTAGTATATTTACCTCATCAAATTTTAGAAAGAAGTGATTTTGAAAATATTGATTTTATTAAACAAGCAGAACCAAAAGATCCTACTCAAATAGAACATTTAATGTTAGATGATTTAGAAAAAAGTTTATTAAATTTATTAATGAATGATTTCAAAAGTGGATGGGTTGATTTTAAAAATCAAGTTGATGAATTACAAATATATTGTAATGCTATTGAAATTACAAGAATGAAACAATTAGTTTTTAATTTAATTGTTAAAAATACTTTATTAGCTGACATTTATGAAAAACAAAAAGATAAATTTTTAAATACAAATGAAAATATTTTAACAATGAAAGATTGTGTTGGTATGACACCTTATACTGATACTGATGCTAAAAAAAATAATTATTTAGAAAGATATCATAATGAATTACAAGTTTTAAAAGAAAAAAATGAAAATTTAATTCCTAAATTTTCTATTGAAGAATTTGATCCTTCTTTAGTACCTTGTGTTTATTTTAAAGATATCATTTCTGTTCAAACTGATTTATTTGAAAATGGATTAAATGAATTAAAAACTTTAACTTCATATGAATATATGAATTTTTTCCTTTTGTTAATTGCTATTCAACATAATCATACTTTATTCTTTGATAGTGAAAAATATGTTAATGAATTAAATTTATATAAAAATCAAGGAATTATTGTTAGAACAAATCCAACTTTTAATGTTATTTCTTTTATTAATAATCCAAAAAATAATAAAAATGAAGCTGCTTCTTTACATGAATTAGAAAAAAAAGTAGAAGAAATAAATAATAAATTAGCTAAAGATTATTTTTATTATGTTAATAAGAAAAAACAAAAAAATAGAAGTAATATATTAGCAAGATATAATGTATTTATAGAATCAAAAGTTAAATTTTTAAAAAAACCTCCAATAATAAAATATATTTGTTCAAGACATGAAAGATTATTATTAATAAATGCATATATTCAAGTTATTAATTTAGAAGTATTTTTAGATAGCATAAATTTACAAGCTTGTAAATTTTCAACACATTTAAGACATTTAATTAAATCAATTCCTAAAGAATATAATATATTCGAAGTTAATGATATGCATTTTATTGAAAATTGTAAAAAAACTTTAGAAAGTACAACACCTCATAAAAATTTTTGGTATTTTCATGAGAGATCTCATCCTTTTAATAAATTTTATATTCCTTCTAATTTAGAAATATTAAGATTAAATGAAAGAACTGATGAAGATGAATTATATCATTATAGTAAATATAATTCTTTTGGATTTAATGAAGAAGTTTTAAATCCAAAATTTTTTAATCAATTTAATGATTTTTTTCAATCACCAAAATTATGTAATAAATTAGAAGATAGTAGAAATAAATTTTTTGAACAAGCTTTTTCTTATCAATCAAATGTTTTCTTATTTTTAAAAATTTGTTCTTTTTTCCTTAACGATATTAATTTGAAATTTATAGAAATTTGTCTTACTCAAAATCCAATGGAAATAATTCAAATAATTAATCAAGTAGAACAAGGAGATGATTTTTGGGGAGATAAAAAAATAATTTTACCTCAATTTGATGAACAAAGAAGATTACCTTTAAATATAGTAGAAAAGATAATAGATACACAGAAAAATTATTTAAATTTAAGAGTGAATTTTGATAGAATTAAATTAGATTTAGAAGAATCTGTAAGAAATGTTCAAAGATATTTAGAAACTCCTAAAAAATTAGTTGAATATATGGATCAACATTTAAATTATAGAATATATCATTGGTATCATATATTTAATATTGCTAGGGAATTATCTTTAAAAAAAGAAGATTTAAATGCTTTTGAATATTTATCTAAAATAATTAAAGATAATTTCCTTTATGGAAAAAGAGATTATTTTAAAAGTGTTGAATGCTTATTTGAATGTCATATTGAAGAAAAGGAATGTTATAAAAAATATTATAATGATCTATTTCATGAATATATGCATTATGAAGATAATAATTTAAAACTGTTTTCTTTAAAAAATACAAATTATTTCCCTCATGATAATAACTTCTCTTTAATACAAACTAAAGATTTATTATTTAATGATAATATTAAATATTATTTCCCTTTTATTTCAGAAAATAAAATTGCAGAAGTTAGAAATTTAAATTTCAAAATAATATCAATGACAAAAAATTATTTAATTTATATAGAAAAATCTACATTGAATTCAGATTTAATAGTTCTTGATACAGAGAAAATAAATTTTTTAAAATATTATATAAAATTAACTGAATTTAAATATAAATTTATGATATTATGTGATTCAAATTTTATTCCAATAACTCCAAAAAAATTTGAATTAATAGAAAAATATATTAAACAACATCATGGAAAAATAAATTTAGAATGGATTGAAAAAAGTGCAATAAGTGAACCAAATGAAAATGATGAAAATTCAAAAAGTGAAGAAAGTGATTCTTCAGAAGATGAAAAAGAAGAAGAAGAAGAAAAAAAAATAAGTAGAAAAAATGAAAGAAAAATAACAAAGAAAATTGATAAAGTATTTGATAATAAAAGAGAAAATAATTTAAAAATGAAAAATAGTATTATTGTAGAAACATTTTTAAAAGAAGCAAATAATATATTAAATGCATTTTTTATTGAAGTAAGATATAAATTAATGATGAATTCAATTAATTTTATTGAGAAAGAAAATAATGCATTTAAAGAATTATTTTCAATAGAAAGAAATGATTTAGATATAAATCATTTTAAAAATAAATTTTCAAGTAATTTTCTTCAATTTTTAGATGATTATCAATTAGATAACATAAATAGGAAATTTCCATTTTTTGAAAGTTTCATAAATAAAATAAAAAATATTTGTCTCGAAGTAGAAACACATACAGATAGTAATGCAATATTAATTAGTAGAACAGAATATGAAGATGCAATTAAAGTTATGATTAGAGATTTTATTATATATGAAAGTAATATTAATAGAAGCAATCACTTTTCTCAAAGCAGTGAAAAATTTGGATATTTCTTTTCTATTAAAAAATTAGAAATTTGGTTAAGAGCTTATAAAAATAAATTAATTGAATTTGATCAAGATTTAGAAAAAATTTCCAATGCAAAAATAGCAATAACAAATAATAGTTTAGTTTATGAAATGGATAATTTATATCGTCAATTAAAAGTATTAAAAGATAATATTAAAATAATGGAAACATATATAAAAGATTATTTCATTGATGAATTTAGAGGAAAAAAATTATCTTTTGATACTCAATTATCACATATGAAAGCAGATTTTGATAATTTTAGAAATAATTTAGTAATAAAAATAAATCAAGATATTACAGACCAATATAATCATTGTATAAATGAATTAAAGCAAAAAACAATTTTTATAACAGAATCAGTAAATAAAATATCAAATGTAGATACAACACAAGAAAAAGAATTTTTTGAAAATTTTTATAGAGGATTAGCAATGAATCAAAATTATCATATTGAATTAAATAAAAAAAGAGCACATATAGAAGAATTACAAAATGAAATAGCACATTTACATGAAAGTTATAAAAATCAATTATATCAACAGAAAATGGATTTTGAAAATGAATTAGATAAATTAAGAAAAAATTTATCAAATAATAAAGATTTATGGGATAAATTAGCAATTGCAGAAAGAAATGAAAATATATTAAAAGAAGAATTATCTAAAACTCAAAAAAGTTTAGCTTCTGCTGAAGAATTTATAAAAAGATTAAGAATACAAATTAGAAATTCTCATGATAAAAATGTTTCTCTTGAAAAAAAAATATCTCAAATAACAGTTAAAGATATTATTAATAATGCAGGAAAAGGAACTAATTTAAAAGCAATGGAATTATATAGTGATATCAGACAAAATTATGTTTATAATATGAAAAATAATGTTAATATTATCACTGCTTTAGAAAGAATTAAATCTAAATATGATTCTGATGAAGATATTAAAGTTATTTTAACTAATTTTGAAATGCTACATAAAAAATATTCTGAAGAAGTTGATAATAAAAGAAATTTTGCTAATACTTTAACTAATATTAAAGAAGATATTGAAAGAATGCAAACTTTACATAATAAAAAATTAGATGAATATAGTAGGTCTAATACTCAGTTAAAGGAAGAAAATAATCAATTGAAATTGGAGATTGAGAAATTAAAAATTAAATTTGGTATTAATGCTAATAAAAATAAAAGTAATAGAAGTATTAATTTAGGACAAAGTGTTAATGTGAGTAAAAGTAGTATGGAAAAATTCCCCCAGATTAATAATAATAATAATAATAATAATAATAGTAAAAGAAATGTAGAAGAAAAAAAATATCATAAATGATAATTGTGTATTAAAATATTTAACTCTTTTTTTTAATTTTTATATTTACCAATAAACTTTAAAAAAATAAACAATTGTTTTTTAATAAAAAGAATCAAAAAATTTTATTCTTAATTTTTTAAAATTCACACCAAATAATCTTTATATTTTTTTTTAATTATCTTGCTTAAAATATTATTTTCATTTTAATAAAGAATATTCTTTACTAAAGTTGAAAAATTTAAAATCAATATCCATATATTTTTTCCCCTATTTACTAAGAAAAATGAACAATATTACTAATATAATTAAATTTCATTTTGAAAATCACAAAGACAATAATATTATAATAAAAATAATTGAAACCAAAAATTAAAATTTAAAATAGATTTAAAATATAAAATGGTAATAAATAAATATAAATAAAAAAAAATGTCAGAAGAAGTTTCATCATCCTTAAATAATAATAATATATTAGGTGAATCATCAAAATCTCAATTAGATGAATTTTATAGAAATAATCAAGCAACAATTGAAAAAGGATTAGAAACAGCTTTTAAAACTTTAAATAATTCCCTTTATTCTATTATTAATACTGCTTTTGCAACTTTTGGAAATGATTATGAAAAAAGATTAGATAAAAATAGAGAAACTCATGAAAAAGCTGTAGAAGCTCTTACTGTAAATTTAAAGAAATCTAAAGATATTTTAAATAATGATCAAAATAAGAAAAAAGATCAAGAAAATCTAATTATTAAAACTTTTCAAGATTCTCAAAATTTAAAAAAAAAATCCCAAATTTTTAGAAGGTTAAATAAATATGTTTTTGAAAAAAAGAAAAAACATCTTAAAGATGATATTATCACTGATTTTTTATTGAATAGAAGAAAAAGTTTAATTTTTAATTCTTGGAGAAATATAACAAATTCTTTACAAAAATCAAAAATAAGATTAAAATATAGTGAAAAAAATCATGAAAAATTAGAAAAAATGAATAAAGATTTTAATAATGAAATGGAAAGATTAAAAAATATTTTAGATAATTTACAATTAGATATTCAAAAAGAAATTGAAGAAAGAAAAGCACTTTCTAAATTATATGATTTAAGTTTAAAAAAAGGAGTTGAAGCTTTTTTAAGAGAAACTAATTATATTGTTGATTTAAATACTGATAATATTCAAACTCCAATGGAAAGATCTTTTGCAGAAACAATGGAAAAAGAAAAAAAAAACAATAATATTTAAATAAAAAGTTATTTAATATTTTTTTTAAAAACTAAAAAACCAATAAATTAAATTAAAATTTAAATTTTCCTAAATTTTAAATCTAATTATACAATTATTTATTGAAAATAAATATTATATATTCTTTTTTAATGTTAAATAAAAATAATATCGATTTTAAGTCTTAATATTCATATTTTTTCTAAAGAATTAACATATTTAATTGTATTTATAAAATAATATTAATATAATTGTTTATGGATTAATACTATCTAATATTCAGAATCAAAAATTCCTTTTGAAATAACAGTTCTTCTATCTAGAGTTTTTCGATCATTTAATTTGAGATTTTTTTTATTTTCCAAAAAATTAGGATTATCATTTGTAGAAGTTGAAGTAGTTATATCCGAGACAATAATATTTCTATAACCAGAATTTTTGTTGTTTTGCTCATCTTTAAGTGAAAATCTTTTAACATTTTTATTAAAATCATTATTATTATTATCGCTATCAATACATTTAAAAAATATATTAATTTTTTTATAAAATTTATATCTTTTTTTACAATGAATTTTATTATATCTACAATTTTTTGGATACCATTCTATTCTTTTTGAAAAAAACTTTGCAAGAGCAAAAGTTTTTTCATAACTGGAATTATTATTTAATTTCCCATGCATAGCAAGTAAAGGGCAATTAATATTATTAATTTTACACATATTTAAATAATATTGATCTAAAATAGGAGAATATAGAATTAAACCTTTAATATGATGATTAGATAAATTATACACTGAGCATAATTTTAAAGCAGGAATAGCACCTAATCCAAAACCTAAAATGATAAAATTAGTTAATTTTAAATATTTGTTGGAAAAATAAAAAGTAGAATAAGTATCATTAAAGCAATTTTCAATATTTGTAATTCCATCACTATAACCATAACCAGAATAATCAAAACTAATAACATCACAACGTAATTGAGAACATAAATCACATAAAAATGGATATATATCTCCTAATGTTGTGTTGTTATTATGGCAATATAATATTGATTTTGAATTTTTGGTTTGGTTTTTATTTTTTATATGACATATTATTATTTTATTATTATTATCTTTACTTTTTTCCTTTTTATATTTGTAAAATTTTTCTTCTAACCATGGATATTTTATTCTATTCCCATGAAGTATATCTATAAATATTATTTCTTCATATTTTAAATTTTCTTCTTTCTCAGCTTTTATTAATTTTATTTTATAATTTATTTTTTCAGGACTTCTAAATTCATTTTCTAATGTTTGATATTCTTCACAACTTGAAAAGTTTATTCTACACATTCCAACATTAAACATTATTTTTAATTATAATATATTTTGTAATTTTGTTTTTTTTTGATTAAGATTTTTTAAAATTTCTTTTTTAATAAAATTTTTTTTAAATTATTTTTTGGTTAATCATATAAATTTAAATTAGTTGAAAAAGCATTAAAAATAATCTAATTGGAAATAAAAAGGAATTTTATATTTTTAGCCCCGGTGAAAACTATAATTGTTTTAATTATACTTTATATTATTTTGATAAAAATGAAAAACAAATTAATTTTCGTATAATAATGAGTTAAAAAGAATTAAATTTCAATGAATTAGGAAATAATATTGATTTTTCTTTTATAAATTTAAAAAAATATTTCAAAAAATACATAAAGAAGTTTACTGTTAATAAATGAATACTATCAATTAAAAAAAATTATAGATATAAAAAATTTAATAAACTATATTTAATAAAAATGAAAATGAAATAAAAAAGTTTTTAAAATAAATAAATAAAAAAATTATTTATCATAATATCCATTAACAAACTTATGTTCAAGTAATTCATCAGCAATAGGTCTATAAATATTATTACCTCTCCAGCATTTTTGAACAAAATCAAGTAGAACTCGATTTTTTTTGTGATAAAATATATCTAAAATATCATCATCAGCGAATTCTAATGGTGAAGAAAAAGAGATTAACTGAAAATCATTTGAAGGAGGACTTTTATTTTTTTCTTTAGTATAATAAGGATGCATTCCACTAACTAAAGTATAAACAATACAACCAAGAGACCAAATATCACAATCATATCCATATTTTTTTTGAAGAAGAACTTCAGGTGACATATAAGCTTTAGTTCCTGCAATTGATCTTACTAATAATGTTTTCCTATAATCTACTTCTGTACTTATTCCAAAATCACATATTTTCACTGATTCTTCTTCATAATTCATTAATATATTTTCTGGCTTTAAATCTCTGTGAATTATCTTATTTTTATGTAAATATTGTAATCCTAATAATATTTGCCTTGTTATTTTTGATACTAATTTAATCGGTAAATATTCTATTTCATGTATTTTTTTATATTTATTTATAAATTGCATTAAATTCATTTCTAAATATTCCATTACAATTATTATTTGATTTGATGGAGAAAAATCTGATTTTTCTATATCAAAAGCTAAATATTGAACAATATAATCATTATCTAATTTTTCTAATAATTGATATTCTTTTTCAATTCTTTCAACTCTATCAGACCCAACAATATTATAATATTTAATAGCAACATAAGATTGTTTTTTTTCAACTAAACCTAAATAAACACCTCCTTGACTTCCTTCTCCTAATTTTTGAATTATTTTAATAGTTCCATTAAATATATATGATCCTGTTTTTAATTCTAAAGCTAAACTCTGTCCAACTTCCATACTTACTTTGGATGTTAAATCATCATAATTATTTTTGGTATATTCATTGTCTATATTTACTGTTGAATATACTGATTCTGATTCATTCATTTCAAATGAATCATCTTCTAAGTCATTTAAATCATCATTCTCTTTTATTGTTGCTTTCATTTGTCTGTTATTTAAATTTATTGAATCTGCAAAATCTAAAGGAAGAGAATGATTAAATTTTTGAGATGTTGATAAATTTTGAATATATTGTTTTGCTTCATTTCCTTTTATATTCATATATTAAATAGAAAAATTATAAATAATTTTAATATCTTAATTTAATTTAAATAAAGTAGTCTTTTTTAAATAAAAATGAATAATATTGTTAATACAATTTTTATTGATAAAGAATGCCAGATATATATGTTTAAAATTATATAATATTTAAGAACAATAAATATAATAATTAATTTTATTGAAATTCATATAAAAATTGTAAATTGAAAAAATTATGATTATTGAGTTTTTAATTATGAAGGATAAATGGTTTTTTTATTTATTAGATTAATGCTTTAATATATAAAAGATTTTTATTGTTTTACAAATCTTAATTATTTTTTTATATTTCATTTTCTTTAAGTTCAGATACTGCTTCTTCTTCTTCTTTATTATTATTTTCATATTCGTCATGTACACTATTAAACATTTCAAATAATAAAGATATTTGAAATAAAAGAATTATTAATTGAAGCAAACCTGAAGCTAATCCAATTATTCCAAAAGATAATAAAAATTTAATAATCCAATTAACTAATAATTTAAAACATCCTTTATGTTTAACTGGTCCTTTTGAAAAATCACTAAATATATATTTCACTAATGGTATTTGACCACTATAATTTATTAATTCTTCTTCTTCTTGATTTTTCAAATCATAAACTTGATAATTCGTTTGACAAAAACCAGAACATTCAAATTTTTCTTCTATTTTTCTCCAAAATTTATTGAATCTATTTCCCTCAATTTCTACATTATAATAAGACAAATATTTTTGATCATATAAACTTTGAATTTGAGTCTCACAATCTTGAACTTTTAATTTATCAGAATTAACATCAGTAAAATAATAAGATTTATAAATATTTTTTGAAATAGGATCATTATTGAATAATTCTTTTATCTTATTATTTGTTTTACAAATACATTCTTTTGAACACAAAATTTTATCAGCTTCAATAATATATTTATCAATACTTCTCCAATATTTTAATAAACCTTTATATTGAGTATTACATCCAGTATAGTTTTTCACTTTTCCAACAGAGGCTCCGACTAAAATTATAATTGATATAATAAAAGTGAAAATACATGATAATACATTATAAATAAAAAACTATTTTTATAAATTTTAAATTTTACTATATATCTAATCGTTGAATTATTTTTTAAAAATGAAAAATTTAAAATTCCAAGAACTGCAGCAACAAAACTAATCACAACCATTGATAATTGAAGAGGACCTATACAATAAAATGGACCATCAGACCATCTTGTATATGTTTCATTATAATTATAACCAGTTAAAAAAATTAAGGTTATAATAAATACAGTAAATATTATTGTAAATATTAATCCTAATGTCTCTAAACTTGATTTACTTTGCCCTTTAAACATTATTTAATTTTATTATTAAATTTTTATGAAAAAAAAAAATTCTTTATTTTAATTATAAATAACTTAAAAAATCTTAGTAAGAATTAAAAAAATATTTTCATTACTAAAAGCTCCTAAATAAAAAAAACACAAAAAAAAAATTCAATCACTTCAAACCCAATAAATAGACATTTAATCATCACCATGTTTTTTCCTCATTTCTAACCTTCCCTAAAAAAGGATGACTCATAGTATCTTTAGTTGTAATTCTTTTACAGTATCAATTTGTAAAAATTTTTCTATTAAATCTAAACTATCCTTATCAAAATTAAGGAAAATATCTTTTATTTTTCAAAGTTTTCACTTAGGGAAATTAAAGCTAAAAAATCTTTTAATTTAGAAATTCCATTCTAATTGTCTTCATTAGGAATAACTAAAATTTGGAAAATGTTAAATGATTGCACTTTTTCACCATCACTAGTAAAAACACAATTTTAAGTGATCATTTCACCATAATACCACCAATTGACCAATAATCAACTTTATTATATAATTTTTTATTCATAATAAAACTTCTAGTGGTCTATACCATAAAGTTATTATTTTATGTATCATTGGTAATGAAAACAATCTAGTCAAACCAAAATAATTTTAATTTCATCTCATTTGATTTCAATCATTAATACTCTGGCTTTAAATTATGGAGAATTATTATATTTTTATTAGAATAATATAATCCATTTAATATTTGTAAGATAATTGTTTTATTAATTTTATATCTTTTATACATTTTTCTTTATCCATACAAAGTTTTAAATCCAAATCTGAATATTCAAATATTAATACTCTTTTATCTACATCTTGAATTATTTCATATAATTGAACTCCTTTTTCGGGATGAAGATGAAATACATATTTCTCTTAATGCTGTTATTACAAATTTCATCTTTGTTTTCCATTCAAATTTTCTTCATTGCTACTTTCCTTTTGTTTGTTGTATCTCTTGCTTCCTATACTTCTCCATAAGTTCCTTCTCCTTTTTTACGTTACTTTTCAAAATTCGTTTAAACGCTCTACATCTGTTTTCATATTCTTTTTTTTAAAATTTATTTTGAAATTTTCAATTATTAAATTTGTTTACAATAATATTTTATTAATATAATATGATAAAAATATATTCTAGTTCCAGAATATTTTGTTTAAGTTCTCATTTTAATCATAAGGTAGTATATTTTCAAATTATTTCTACATATTTTTTATTTGTAATTTGTATTTTTATCTTTAGAAACTTGGGAATATAAATGCTTTTTCAAAAATTTTGACTTGAAGAATTTTTATATTTTATTGTTTCAGGTTTTTTACTTATAAAATTTAATTTAATTTTTTTGTTTCTTTTATTGTTAACGAAATAATATTATTAATAATAAATATTTAAAACAATATGAAAAATTTATTTGTAAATTTTAAATTTTTATCTAAATCATTATTAAAATAGAAATGTTGTTTTCCAAAAAAAAAGGAAGAAATTGAATTAAATGATAAAACAGTGGATGTTCCAGAAAATCAAAACAATAAAACTATAGGTAAATAAAAAAAAATTAAATTAAACATTAGAAAAAGAATCAATTCAAAATATAAATAACGTGACAGCAGAAGAGCAGAAAAATGAAAGTATAACAAAATTGAAAAATTCTTTTAAGAAAAAATTAGATTCAAAAAGTAATTCAAATAGAATAAAAGAAGAAAATAATAAAATGGAAGAAAAAAAAGATGAAGTTTTAGAACACATAAATTCGAATAGAGAAATATCAGAAAAAGAAATAAAATCATCTCCAATAATAATAATGAAAGAATTAGAAGGAAAAATATTAAATGGAAAAGAAATAATAATAACAGCTTCAGGATTAAAAGGAGGAAGAAATACTAAAGATGGAGTTGTTATATTCGGTAAATTTAATAATAACGAAAATTTTAAACCTGATTTTGAATTAAATTATAAAGAAAATTATAATTATCCTTATATATTCGCTATATATTATTTAAGAGAAAGTAAAAGTTATTGTCTTAAAGCTTTTACTGGAAATGAAAATGATAATGTATTATTATATGTTAAATTAGATAATTTTTTTTCTTTACCTTTAAAACAAAAAGAAATTATTTCTACTGGTAATAATATTTTTGAAATTACTCCTATTGGAAATAATAAAATTGAAATTTGTAATTTAACTCAAAATAATTTTAAAAAAATTTTTGATTCTAATAATATAAAAGAAATAACAATTGGAAGAGATAAAAATTGTACTTTTTCTTTTCCTAAAGAAAAATCATTTAGTAGATGTCAAACTACTTTTTATTATGATGATAAAAAAAAATTATGGATTATTTTAGATGGTTCTAAAACGAAAAGTTCTACTAATGGAACTTGGATTTTTGGAACTCATTCTTTTCCTATAGTTGATCAATTAACTGTTGAAATATTAAATTCTAAAATTATTTTTACAGTCAGAAAACAAAGCAGTAATTGTTAAATATATATTGATTTTTTTTAATGATTATATTATACTTTTCTTTATAATGTTTAGACTAAAAAAAATATTATTTTTAAACAAAGATTATAAAAATAATGTAAGTAAGTATAAATTCTTTGTGAAAAATGGATATATATTAATTAAGAATTAATTTTAAAAAAAAAACTTTTTGAAATAAAATAATAAAAATAAATTATTTAAATTAAAATTAATAAAAATAAATATTTAAGAAATTCCAGAAATAAAAATATATCAAAATAAAATATTTTATTTTATTCTAAATCTTCTTCTATTTTTTCAACTGATACTTGTAAAATATCACTTTTATCTTCATTTGATTTATCATTGTCTAAACTTTCATTTGGAAATTCTTGTGTTTCATTTTGATGAAAATTATTAACTTCATTATTAGAATTTTCTTCAATAATAAAATTTTGATTTGTTAAATTATGATTTTCATTTTCATTATTATGATTATCAATAATATTATTTTCTTGATTTATTTCATTATTATCTTCATTAGATATCTTATTGTTTTTATCAATTTCATTTTCATTTTTTTCTTCATTTATATCCATTGTTTCATCAATATTATTTAATATATTATTTACTGTCTTAAAACATAAATCAAACATTGATTTATTTGTACTATAATTATCTTTACAATCTTTTTTCATTCTATAAATTAAATATTCTACACATTCATCTTCTAAAATAATATTTTGTTTATTTAATAAAGTTCTAAATGAAAAAAAGGATATATAATTTTTTTTATAATTCTGATTAAAAAAATCTTTATATTGTTCTAAAGAATTTCTTATTTTATTACTTAATCTTTTTTCTTCATTAATATTATAATATTTAATACTTTCAAATAATTGAAGAAAATTTTCCATAAATTTAGCTAATTCATTATTTGAAGAAGATAATAAAGTTTCAATTAAATAAGCAATTTTATTTTTATCAATTTCATTATTAATACAATTAATTAATTCACATATTTTTAAAGTAAAATAATTAACTAAAGTAGATTTTTCAACTTGAATTTCTTCATTTAAATTATCAAGAGTTTCTTTAAATATTTTATTGAAAGCTTCTTCTTTTGTTAATTTTCTAGATTCAAAATTTTTAATTAAAATATAAGTTATTTCTGTTATTTGAGCATTTTTAGCTTCATTTACACTTTTATTTGAACTATGACTTGATATTTTTTCATTAATATTATTCATATTATCTAAAGGAGTTTTAATTTGAGAATTTAATAAATTATTTTTTTCTTCTAATTCTTTTTTTTCTAATAATAAATTTTGAATTTGTTCTTCCATTTCATTAATTTTTTTACTTGTTTTTTTATTTTCATTATTTAAATTTTTTATTCTATTTTTCAAAATAGAATTTTCATTTTTTAAATTTAAATTTTCTTCATTTGTTCTATCTAAATTATCTTGTAATTTAATTATTATAAAATGTTGTTTTGAATAATCATTTTCAACATCATTAAAATTTTTTGTTTTAATCATTAAATTATTATTTTTATGAATTAATTGAGTATATGAATTTTTCACTTGTTTAAATTCATTAAATAAATTTGTATTTTCAACAATTAATTCATTTAATCTTGAATTTTTAATATTTTTTTTTAATAATAAAATATCATTATCTTTCTTTTCCATTTCTTTTTTTAATTGAGCATATTGTTTTTTTAATTTATATATTAAATTAGAATGTAAACATTTATCATAAACTTCATTTTCTTTTTCAATTTTTGATTCTTCATCAATATTAAAATTAAATTGATCTTCTTTAATTTCAAAAGCTGAATTTATTAAATTTTCCTTTTTACTTATTTCATTATCTTTTTTTAAATTATCAGATTTTATTTTTGTTAATTCTTTTCTTATTTTATTCAATTCTGTTTTTAATTTAATATTTTTTTGATATAAAATTTCCTTATCATTATTTTCTGTCATACATTTTCCACTAAAAGAATTTGATTTATGTAAAATTTTTTTATTTGAATTATTTCTTGTTTTAATTTGTAATTCTTTGATTTTATTTTTTAAATTCATTAAAGGAGGTTTATTATTATTATTAATGAAAGGATATATTGGAACTTTAAATTTTGATTCAACGAATGAAGAAGAACTTTTCATTAAATTTAATTTTTTTTAATTAAAAAATTAAAATCAATAAATATAATATAATGAATTCTAAAAATAAAAATCAAAAAATATATATAAAAAATAAATATTCATCTTATAAAGAAGACAATAAATAAAATATAAGTAATAATAATATATTTAATAAATAGATTAAAGAAATGGTTTATTAATTATGATAATAGTTTTATGAAATGGAAAACGTTCATCTAAAAAGATAATATTTAAATAATTTTTTACTCAATATTCATTCATTAAATATATTTGATTTAATTAAAAAGAAAAGTAGAATTCGAATAATAAATAATTTATTGATTATTTATTCTTCTTTTATATTCAAAATGATGATTATTTTTCATATATATTTCTTTGATTTCATTTCCAATTTTTTTCCCAATTAATAATTCTTTTTTTTTTCTTTCTTTATCAATTTTTATTTCTTTGTTTCTTTTATTAATCAAATGATTTCTTTTTATTAAATTAAATTTCTTATAATCAAAATCTAATTTTTTTCTTTTTGAAGTTTCATTATGTTTTATATTTAATTTATCATTATTTGAAGTATCTAATCTTGTGGAATAAGAACTTAAGCATCTTTTATTTTTTTCAAAGATATCATTATGATTTAAATTCTGATTTACATTATATATAAATTGTTGTAAATTAGATGTTTTTTTAATTGTGATTTCTTGTCTGTTTAACAATTTATTATTTATATTTCTTTTTTTCAAATCTTTATTTTTTTTTAAATTACTGAATTTAATATTCAATTTGGGTTTTTTGTTATTATTCTCATTAAAAGAAAGAGATTCTTCTTTATTTAAAATTTCACTTAATGAATTTCCTTTTGTTTTTATTTCATTCTTAAAAGGAAATTTATTTAAACCAAAATATTCAGGCTCTTTAAACATTAATTTTTTTTCATCAAAAGAAAAATTTTTTTCAATAAATTCTTTAGGAGTAAAATAGTAATCTTGATATTTAGAAGTAATAGAATATAATTTATATGAATTATTTCTTTTTCTGTTTCTGTTACTTTCTGAATTATATTTTGCATTTAAAAGATTATATTTTTTTTTTGTTAAAACAATTGATTTATGAAGTTTTGATAATAATTTTCCCCTTAAAATTAATTTTTCAAATTTTTCTTCTTTTGTTTTTTTATCTTCAAATAAATGCATACGAAAATAATATTTCTTCTTTTTTACTTTTGAATTACATTTTGAAAGACAAGAATTTATATTTGGGTTTGAATTTACTTTTGAAAAAGTATTCTCATTTGTTTTAGAAAAAAATGATTTTGATGTTGTATTATTAAATGATTTTAAAGAATTCAAATGATTTAAATTCCTTATATTTTTTGATATATGCTTTATTTGAATTAAAGAGTTATTAGATTGATTGATCACTTTACAAAAATTCATCAGATATTACTTTTTTTTAATTAATTATCAATTTTTGAAAGAAGATTTAAAATAATTAAAAAATCATTATTAAAATTTATTATTTATTTTATTCTGAATTAATACTTAAATTTTTTTATTTAAAATGTTGAAATTTATTTATGAGAAGAAAAAAGAAAATGATTTCTTTTTTGAAAAAAAAGATGAAAATTTCGTATCAAGAAGTATTTCTCTTTTAAAAGAAATATTAAATAATTCTTCTAATCCAAATGCATATATTACTTTATATAATATTTTATTTCAAATAAAAGAAAATAATGAATATGAAGAAATTATGAAATCAATGAATGAATATATAAAGGAAAAAATAAATATGAATCAAATGAATATAGATTCAAAGAACTTAAAGGAATCAATTTCACATTTATATAATTTAATAAAATCAATTGAAACAATATGTCAAAAACTAAAAAATTTATTAATAACCCCAAAAACAAGATTTAATCCAAAAATTTTTGAATTATTTAATAAATATATAAACCAAAAAGATTTCATTTCATTATTAAATATAGCTGATATAAATTATTTTGAAAATGATTTTCTAAATTTAAATGAAAATAATAGAGAAGAAGTTTTAAAGTTTATTAAATTGATAAAATCAATTGGTCACAAAGAAAAATTAAAGGAAATAGTTACTAATTTAATTAATATTGAAGATAAAAAATTACAAGAAATTTCAAATAAATATAATATTTTTGAAGTAAATGATTTAATGTTATATTTTAATAATTTAAATGACCAAATTCAAGAAAGTGTTAATTTATTTAAAATTTTATTTGGAGAACAAGAAGCAAATCAATTAAATGAAGATTTCATTCAAAAATATTTTTTGAATAAATTATCAAATAATTTATTTACAAACGAACAATTTTTTGAAGTTATTTTATCACAAAAAGATTTTACAATTCTTAAAAAAGTAGAACAAATTTCAAGAAGAAAAAATAATTCTATGAATGTTTTTTTCCAAGTTTTTTTTAATTCATATTATAATTATTTTACAAAAAAAATAACAACTCCACATGATTATAATATAAAAGAAGGTATTAATTATATAAATCAATTATATTTTTTTATTCAAAAATTAATTAATATTTTTAAAGAAGTTTTTCATTATTCAAAACAAGCAAATTTTAAATATAGAGAAACATTTATTAAAATGATAAATTATAGACTTATTAAAAATTTTGAATTTATTTTTGCAATTTTCACAAGTGAAATATTATATTCTCAAGATTCAACAAAATTATTTGAAGAACCTTTTGAAATTATTTTATCGAATTTAAATGGAAAAAGTAATTTCTTAAATTATACTGTAAAATTTATGTTGAAAAGAATATCTAATTTTAAATTTGATATTAAATTAGAAGAAAAATTAGAAGAACGTTTAAGAAAAATTCTAGAAATAAAATATATGATTAAATGTAATAGATTAATCAAAGACATTAAAGAAAATAGTTCAATATACAATTTAAAAGAAAATATATTTTTCTATCTATTTTCATTTGATACTCTTTCTAAAGATGAAATTAATCAAATATTAATTATGGACAATCAAATTATTAAAAATCCTTTTAATGAAAATCTTAATTTATATTATGAACAATATCCTAGAAGACAAGTTTATATATCTCAATCTTTATCAATTTGTCAAATTGAATTTTTAGGAAAATATGATTTATATGTTAATTATATTCAAGCTTGTATTTTAATTAATTTTAATAAAAAACAATGTCTTAGTTATAAAGAATTAAAAGATTTATTACCTCATGAATCAAAATTTTCTATAATTTTAAGAGCATATGTTTTGTCTTTAATTAATTTAAATATTTTAATCAAAGAAAACTCTGAAAATAAAGATTTAATTAATGAAGATATTATTAAAGTTAATTTTTCATTTTCATATGAAAATAAAAGAATAAATTGTTTTGAAAAAACAAATTCTGAAATAAGTAAAATAGGAAATATTTCAATAAAAGGTGATTCTAAAAAAGAAGTAATTTTAAATAATGAATCTATTTATAAAGCAAATAAACATTTTATCATTGATAGTAAAATAATGAAATATGTAAAATCATGTAAAGAAAAAAGAATTTTAGAAAATGAATTAATAAGAAATATTTTACTTGATGATTATATTAAAGATTTATTTAAAGATGAAATTGAAGTAATATATGTTAAAGATAGAATATTAAATTTATTGAATAGAGAACTTATTTCATCAGAAAAAGAAAATGGGAAGGTTTATTATAAATATTAAATATATTTTAAGTATTAAAAAATTTAACTAATAATTTAAAAAAATTAAGTTAATTTGATGATTCAATACAAATTTTTTTTAAAACAAGAAATTAAATTAGAGATTTAAATTCTAATCTTAAAATAAATAATCAATTATTAATTTATTCAATTTTTATTGAATAATAAAAATATATTTATAAATAAAATCTATATAATTTATTTCGAAAAAAAAAATTCCCAACTTTAAAGTTATAAAAAATTTTAATTCTTACAATAAATCAAAATGATAAAAATAATTAATAAAAAAATATGTTCATAAAATGTTAAATGAAAAATTTTATTGCTCCTTTTGAATTTTAAGAAAATTAATTTCCTATTTTCAAATGTTATATTTTTAAACATTGTTTATTTATGAAGTTTTCTAATTTATAGTTAAATAAATATTTAATAAAATTAAGTAAAAATTAATTCAATAAATTATAATAGTTTCTTTAAATAACCCCATGAATAATTTGATAATAAAAATAATAAAACAACTCTTAAAAAAACAAAAAAATTATTTAAATATAAAATCCTTATGAAAATAAATTTAATAAAAGATTGCTAGTACAAGGAACAGAAATATGTTGATCATTTTCGATTTTACAGCAATTAGTTCCTTCTTTTAATTTATCATCTTGAATAAATTTTTCAAATAATTTTTCATTTTTGAGTATAGTATTTCCAATAATAATTCCAATAATTCCACTTAAGAAAGTTCCACAATCATTAGCAATAGTAGCACAATTAACTGAAACATCCTTATATTCTTCTCCTAAAGATTCATTACTTAATATAGAATAAAATGCTGCAACATAAGTTCCTCCTGCTAACATTCCTAATAGAAATACTAATGGGAAAAAGAAATAAAAATTACAAAAAGGTAAAAAATAATCTAGCATAAAAAATGTTAAAATACATAATATTGAACATGTATAAATCTCTATTGGTTGAATCTTTTTTGCTATAAATAACATACTTTTTGAAGTAAACATTCCTATTTGAAAAAATATTAATAAAAATTCATATTTTCCAGAACGATAAAAATGTCCTCCTACTTCTCTTGAACATTTAAGAGGTAAAAATAATTTAATATCAGTTCTAGCAACATTTTTTACTACCATAGCATTTAAAGTATAAAATTGAGATAAATAAATCAAAAATAAATTTATAATAATTCTTCCAACACATTTAAAAACATAATTAATATTTTCAAGAGACATAGGTTTATTTTTTTTAGTAGAATCATCATCTATACTCTTATCATCACTATTAACACTATTAATATTTTGATTTGTTTGAGTTTCATATTCATCTTGATCTAATAAAGGGCCAATTTTATGGTCGGAATTGGCTTTGTTATATATTTTTTCAGTTAAAATAAATAAAAATAAATATATAGGACCTAAAGGACTTAAAAAGCCATATAATTTAGTTGGTTTTAAACTATCAAAAAATTGACTTAAAAAATTTAATGAAGCACTAAATAAACCACTTAATCCAGTTCCACTGGAAAAACCTCCGACTAAATTTTTAGGAAATTTACTTAAATAAGCTAAAATAGCACTTTCACCTAAAGCATATGAAGTACCTAAGATAAAACTAGGTATTAAACTAAGACTAAAAAATAATACATTATATTTATCTCCCTTTCCCGCATCTTTAACTTTATTATATCCTAATAGAACTGCCGCCATTAATAAATAACCAGAAGACATCCAAAAACATAAAAATTGTATTCTTCTTTTATATGATATATGAACTAAATATTTCGAATTTATAAATCTTGTTAATATATTAAATAATGTTGATGCTGATGTATATAAATAAAATGCTTTATTTAATCCTAATTCATATGATAATAATCTACTTCCTGTCATTACAAGAATTGTTCCTAAATGATTTATTATTCCTAACAAAAAAAAACATATTGTTAATTGATTTTTCATTGATTTTGAATATTTTAATGATTCTTTTTCCATGTCTTTTGATTCCATTTTTATTCTTTTTTTTAATTATTTTTTTAAAGATTTATCATTTGATTTTACTTGAAGATTATGATTTTTTTTAATTATTTTTTAAATAATTATTTATTATTAAAATTCATTTTTAAGGTTAAATTCTTTAAATTTCATTTATAAAATTTTATATCTAAGAAATCAAATTTAAAAATTAAATAATAAAAATGATATATGGAAAATTTAAAAATTTTTCTTTTATTTAATTGTTGGAAATTTTTAGTAATTATTAACTCAATTGTTATGGATTTTGTCTTTTTTTATTATTTTTAATGTGCTTTTCAAGTTTTAATGACACAAACTATTTTTAATATACAGAAAAATGCAATAAATTCTATTATATAAAAAAAAAATATTTAATATTAGTTTAAGAATTATTTATATAAAGATAAAAAAAAAGAATATGCAAAATAAAAACCTCATTAACTATATTGTATCATTTTTAACATTAAAAGACATTTCAAATTTATCTCAAGTGAATAAAAAATTTTATTTAACATTGAACAATGAAAATAATGAAAAAATAAACAATTTATGGAGAGAAGAATGCAATAAAACATTTTATAAAGAAGAGAATGAATTAATGAATTTAGATGAAATAAATAAAAATGATAAAGGAATAGCATTTAATTGGAGACAAATTTATAAAAATTTTATAATGTATAAACAACAAATATCAAATGAAATAGCAACTGATATATATGAAATATTAAAAATTCATTGTTATTTACCTAAAATAAGAAAACATATACCATATATAGAATCAGATTTTAGTAGTGAACATCAAAAACATTTTTATGATATTATTAAGGAAGAAAATAAAATATATCTTTATTATAATTCATTTTTTGAAGATAATAAAAATACAAAATTAATGAAACCAAATTTACCATTTGCAAATTACATCTTAAATTTTACTTATTATTTAGAACAAATAAAAGAAAAAAAAACTGATTTTATTGCTTTAGATAAAATATTTAATTATTCAAATATTGAAGTTAACTCTGAAAAAATTTCAAGTGAACCTTTAAAATTTATTTTATGGTTGAAACAAGTTATTTCATTATATTGCAAATTACATTTAGGCTATATTTATAAATTTGAAAATGAAAATGAAAATAAACGTTTTTTAATTGAATTCATTAATAGACATAATTCATTAATAGATGTTGCTTTATATTTAAATGATAAATATGAACATATCAATATAACTATAAATTATCTCTATTCTAATTTATATGGATTAAAAAAAACAAATGGTAAATTTTCACTTTATAATATGATTTTAAGTATTTGGTATAAAGAAGTTTATTTAAATTTAGAAAATGAAATAAATGAAAAATTATCATGTGTAATCGATAATTTATTTATAGAATTAAATTCAAGTGATTATGATTTAACCACAGATTCTACTTTAAATTATTGTTCTAATGATGAAGAAGAAGAAAATAAAGATAATAAAAGTTTAGTTGAAAATATTGGTAATATTATTCTTGATTTTTGTATTGGAGAATTTAATTCTACTTTTATTAAACATACTGGATTAAATATCAATGAACATTATGAAAATTATGAAAAAATCTTAGGAAAAAAAACATCAAATTATATTATTAATAAAATTAAAGAAGGAGAAAATTTTTCGAATTTAAAATATTTAATTTCTTTTCAAGAAAATAATGATTTAGATTTTAGTTTAGATGATGAAAAACAATTCAAAATAATACCAAGAACACAATTATATCTAATGAATCAAACATTATTTTCAATTAAAAATTTCATAGTAGAAGAATTAAATGAAAAATATTTTAAATTTATTAAAAATTATGAGGAAACAAATAATATAATGGAAATTGAATTAGAAAATCAATTAAACATAAAAAATGAAAATGCTAAAAAAGAACTTGATAATATAAAGAATTATTTAATAAGTCTTTCAGAAAAAAATAATATAAAAGAAGAAAAAATAAATATGTTAGTTAATCAATTTATGATAAAAGATGGGAAAAAAATAATTGATTTATCTACAAAAATTTCTTCTTTTTATTATAATGAAATTAAAAAATATAATGAATCAAATAAATTAATTGAAACCTTTTTAGATAAAAATAAGAGAATTACTCAAAAATCATCTTTTATGGACATTGAAAAAAAAAATGAAGAAATTAAGAAGACTACTAATATTATTTTTGAAAATAAAAATTTGATGCTAAACATATAAAAAGTAATCTTTGTAAATCTTTTTCTTGTTAATTATTAGTTTGAATATTATATTTTATTATTAGATAAGTTTAATTATAAAAAATAATTAAAAATTTTTTTGGATAGAAATGAATATATTTACATAAATAGTAAATGATAATATAACATGGGAAGAAATTGTAAAGTAATTATTTTTACTTTATCTATAGTTTTCCAAATTAATATTTTTGTCCTAATGAAAATTATTTTCTAAAAGAAAATTAATAGAAATTATCATTTAAATAGTAAAAATTGAGTTTTATAATATATCGGATAAAAATTAAAGTAATAAAATTATCAAATATATATTTTTCTATTTAAATAATTTTTTCACTGACAAAAAAAATAAAAGTTCAAATTATTTGGTATAAATGATTTTAATATTGACACATTAAATTTTTATGAATTAAAAATTAAATATCATTAAATAACATTAAAATTAATTTATTATATGTTTTATTTAAATTTGTTTCATTAAAACAAAAATCTTAAATTCATAGAGAAAAATAAAATCTTTATTTTAATATTGATTAATTTTAATCTTATTATTAATATTTTCCTTTTTATTATTAGTTAATTTATGTTTTATTAAACTCTTTTAATAAAATTGAATGATTTGAAAAACATTATTATCATTATATAAAAATAATGAATTAAACTTAAAATAGAAATTCAACCTTGCATTTAACACTTTTTTATTTGCTCATTCATTATTTTATATATAAAAAATATCTTCTTTTTTTATTGTGTATATATTTATTCTATATTATTAGAAATTTTAATTTAAAAACAAAAGATATTTTAAACTTTGATTTACTTTTTTGAATTAAATTAATAGTTAAACAATATATTTTTATGAAATATATTTTTATAAAATAAAATAAATAATATTATTATTAATTATTTCACATTTTTTCCTTTTGCAATTAGGATTAATAATTTAGATAAAAAATATATAATTTTTAATTACAACAAACTTCCTTCCAATTATTAAAACATCCATTATTTAAAACATTATTATAATGAAAATTTTTAATTTTTTCCCTTGTAGTTTTATTAATAGAAATATAAATTAAATGTTGAAAAGTAAAAGGTGCCATCATGAGAAATACTCCCCCTCCAATAACTCCAATAAGTATCATATAAATTAAAATACCAATATGAATTTTTTTATTTTTTATCACAAAAATAATTGAAAAAGCACAACAAAAAAGACAATAAAAATCAGCAAAAAATAAAAAAAATAAAAATTTCAATCTATTATTTTTTCCAATACAATTATTTACAAAACCACAATGATGATCATGAACTAAAACACATTTATTACAAAATCTACAATGATGAGTTCTTAATTGTCTAACAATATTACATGTATCACAAAATTTTAATTTAAATACTTTTCCTTTAATTCTAACTTCAGGATTTTTTTCAATAAATTCACTTTTAGTAATTTTTTTCTCTAAATTTTCATAACCTGGAGAAGATGTAACAACATTAAAGAAAGATAATAAAGATATAACTAAAATTAAATCACCTATTATAAAAGAAAGTATTTTAAATAATTTATCATCAATTTTTGGAAAAGCTAAAATATTAAATGAAGTAATTGGAATTATTAAATATATTAATATTGAAATATAAGTTGAACAACAATGATTATGACTTAAAAAAATTCTATTTTCAAAACAACAACAAGATAAATTTTTAATTTTTGAATTAGTTACTGAATTATTTAAATTACTTTGATTTTGAGGATGAATAACTGTATTTACTATAACTTCTTCTTGAGTTACATTACTCATTTTTTTAATAATAAAATTAAAATTTATATTTAAATTTAATTATAATTAATTTTATTATTTAATTAAAACCATTAAAAAATATTTGATTAATTAATTCTTATATAAAGAATTTGTGTTAAAATGATTGGGACCTCTTCGGAGGTCATCCGCTAAAATTGGAACGATACAGAGAAGATTAGCATGGC
>JAEEGK010003445.1_pt1 | contig 39336 bp, 27 predicted proteins | sample 8958771 | NCBI WGS metagenome assembly JAEEGK01 (sample SAMN16246547, study PRJNA631951) | gut metagenome | biome: gut microbiome; feature: rumen; material: SC-attached | host: Bos | place: Iran: Karaj | collected 2018-10
GCACCACCACTTTGGCGGGATACTCGCGGTTTCGGTAAGAGACGATGGCTCCGGGAATGACCACGTGCGTGGAATATCCGCCCGCATCCTCGCGACTGATGGGAATCGGCTCTAACCCTTTCTTCACAAACTCGCCCAAAATGCCGTTTATCTCCTCATTCGTCTTACCCTCTATCGGGTCGATAAATTCGTAATAGACGTTTTTGGAGTAGCTGCGGAAGGTTTGCAACATCTGCTCCACCTGTTTCGCAAAAAGCTGATAATCGGCAGGTTGGTCTTTTCCTTTGAGATACACCCGGAAATAGACACGATCCTCCAAGTTTTTAAGCATCTCAATGGTGCTCTTCGACAGCGAATGGCGTTTATCTTTCGTGAGGTCAATTCGATAGAAGAAAAACGAAGACAATATGTTCACCAAAATGACAACCCCGATGACGGCCAACAGACCGAGTAGGGTGCGTCTTTTGAATTGTTTGCTCTGTATATTGATATTCTTGCTCATAATGTTCCGATTTACCATTTACGACTCAATAAAACCAAACGGGTGGCATATAGAAAAATGAATATCACACTACAGAAATATAGAACATCGCGAGTGTCGATAACACCTTGACTGATAGAAGCATAATGGTGTTCAATGCCTAAAGTCTTTAGATAGTAGCCGAAATTTCCGAGCGCTTCGAAAGAGTAGATGAACGCAAATGCGAAAGAGAGGATAAAACAGAGCAAAGCGGCGATGATGAACGCCACGATCTGGTTGTTGGTGAGGCTGGAGGAAAAAAGTCCGATGGCAATGAAGGAAGCCCCGAGGAACAGCAGTCCGAGATAGGAGCCCCTGGTGCTGCCCATATCCAAGTTTCCGACGGGATTGCCGATCCAATAGACCGTTATCACATACACGAGCGTGGGCAGGAGGGCGATGGCCAGCAGCGTAAGGCAGGCGAGGAACTTCGCCCACACGATCTGCATGTCTGTCAGCGGGAGCGTGAGCAGAAAATCCATGGTGCCCGTCCGCTTTTCCTCCGCAAAGGAGCGCATCGTGATGGCCGGCACCAGAAACAGGAACAGAAATTGGGAGAGGTTGAAAAGTCCCTGTAAATCAGCCAATCCTGATTCCAACACATTGTTCACATTCGGAAAAACCCAGATAAATAATCCGGAAACAATCAGGAAAACCCCGATGAAAATGTAACCGATAATGGAGCTTAAAAAAGCCTTTAATTCTTTGATATACAGACTAAACATACTTTATCAAAAATTGCGCAAAAGTACACAATTTACGAATACACGCGGACAAATGATATTATCTCAGTAGAGACGTTTCCTGAAACGTCTCTACAAACGTACCCGGTACCCGCCAGTCTTCTTGCTGCCGGAGTGCTCGATGAGGCCCTGTTTTTTGAGATCCAACAGGCAACGCTCGACGGTGCTCAAAGAGAATTTCGTCTCAGCGATAATATCCATCGTGTTGCAGTTTGAATGCTTCTCTATATAGGAAAGAACTTCATTAATCTTTTCTTTCGGAGGTGTTGTCGGTTTCCGTTTGGATTTTGGAGGGGCTTGTTTCTTTGGGATTTCGTTACCGCTTACCATGGCTCTGTATTTCAGAATGCCTTCTACAACCTTTTTGGAAATCTCTTCTTGGGTTTTGGGTTCCAACTTGAACGTGGTGGGTTCTTTCTCCCAAGCCATTTTTTTCATGACAACTGTGTCTCCCGTGCATGATTTAATGTATCGGAATGGGACCAATACGGTAGTGTTTATGCGGATGAATTCCTCCTCTCCGACCAGCTGTTGAAGATGCTTCATGGAACCAAGCCGTGTGTACTTCTTGTCATTAACCATAAAGATATTGGTGAAGTTTCTTTGTTGTTGACAATAGAATATGTCTTCGATGGGAACCAATTGTATATTGTTTTTACCATCGGTAATATCGAGCTTCCGAACATCTTGGTAAACGATCTTCACCTCGTTTTCAAATGCTTGTTGGAAATGTTGCCGCTCACCAATTAGGAAAGGAAAGAAATTGAATGCAAGGTTACGACCAACGATAAAAAGCAATCGTTTTGAAAAGAAGCTGAAGAATCCAAATTCTTGTATAATCTCTGCATTACACAATGATATGTTTTGATAGGCAATGGCCAACTCTATGAATCCTGTTGCCAAAGCAATGAAAAATACTAAAAGCCAATAGATGTTGTGTGAATGTTTTTGGTAAAGTATCGGATACAAAAGGAAATAATTGGCATACAGAGACCCTAAAAGCAAAAGACCGGCGACGGCCTCTTTAAGAGTACTGCCTGCATACGGACGCAAGAAAGCGTTACGGGTAAAGAACCAAAGCAAACCGAAGCAAAACAGTATGTTCAGCAAAATGTTGACAATTGTGTTAAGGTGTTTCATAATATTGTGATTGAATCTGGTGGCAAAGATAATCATTTTTCCCGACATGCTATCCTAGAAAAACATATTTATCCCTTCACAAACATCCGCTTATCCCCTCACACAATAAAACAACAACAATACTTTGCAGTGTGTAGATTATCAGTAAAATACACTCGTTAAAAAGGGGTTGTGTTTAACTACGGGTTCACATTTTGCAGATGTGGGTTCACATTTCAGATGTGAGGGTTTATAATAATACAAACAAATTGTATTTTTGTCAGCGAAAATCAACAAACTAACACATTTTAAAATCAAAACACAATGAAAAAAGTATTAACATTTACACTACTTGCCGCCGTTTTATTTGGCGCGTGTGAAAAAGAGAGCAAACACACAACACAAGAACTGTCGTCTAACCGAGTGATAAACATCCCTGCTTATGGAAAAACAGCGGGTTCGACAATCCTTATGATGAGTATCGGGCATGACGGAAAAAACTGTAAAGGGTGCGTTTTTGAAAATGGCCAGCTACGTCACATGGATTGTATGGGAGAAGGCAACTATTGCGCGACAGCAACATCCGTCCATATTCAGCAAATAGGCCCCGCCGTCACCGCCACCACCACGGACACCTTTGACCTGACCTCAGAGGATTTCTTCCTCATGCCTGACCGCTCCTTGGATTACGAGGACGAAAAGGGCAACCACATCTTCCTGAACATTCCCGGGCAGATGGTCTATCGGGACACCGCCACGCAGCAGTTTACGTTCACGGGGCTATTCTTCAGCAACAGGGCAGCTTACAGCAACAATTAAAAGTATTTGTGGGGATATTGTAGAGACGCGGTGCACCGCGTCTCTACAACGAACCGAAGACATTTATTCACTAAAATAACAAAAAAATGAAAAAAATCACCTTAACAACGGCCATTATATTGATGGCCATCATGGGGGCCAAAGCCCAGCTTCAGACAGCATGGTTAACTTCTGGTAACAGCGCAAACAACCACTGTTTTCTTGGAACTACTAACAACGTTCCCTTGCGGGTTATCACCCACGACACCACCCGCATGTTCATCAGCACGACTGGCAACGTGGGCATCGGCACCACACTGCCGCAGCAGATGCTGCATGTCGTTGGAGGGAACATCCTGATTTCCAGAACCTCCGATCGCGCACCCGGTTCCACCAACGGTTCCTTGTTTTTCGGAGACACCACCAATTCTGTTGATCCCGCAGGCGAGTGGGGCATAGAATACATCAGTGGTGAAAACATGAGCGGTGGACTTAACTTTTGGAAACCTTGGACTTCGTCACACGTTGGAGGAAACTATTATTTTTATCTGAAAGACAATGGCAATATCGGAATCGGCACAAACAACCCGCAGGCGAAGCTGGCGGTGAACGGCGAGATTCTGGCCAAAAGCGTGCGTGTGAACACCGGCAGCACCTACTGGCCGGACTACGTGTTTGGTGATGATTACAACCTGATGAGTTTGAAAGAGTTGGAGCAGTATGTGAACGCCCACAAACACCTGCCTAATGTGCCTTCTGCGGAAGATGTGGAGGGGAAAGGCGATGTGGATCTCGGTGCGATGAACGCCCTCCTGCTGGAGAAGATTGAGGAGCTGACCCGCTATGTCATCGATTTACAGAACCAAATTGACGAACTGAAAAAAGGAAAGGAGTAGGAGAATGAGAAAGATTTTTTTAGCAATAGTATTGATAGCCTGTGTCCTGACAGGATGCAACAGACACTGTGGACAGTATTATCGTTCAAGTGAGATTCCGGCTTTAAAAACGGATGATTACAACTCTTGCAAGGCAGTTTGTATGAACTACTCTTATCGAGTCTGTGGCGAAGAAAGTGATTATGAATATATGTCACATGCGGGGGATACGATTATGGTCTGCGGATATATCTCGGAAAATTGGGAGGGAGATCGCGGACTTCTGCCGCTTTGTGATTATCCGGATAATAGTAATGAACACAGATTTGTATTACATGTGAATCTGTATAGGTGTCCAGAGTTATTGCCCGAAGAGATTGATATATCCAAGAAATGTTATGTTACAGGAGTGTTGGGGTTCAACAATTTATACCTGAATGGAGGAAGTCATTACGACGTTTGCCCTGAAATATTTGCTCAAGAAGTGTCTTTTTATTAAACATTCGTAGTCATGAAAAGAGTCTTTTTTCTTATCACAATTCTATTAGTTGCCACATCGGTTTTTTGTCAACAGGTTACGCAACAAGAGGCGGTCAAAGCTGCGGTGAACACAATGAGATATAACGGGCGGACAAGCATGGCGGAATCTTCCGTGTTGAGTGTCAATACAAAAAGCAGAGGGGATACAATTCTGATGTATGAGGTTATTTTTCAAAGTGGGGAATTGGTGCTGTTGTCAGGGAACAAGTCATGCCTGCCAGTCTTGGGGTATTGCCTCCCGTCATCCTCTTCAACACCACAATCCATTTTGAACAATTATCCCGATATTCCCGCAGGTTTGCGGGATATGCTCGGAGAATATGAGGAACAGATTGTCTATTGTTTCCGCAACAACCTGACTTCTGGTTATTCCCGAGATTGGCAAGAGCTACAGCAATTTGAAACGGGAAGAGCGCAAACATCAGAAATAGTGTCACCACTGTTGTCCACGCTATGGGGACAGGATGAGTCAAATGATTATACAGACTGCAATGCTTACAATTATTATGTTCCCGAAACACATAAAAAGTGTACTTGCGACATCCAAAAAAAGTGTCCGACAGGTTGTGTAGCAACCGCCATGGCCCAAATTATGAAATATTGGAACTATCCTGTATTCATGCCTTGCAAAAAGGAACAATACGATTGGTGCAATATGCCTAGATTGCTAATGAACACCTTTAATCCTAATTACATGGAAGAAAGGAATGCCATTGCCCGATTGATGAGGGATTGCGGTAAGGCAGTCAACATGGTGTATTGTGACGGAGGGTGTGGTTCAGGAGCCCGTACTTCAGCCGTGCCGAATGCATTGATGTCTTTTGGCTATTCTGATGATGTGTCCTATCAGACAAAATTTTTCAATGCTGCAAACTGGTTGAACATGCTTAAAGATGATTTGGATGCGGGTTATCCTGTCCTCTATGGTGGAGTGGATTTGTTGGATTTAAGCGGTCACGCTTTTGTCTGTGACGGCTATCGGGACGATAACACGTTCCATTTTAATTGGGGGTGGAATGGACAACATAACAATATGTGGTGTACTCTGAATCAATTAAATCCTAATAATCATTCATTCGTTTCCATGCAGGAAGCAGTGTTCAACATCCATCCAAACTTAACGGATGACTATTGTGATTATCAACTTCCTTTAGATTTACATTATCATTTTTATTATGATATTTGTGGGAACACAACACCTTTCCCGTATGAGAATGTACCAAAGACATTCACGTATCTGATAAGTGCTTCAAATAATCCACAGTACCCGTCATCTTGGCGGACTATCCCGAATGGTGCAACTTCGGAGTACGTGGCGCATAAAACAGTATTATTGCGAAACGATTTTTATGCTGAACCAGGTTGTAATTTCTATGCACATATAGTTCCGTGTGAATCCTGTAATGAAGATAGGATAACGAATGACACAGCAGATGTAGCTGGTGTCGGGAGCGGAGATACTTTTGACACCTTTACTACGCCTAAATCGCTGGAAACAAGTGATACTGGTACACACATTGGAACGCTCTTGCGGGTTTATCCCAACCCCACCGACGACCTCCTGTTCGTCGAATTGTCTGGCGGCGCAGGCATCGCGAATATGGCATTGTACGATTTGCAAGGGCGTGTCGTAGGGACGCGATTCATCGCGTCCGCAACAGGCACGTCCGCAACGGTGAACATGCGCGACATTCCCGCCGGCGTGTATGTGTTGCGGGTGACGGACACAGACGGCAAGGAATATCACAAAAAAATTGTGAGGAAATAACGGATTGCAGGGGTTGCAGGAGCGAATGATTATTCGCCCCTGCAACGTCCTCAATCAATTCACAATTCACACATCATAAAAAAAGCCCCGAAATTTTCGGGGCCTGTGGTGCTGACGGGAATTGAACCAGTGACACACGGATTTTCAGTCCGTTGCTCTACCAACTGAGCTACAGCACCATCGTTGGTTTGAGGGTGCAAATATACACTTTTTTCTTATTCTCGGACGATTTTTGAAATATTTTTATAAAAAATTGACATTCAATTGTTTATAAGGATTTTTGCTCTGGTTTTTTCCAGAATTTGGACACTGGGAACGCCTCTCTTAGCGCAAAAACGGAATCAAAGTCGCATGAGTGGATCAAAATCTCTTCCTTATTCGTTTTAGTTTGGGCTTCAATTTCACCATGAGGATTGATGATGGCACAACCGCCCGCGTAGTCCCGCTGATAGCCGTCGGTGCCCACGCGGTTCACCACGATGGCATACGACTGGTTTTCGATGGCACGCGCCTTAGCCAATGCCATCAGCTCACTTTCTCGGGGCGCAGGAAAATTGGCCGTATAAACCAAACAATCGTAATCAAAGACCCCATTGTTTACATGGTTGCGACTCCACTCCGGGAACCGGACATCGAAACAAATAAGTGGTAAAAACTTGTAACCCAGTGTGTTCACAATTGTTTTATCGTTACCGGATGAAAACAATTCTTCTTCTCCCATAAACAGGTGGTGCTTGTCATATTTCCCTAAAATGCGGTCGCGAGAAAACCAAACAAGTCTGTTATACAATTTTCCTTTCTGGAGAATAGGAACTGTGGCCACCACATCGCATTGGAATTTGTTGGCAGTCATATACAGGAAATAAGTACTTTCGCCTTTATCCAACTCGGCATCATCCATGATATTCGGAGAAAACCCGCAGTTGAACATTTCCGGAAAAACCAGTAAATGCACCGGTTCCTGAATCGCACTTTCTAACCACGAAGCGTAATGAGCCATATTCCCTTTCTTATTGAAGGGCTTAATGTCGGCCTGCACCAATCCAATCGTTATCATTTTACTCGTACTTGATGATGATTTTGTCTCCGGGCTCCAAATCCGCCAAAACAGCCACATCTGCCTGGTAGGCAGCCACTTCTATTAACCCTAATGAATTGTTACAGAGGAACATCTCTCCTTCTGACATACGGTATCCCTCATAATATTTCGTTATCGTCCAGGTTCCTTTGGATAATATCGTAGCTGAGAAAGGTCGTCCTTGGACTGCCTTTTCAAACATTGCGGTAGGAATATCGGTCATGGCATTATTAAAAGCGTCAATGTAGATGATGTGTCCCTCAATCTGCTTGTTATCCGCTTCATGATCGGGAAGTTCCACAAACATCCGCTTGAATTGCGCATATTCGGTGGTCAACTGGCTCAACGAATCTTCTTTAATCGCTTTCGCCAACAACATCATCTGAGACAAAGTATCCCCTTTATTTTCAGACAATTGCAAGCCTTTTAACAAACCAAATTGGCCAAACATCAAATGAAAAACGCCATTATCCTCCCCTATGAAATAATGGCCATCATGAGAAAGCAACACAGGGGAAAAAGTGGAATTCAGCGACATATTGGTCAAAATCAAATGGATAGTACCCTCGGGAAACGAAACATAACTGGTTTTCATCAGCAATGCCGTCTGAAGGGTGTTGAATTTATCCACATAATGGGTGATGTCTATGACTTGCGCGTCAGGCATCGTTTGGAGAATCATTCCTTTGAGCATCGCAACATACGGATCGCGCAACCGCCAATCACTTAAAAGGGTAACAATCTGGTTCATAGAATTTTGGCAATACGGTTAAGAAAATGCAAAGGTAGAAAATTTTAGGCAAAAGGCAAAAGGCAAAAGGCAATAGAGATTAGTTAAGAAGAGACGTTTCATGAAACGTCTCTACAATTTCAAATATAGATACAGCCTCCGCAACAGTCTTCGCGGGCACCCGTCACGCTGCGCAGACAATTGACTTCCCCGTTCAGTCGCAACAATCCCAAAAAAGCGAAAATCAAAGCTTCTTTGTAATCCACAATCAGATTATCTGGCACGACAATCTTTAATGCTTCTCTTTGATTCTGAATTTGTTGAATCAAGAAATGATGATGCGCGCCACCGCCGGTGATGAGCAGGGTCTGGGCCGTTTCAGGAACATTCGCGACAATCTGCATGGCGATGTGTTCGACTACCGTTCGGGCAACATCGGAAACAGCATTATTGGCTAAAAACGGTTCCAAAACAGGGTAAAAAGTATTTTCAAACCACTCTTTTCCTAAAGATTTTGGCGGTTTTTGATGATAATACTCCAAATCATTCAGTTTTTGCAAAAGTTCGGGAAGAATTCGGCCGCTTTTTGAAAGCTGACCGTCTTTGTCGTAAGGCAATCCCGCGAGATTGGCCAGCTTGTTCAATGCCATGTTACAAGGTGAAATATCGTAAGCAATACGTTTATTGCCAACGCGATACGAAACATTGGAAAAGCCGCCCAAATTCAGACAGGCATCGTATTCACCGAAGAGCAGTTCGTCGCCAATGGGCACTAACGGTGCGCCCTGACCACCCAACGCCACGTCTTTGGTACGGAAATCACAAACTGTCAGGATCTTAGTCTCTGCTGCCAATATCGCCCCATTGCCGATCTGTGTGGTCAGACCGATTTCCGGCTGATGGAAAACAGTGTGCCCGTGCGAGGCAATAAAATCCGGCCGCGAACCGTCGCCCAACCAGTCATTAATGGCTTTCGCGAAAATCACCGCTACGTCGTTGTTCAATTTAACGTACTCTAAGGCAGAAAGTTCCTGCGCATTCGACAACCGCTGACGGAAATCATCGGAATAGGGAACCGTCACCGCTTTTTCGATACGGTAGTCCCACTTTCCATCCTCTTGGCGATGGAAGTGGCACCTTGCCAAGTCGATGCCGTCCAACGAGGTGCCAGACATGACACCGATGCCGTCCCATTCGTTCTTCATGCTTCGAGAATTGCGGTTAACTTATTGAGATGCATACTGTTGGAGCCCTTAATCAAGATCATGGCATTTTCCAACGGATGTTTCGTAAAATAGTCGTTTGCCCCTTCCACATCGGCAAAGTAGTTTTGATTCACCACCTTGCCAAATTCTGTGCCTACAAAATATCCTTCAATATGCAGATTTTCAACTAATTGTGAAATCTCTGTATGGGCTTCCATACTCAAATCGCCAAGTTCGCGCATGTCTCCCAACACCGCCACCTTACGGGGATGATCCAACTGCGCCAAATTTTTCAGCGCAGCCGTCATACTGGTCAGGTTGGCATTGTAATAGTCGGAAATGATGACATTACTGCCGATGCGGTTCACCTGCGAGCGGTGATTAGACGGCACGTAATCGCCTAATGATTTGGCTATTACATCATCGGAAATGTGGAAATAACGACCGACCGCCGCTGCTGCCATGAAGTTCCAGATGTTGTAGCTTCCGGTCAAGTGCGTGTCCACTTCGACCTCCCCCACGCGAATCCGCAAATAGGGATTCATCGACACAATCTGCTTTTCGGCGTCCTTTCCGTAAAAGACAATCTTGTCATAGGTCAGATTTTGCCGCAAAACCTCATCTGTCTCATTGACAAACAACGTCCCTTTGTTAGCAATAACATGCTCATACAAAGCTTTTTTCGTCTTGATAATATTCTCTTTGGAACCGAAACCTTCGATGTGCGCCACCCCGATGTTGGTGATGAGTCCGAAGGTAGGTTCGGCGATCTTGCAAAGGTCATCAATCTCCCCGACATGGTTCGCGCCCATCTCTACGATAGCCATCTCGTCCGTAGGCTTGATGGAGAGCAGTGTCAGCGGCACCCCGATGTGATTGTTAAGGTTTCCTTTCGTGCAAGCGGTCTTGTAAGTGGTTGACAACACTGCGTTTATCAATTCCTTCGTGGTAGTTTTTCCGTTCGTGCCCGTGATGCCGATGAAGGGCATTTTCAGCTGCTGACGGTGATAATGCGCTAACTGTTGCAGTGTTTTCAGCGCGTCATCCACCACGATAGCGCGGGGATTGTCCTGCAAATCGTGGTTCTCGGTGATGACATATTTGGCGCCCTGCTCCAGTACCTCGGCGGCGAACTTGTTCCCGTCGAAGTTGGCTCCTTTCAGGCACACGAAGAGGCAATCTGGCATCAGATTGCGGCTATCGGTGCAGACACCTGAGGTTTGTTGGTATTTTTCGTATATTTTTTCCATAGTGGTTTTGGTTTCTTTCTTAAGCTCTCTGCGTTCGCCTTCCGTATTTCCCTGGGTTCACTGCGTTCGTCTTCTGCATCCCCAGGGCTCACTGCGTTCGCCTTCTGGATTCCCAGGGTTCACTGCGTCGCCTTCTGTATTCCCAGGGTTCACTGCGTTCGCCTTCTGCATCCCCAGGGTTCACTGCGTTCGCCTTCTGCATCCCCAGGGCTCACTGCGTTCACCTTCTATATTCCCAGGGTTCACTGCGTTCGCCTTCTGCATCCCCAGGGTTCACTGCATCCCCAGGGCTCACTGCGTTCGCCCTGGGTTAACATGGGTAGGGCTTTCAGCCCTTTTTGGACTTGGGCTTTTTCGATTTGGTAGTTTATGGATAGTATGTTCGTTCTTCGTTTGAATCTTGCCGGTTTTATATATGGTCCTTCGACCGTTATTTATTGTCTTTTGCCTATTGCCTGTTGCCTATTGCCTGTTGCCTATTGCCTGTTGCCTATTGCCTGTTGCCTATTGCCTGTTGCCTATTGCCTGTTGCCTATTGCCTGTTGCCTATCTCCTTGTACTTGATGTGCAGCAGGTCCTGTTCCACGGCAATTTTGTCGATGACCTTTTTGAGGATGACCTCCAGCTCGCTGTTTTCGGTGTAGTCGGCGGGGCCGATGTAGTCGGCGCGCTTCTGTTTGATGAGGTTGATGCATTTCTCTTTCGCGCTCACGGGGCGTTCGGGAGTGGGCACGGAGTTGGGATTATAGACGGCAATGGTGGTGCCGCCGTAGAGGTTAACCATCTTCATGGCGGGCACATCGGTTTCCCCGTCACCGATGTAGATGAAGTTGGAGAACGGAACGGCGCGCTCGTCTTCCGGCATCGACTTGTTAATCAGGGTGTTGTCGTAGGAGTTATAGATACCCTTGTTAATGCGAAAGAGGAATTGCGTTTTGTTGGTGTAGTTGACACCGAGGGCGGGCCAGCAGGCACTTCCATTCTCATCATATTGGAAACCAGAGGCATATATAGTCTTGAAATGCTTGGCAATGCGCGTTCCTTTCACGATTTCGCGCAGCCCCGACGAGATAATGAAGTGCTCCAAATGGAGGTTCTGTTCGGCCGCGTAGGCATTGATACGGTCGAAATAGGTCTCCACCCCTTTGAAAAAAGTGATTTTCTCGCCGTATTTTTCAAACGTATTTTCCCGAATATCAAGATTTTGCTCTTTAGCTTTGATCAACATGAGGTGCATATAGGCAAGCACCTCATCCATATCGTGTTTCTTGGCCATCTCGTTGGCTTCCTGCCAGAACTCGCCTTTGTCCATGTTGAGGTCAGGGATAAAGTTGTACTCCTGCATGTTCCCCGGTGCGAGCGTTCCGTCGAAATCGTATGCGATAGCTACGTTTCTATTTTCTGTAATCATCTTTGTATTAGAAAGTTATTGGTTTTGTCTTTTATTTGTTTATTTTGGCAAAGATAGTAATTATTGCTTTAAATAGTGAATAGTGATTAGTGAACAGTGAACAGTAATTTGTCATTAATCTAAATTTCATCACTTCATCGCCTCGTCGTCTCATCGCCTCGTCGTCTCATCGTCTCATCGTCTCATCGTCTCGTCGTCTCGTCGCCTCATCGTCTCATCGCAAAAAAGGCGCAGCCTCAATGACCACGCCTTTATTCTATAAATGTTGTTTCTAACTTATTTCACCAGCTGTTTGAAACGGTCAGCGTGGCGGTAACGTTTGAACTCCGCATCACGTTTGGCCGTTTTCTTCAATGTAGGATCCAGATTGATGGCCGTGGTAAGGTTGCTATAAACACCTTCCTCCACTTTCATGCGGGCGGCGAGAACAGCCTTCAGGTAGGCGGTCTTAGCATCCACGTCGGTGATGCAGTCAAGGGTGGCCTTCGCAGCGTTATAGTCTTTTTGGAGCAGTTGTACCAATGCGGTATTGTAGTCGCAAGTGTGATTGCCCATCAGTTGGACAGCTCTGGAATAATCGCCGTTCAGAATGCTGAGCGCGCCGTTGTTATAATCCTGATTCACAGGTTGCACGGAAGCGTTCGCCGATGCCTCGAAATTGGCTTTTGCGGCAGCCAGGTCACCGCTGAGATAGTCGGCAATAGCCATGTTGTTAAGGATAATACCGTTGTCTGGGGAAAGGGCTGCGGCCTTTTGCAAGTAATTCAACGCCTCCTCCAAACTGGACTCGTTGCCGTTTTGGTAGTACTCGTTGAGTTTCATGGCACCAAGGTTGTTGTATGCACGCCAGTCGTTCTCTGTTTTCTTATTGTTAATCAATGATTTGTAAATACTTTCCTTCGTACCCATGTCGGGAGCAGCGGAAGCAGCATAGAGACGCTCATTCACGGAAAAATCATTGGGATTCGATTGAACCATACTGATAAGCTCAGCATCAGAGTAGGTGTCATGCTTCTTGCAGACCATCTGGATTTCGGCGCGACGCAACGGAGGCAGAATAGCGTCGGCGATTTCGGGATAGATGTCCGTCATCTCGCGGATCTTCTGTTCGCGCATTTCATTGTTGGATTGGGAGCGCACCACGTTGAGAATCTGGTTCTTTTGACGGATATTGGATTTCTCGATAGCTGCTTCAAAACCGTCCCAGTCCTCACCCTTGGCGTTATTCACATATTCGAAAACAGGTTTCTGCAAGTCCTTCATCTTGATGTTATTGCGCTTCGCATAATCTTTCAAATAAGCGTTGAATTTATCGTTGAACCAGTTCTTACCTACCTGAAAACGTTTCTCGGAAAGCCCTTGGTTGTTGGTCTCCTCACCTTCAGGGGAAGCCCAGCCGGAAATCACTACGCGGTCAATGATGTAGTCGTTGTTCATAAAATCGGTGAAGGCCTTGATGGAATCTTTGGCGGCTTGGGTTTTGTTATTGGGGTTGTTCCAATTCATTGCCGCGCTGTTGAGGTCGAAGTAGAGAGTGGCCGTTCTGCCAATGAACTCTGCCTTGTAGTTATGAGGGGCAAGCAGAAATGCAGTACCGCTGTTGGCGTTGTCCGTCAATTTCGGAGTGAGGTTGGCGCGGGCACTGGTGTTACTGACTCCTTCGCCAAGATTGCGGTCTCCGAAATCGTGCGATTTTTTCTTCAGATTGGCCACCGCTCCGGTCACGATATCAGCGGTTTCGTAACTTTCATCAAATTTGAAAGTTCCAGTTTTCGTAAACGTACCGCCAGTCTTGTAGGGAACAGTGATGCCCTCGCCTTTGGCCTTCTCGCCTTTCAGCGTGATAGTGGCAAATGGCGGTTTAACCTTCTGGCCATCAACAGACAACGATGGGGTAAATGTCATCGTGGCCTTCTTGTTCATATACTTTGGCGGGATTGTTCCCTTGATAGTATAAGCCACTTCACCACCCTTGTTTTCCAAATCAGGATTGTCAAGTGTTACCGAAACTTCCGGGTACTTTTTGATCATTTTCCCAAGTCCGCAACTGCTCATCATGAGGACAGTCGCCACAATCATGCTCAATGCAACTAATTTTCTCATAGGTTATTAAGGTTTTTAATTGTTTTTTCTAAAACGATGCAAAAATACAATTTTTTCTGGCTCAGAAATCCGTTCCCAACGAGAACATGAACATCCCTTTCTTGTTCGGGATTTCCCAGTCTTCCACGCCCCAGGCATAATCAAAGCGGAGAAAATAACCAAGGATGGAAACTCTTGCCCCGATGCCGAAGCCACCCACCCAAGGATCCACCTGTCGTTTGACTTCCGCATGTATTGGGCCACTGTCAATATAGCGAGTATAAAGACAGTTGTCCTCCGAATACGGGGTGAAGCCAGTCCATGCCGTTCCTACATCGCCGAACAAATTGAGCTGCAATGAATTAAGAAGATTCCACCCTACCTTGTGTCCTGCAATAAGTTGCACAATAGGAATGCGCAACTCCCCGTTGAATAGCAGGAAAGAGGTGCCGTTGCGGATATTCTGCCGGAATCCGCGCATGTTCGTGGCCAAGGTCTGATAGGCATAATTCTTGGTCAAATCAGTGGAAATACCACTGTTGAACTTCGCTGCAATCCAGTTGTCAACACCGCCCATGTAATAGACGAGCCGCGCAGAGCCTGCATTTGTACTTCCGGCCAAGCGCAACGCCAAGGTCATGTTGCGGTACAACCGGAACGAACGGCGGGCATCAAAACCGACCACCAAAAGATTAAGTGTTTCACGCTCAAGTCGTTGCTCATATTCGGCAAACAATTTCAACTTGGTGCCGCGCCACAAGTTGGTATATAACTCTTTTGACGAATCAAAAATGTACTCCAACTTCACACCCGCCCATACATGATGTGCGTCTCCTGACTGCAAGGTCTGGTCATTCAACGCCGCCACAACGTTCGTCTCATACCGTCCCTTAAGCGTCAACCTCACACTATTTGTCTTATTGAACGGGAACTTCAACGTGTAAAACACACTGTTGGAATTTTGTCGATACACATATCCGTTCACCTGCGAACTGATAGCCTGTCGATGCAGTGTGATTTGCCTGTCCAAACGTCGGGAAAGATTCTCATAGCTAAACAGAAACTCATAACTGTTTAAATCCCAGCCTATTCTAAACCCGCCTGTAATTCTATAATCCTCAAAAAGGTCATTGATACCTAACATGAACAAGGCATTGAAACCTGTGTTCAGGTAGATGGGCGATGTGCCGCCTTCAAACTGTTGATAAGAAGTGTTCAGGAAGCTAAAGTCTGCCTGCGTAATAAGCTGGTCTATCGAATATTGCACCCGATACGGCAAGCCAACAGGAATAGGAAAATCGCGATTCGAGCGACGAGAGGTGTAAGTGGTGTCACCATCATAATAGGAATCACGTCTATTTTCAGAATCATTCTCCGCAGAGAGGATAAAGCCGTGTTGTTGTTGGGAATATTTGTCGGTAATACTATCTTGACGTTTCTGCACGCTATCCTGCCGGACAATCTCCTTCTGAATTTTTTGATGAAATTCAGAAGGCTGAATGTCAGGATGATACAACGTGTGCAACTCCGTAAACCAAATGTGCTTATAGTTATCCGTCAGAGAGATGTCCGCCACCGTATTGGAGACTGGATTGTAGGCGTGTTCAATGATATCAAAGGAACGGTCAGTCAAAGGATGTGTCTTGGCATAATAGATATAGTGTACCGCTGTGTCAATACGGCTGATGGAACTGTCGAAAACTGCATCATAGCGGTTCACAACTCCGCCTTCGTCGCTTAAAAACAACACCCGTTGGTCGCCGACAGACACAACACCGTATTCATTCGCGTATGGTGAATCCGTGATGCGGAGCAAAGAGCTGTCCTTATTGTTGTAATTATACAAAAACAGGTTATATGTCCTTTGTCCTGATTCGTCTAAGAAATTATCCTTCAACAAGATAGAATCAACTGGACGATTCGAGGCGAAAACAATCTGCCGGGTGTTCATAAACACCGGATTGTAATCGTCATAGAAGTCGTTGGTGAGGTTCTGGTACGTTTTGGCCGGGAAACTGTACATGAAAATGTCGGATTGCCCGTTCTTGAAACCGGAAAACAGCATCCGCTGCCCGTCCTCCGAATAGCACCAGGAGCTGATTTTCTCCACATCCACCAAGAATTTCTTCCCCCATTTCCGTTTTTCCAAATCAAAGGGGATAAACAAACAGTCTCCTTTATGTTCGAGAGTCAAACCCAAAATTTCTCCAGAGGGATGCCAGGCAATCAGCGGAAAAGAGAGATCCGGATTGTCTTCCGTTTTAGCGTATTTTCGCAGAATGCACTTGGGCTTTTTGTTTTTCGGTGTTTTCATCCAGACACGGACCTGCCCGGCCTCGTTCGTGACGTATGCATACTTTTCGCCATCGGGAGAGAAACAAAAACGGGCATAATCCCGCTTGGGATTGGGCTTTCGAAGAATTTCCTCACCAGCGGGCATGGACTTGGACATATCCGGGTGATACATCACCATATAGTACTTGTACCACTGCGTAACCAAGACTTTATATGGTATAGAGGTGGCACGGAACAATCCGTTCTCCATACTTTTCGCTGAACGTGTATAGTAGAGAACCTTTGGTATTATCGCTTCGCCGTAAAGATCCACCAAATATTTCCAAAACGAATGCCCTGCGTATGTCGCCTCCACGGGGGATAAGTCTTCAAGACGTTTGTATTTCCCTGTTAAAATACCGTTTTTGACGTGTGCATCCACATCGCTGCTCCAATGTTCGCCAAAATAAGAGGCCAACCCGCTGTAATACCAACTCGGCACGTTCATTAGGTAATCGTATGAGATGTTGGCGCTAACCGTCGCGCCCTGCACCATCCAATGGGCATACACGTTCATCAGTCCGCCGCGGATCATCTTGTCCAAGTGGGCGCGATTCCCGTCAAAGTAGATGTAGATTTTCGTGCCGTAAATGTTGGTCACGCCGCCCTGGTTGTAGAAGTCCTCATAGTCGTAGGCGAAATTGGATTCCCTGAAGTCAGACTGCGTGTTATACACGATGATTTGCAGCTTCTTTTTGGAGGTGTAATTCAGCAGTTTCTCAATTTCGGATATATATTCGGGCGTTTTGTAGAAAACGTATTGCGCCAAAGCCCTGCCTGTCGGATAATAATAGACATCGTACTGTTCGGCGCGGAGATACTGCCAGTTGAAATTCTGATGCTGCACGCGGCTTTTCCCGAAGGAGAGCTGCGAGCCGTTGTAGAACTGGGCGTGCGCGGGAGACAGGAACAGGTACAGGAAGAGGCACACCGCCGCTTTTTTCAGCAGCAGAGTCCATAGCGTTTTGTCTGTCATCCTTGCCGTTCTTCTCATTTCCTAGTTTATACGATTAATTTTTATATATCTGATTTACAAGTTTTTTTGAAGCGTTTTTTTAATCCTGACCAGCCTAATCCAGCACTTTATAAAAGTGGCAAAGATACAGAAAATTCGATAATGAAGAAAGTGTATATTTGCGACTCGAAAAATCAGAGAATAAATCAAGAAAATAAAAGTAATGAAAGGAAACATGAACATAAAGACCTGTCTGACTGCATTAGCATTAATCTTTTGCCTCACTGCGAAAGCACAGAATGTCACCACTTTCCCTTACGTGGAAAGTTTCGAGAACGGCCTCAACGGCTGGACGGTTGTGGATTTGGACGGCAACAACGACAACTGGTTCGTATTCGACTTCTCGCAATTTCCGCCCATAATGGCGGAGCTACTCGGTTACATCGCCTACGACGGTACACACACGCTCTATTCGGAACCAACAAATGAATCCATTGCCTCCGATTGGGCCATAAGTCCTGTGCTTGAACTTCCCACCATCGATTCTTTGTACCTCTCCTGGTATGTGAAGTGCTTGAACACTGACGGAATCGGAGAACCTTACGATGTGCGTATCTCTCTTGTAACTGATTCAGAAATAGACACTTCCAATTTCAACACCGTGCTGTTCAGCGAAGCTACAGCCTCCACTAGCTATCTGTATCATTCTGTTGATCTGACGGAATATATGGGTCAGAACGTGCGAATTGCCTTCCATCACTATAAGAACAACAACAACCCTTCCACCTCTATATGGTTAGACTACATCTTTATAGGCAACGACAGTCTGCCGATGGCTCAGATTAATGGTCCGGAAGATATTGACGCAAACGACATCACTAATTATACCGCCCAAGTGGTCAGCGGTTCCACCGATGGCCTTACCTATTACTGGTTCTGTGATGATGCTGACATTGTTGATCCCTTCGCCGACACTGTGCAAATTATCTGGTACGCCAGCGGCATCTATCAGTTAGGCTTGGAGGTGACCAACACCTACGGCTCCTATACGGCCTGGAAGACTGTAGTGGTAGGAGACTGCGCCGTCATTGATGATTTTCCCTTTACAGAGACATTTGACACCCTAAGCACCACACGTGCTTGCTGGAGCATGATAGACGCGGATGAGGGCGGAGAAGCTTGGGTCTTCAACGACAGCTGCGCGACATCCAGCTCCATTTCCTTTTTCGGAATGTTCCCTGACCAAGACAATTGGCTCATTTCCCCGAAAATCGCCCTTGACGACAACTATTATGTGCTGACTTGGCAAGTGCGTCCCAAAGACAGCATCCTAACAGCGGAACACTATGGTGTTTATATAAGTACTGGCAGCAACCCCTATGACATGTCTCAATACGTGGAGGTTTTCAGCGAAACTCTCCAAGAAACTGGTAACTGGCAGCAGCGAATCCTCTCTCTTGGCGCATACGGCGGTGAAACGTTCCGAATCGCTTTCCGCCATTACGGGACCGCCGACCAAGACCACCTGCTGCTGACCAATGTGACAGTTGACTTTGCGGGAGCACCGATGGTGACCCTGAACGCACCAGCCACTGCCATTGTGGACGACAGCACCCGTTTTGACATCACCATTTTTAGTGTTTCACCCATCAGTGACATCACTTGGCGCGTGCAGACTGACACTTTCGACAGCTATGACGTAATTAGCACAACGGATCCTTTCGCCTACGTGTGGCCTGTTGGAACACCCGACGGTAACTACTGGGTTTATGTGGATGTGACCAACGACCAAGGTACGGCCACCGACTCGGCAATCGTGTATCTGCACACCTGCGAAGTGATTGACGTTCTGCCCTACCTGCACGTTTTCGGCACCGACGACGACTGCTGGCGTATCGGATCGGGCTGGTACACTTATGGTTATTTTGCCGAAATTGACGGCATCAGCACACCCGCCGCCATCAGCTTCTCCCACGATGAATTCGGGGAGGATCTCCATGCGGACAACAGCATTGCCTCCCCATACATACATATCCCTGATAATACCTATGAATTGCGCTATGTTGTGGGCGAGGTAACATCTCCGTTTGGAGGTTACAACTGCGACAAATACAGCCTCATTATCCATACAGACAACACCTCCGACACCATCCTTACCACTCTTGTCGGCACTGGTGACCCGCAAAAACAGCGATTTAATTTGGGCAATTATGCCAATCAAACCATCCAGATCGAGTTCCGCCATTTCGACTCCCCGTCTGGTTATGCGCTGGCCTTAGCAAACGTGGAAGTATATATTGTGACTGCGCCCGAAATCACCATTGTGGCTCCCTCCCGTGCCCGAAACATCGACTCCGTGAATATCAGTGCCCAGGTCGTCTCCAGTGAAAATCTCACATACCTATGGACACTCAACGGTGCCACGCCCGCTTCAGACACCACTCTCAACATCACCGCCCAATGGGACAACGCAGGAATTTACTCAATTGTGTTCACCGCGTTTTCCCCGTTGTTCGGACCTGTTTCTGACTCTGTCAGCATTGAGATTGTGGAGTGTACCGGCGTTGCCGAGATTCCTTATACGGAACATTTTGACCTTGACATGGGCTGCTGGATTTCCCACGATTTGGACGGTGACGGCTATGGTTGGGGAATGTCTGTGGGGACGAATCCCGCCGATCTGCTCTTCGCCAACGCACTGCCCTATGGTAACCAAGGCAACAGTGTGATCTCCTGGTCCACTTATCCATCTGGCGGGCTGCTAGCATACGTATTCTCTGGAGAAGGAGTCGCCCTAAACACGAATAATCTGCTTCTCTCGCCGGCATTCTCCCTGACTGACAGTACCGAATGGAAGCTCTCATTCCATGTTGCCAGCGCCGCAACGCTCATCAACACCCTTTTCGGACCGGAAGAAAACTACGATGCTTTCGAAGTGTTGCTCACCACGAACACCGCCCAAAACACTCTCGACTTGAGCAATTTCACTGTGTTGATGCCGCTGACGGTGGCCAACTACGCAGGATACCAACAATATACAATAGATCTCTCCTCCTACGCAGGACAGACCGTACAAATAGCTTTCCGTCATTTGAGCGACGGCCATCTCGCACTCCTGCTTGATGAAATTTCCCTATATGTGGCAACAGACCCGATTGTCGAACCTTGCGATATCCCAACCGGCCTCACCGCAGGCGATGTCACTGACGAGAGCATTGCCTTCTTCTGGAACACCAACTCCAATGTAATCAACTGGAACATCCAATATGGTCCGCAAGGAGGTCCGCTCACATCAGCCACCACCAACAACAACAGCTACACCATTACAGGTCTGACCCCCAACACCTCTTATCAGGTGCAGGTGCAGGCCAACTGCGGTGACGGAAACCTCAGCGAATGGACGAATCCTATCACGGTGACCACCACCACGGGCATCGTCAACCACCTGTCTAACAGCATAGTTCTTTACCCGAATCCAGCCAAAGAATATGTTAATGTAGAATGTAGAATGATGAATGATAATAATAACATCTCTGACATTCAATTATTTGACGTTTATGGAAAATTGGTTCGAACTGTTCATGGAACAACCCGTATCAACATTTCAGATTTGGCCGACGGCATGTATTTCGTACGCACGATTACCGATGCCGGCGTTGTGACGAAGCGGTTCGTGAAGAAATAATAAATTGCAGAAATTACTACATCCTTTGTAGAGACACAATATATGGTGTTTCTACACCATATACGGTTTCAAAACCCCTTCAATGAACGCCCGTTTCTCTTTCAGTAACGCCTCCGTTCGCGCTTCCATCAGCAGTCGCAAGTAGGGTTCCGTGTTAGACGGGCGGATGTTGAACCACCAGTCGGCAAACTCCACGCGATAGCCGTCGAAGTCAAGGATTTTTGTCGGTTCCTCCTGTGCGATGCAGGCCGCCTTCACCGCCTCCATCGCCTCTTTCTTGTGCTCAATCGTGAAGTTGATTTCGCCGGAGTTAGCATAGCGTTTAATCTGCGCAATTAGCTGTGACACTGTGATTCCCCGTTTTTTCATTTCAGAAAAGACGTGCAGTGCTACCTGCGAAGCAATCATCGCGGAGTCGGAATAGAAAAAGTCGCGGAAATAGTAGTGGCCGGCATATTCCCCGCCGAAAGCACCGTCAATTTCGCGCAGTTTCATAGCGGCATAAGCACGCCCGACGCGCCAGATGTACATCTCGCGTCCCATCTTTTCCAAATATTCCGCTACCGATTTCGAGGTTCTAATATCTTGAATCACATAACCTTGCACGTTTTTCTCTTCAATAAAATAGTGTCCTAAAACCGCAATTATCAAGTCGGGAGGGATGAAATCGCCATGTTCATCCACAAACATTACACGGTCGGCGTCGCCATCGAAAACCACCCCGATGTCGGCATGCGTCTCACGCACCTTTTCCTGCAATGCCACAATGTTTTCGGGCTCCAACGGATTCGCTTCGTGGTTGGGAAATGTACCATCCAATGTATCAAAGAGATAGAGCGGATTGTCACCAAAAATCTCCTTCACGAGAATGGAAGCCATGCCATTTGAGCAATCCATTACAATGTTCAGATTGTCGATAGGATAGTGATATTGTGACTGAAATTCAAGGTATTCTTGTTTTACGGGATAATCCACGATTTTGCCTTTCGGGGCGGTGACGACCACCTCGTCGTGCAGGATTTTCTGCTCCAACTCGCCCAGTCCGGTGTCGAATCCCACAGGAAGCGCATCCTTTCTCGAAACTTTCAACCCGTTGTATTCCTTAGGGTTATGGGAGGCCGTAATCATCACGGAAGCATTGAAATGATGCTTTGCGGTGAAGTAATAGACCATCGGTGTGGTGGTCAGCCCCATGTCATACACGTCCGCACCCGCATCCGTGATACCACGAGCCAGCTCATCGAACATGTCCGATGAAGTCAGCCGCATGTCGCGACCAATCAACACTTTATCCGCCTTCAACAAAGCCGGTAGGAAAAAACCGAATTTGTAAACCGTGTCCAAATCGAAATCTTTACCGAAGATTCCACGAAAGTCGTATGCTTTAAATGCGCCCATTTTCTTTTCAATTTAAGAGTGCAAAAATACAAAAATATTGTACTTTTGCGCAATGTTTGCGGACGATTCCGCCATCTTCATTTTCAACAGGTTGAAATTAAACGAAAAAAAATGAAAATACAGCTAAAACTGACCCTGCTTTGGGTTTTTATGATGGCGTTTGTATGCGTGCAAGCGCAGATTGTCACCGATTTTGACGAACTCTATGCGCAAGAGCTGCTGAAACCCGGCACACCCGCACCCGATTTCCAACTGAACAATCCTGACGGAAAAACGGTGAAATTCAGCGAATTTGCCAAGGGCAAGTATGTCGTCATCGACTTCTGGGCCTCCTGGTGCCCCGACTGCCGCAAGGATCTTCCCGAAATCATCCGTCTCTACCGCAAATTCCACAAAAACGGCGTGGAGTTCCTTGGCGTTTCGTTCGACATTGACAAGGAGAAATGGACAGATTACATCGCCAAATCGGGCGTTCCATACCCGCAGGTCACCGAGCTGAAACGGATGAACCAGTCGGACGTGGCCAAGGCCTACGGTGTGCGCTGGATTCCCTCCGTCTATCTTATCGGGCCGGATGGTAAAGTGTTGGTCAGCACGGTATTATCCTACAAGATCGAGAAAAAATTGTATGAGCTTTTTGAAGAGCCAAAACCATTGTCCATCCGCGGAACTGACGAAGACCTCACCCTTGACGGCAGTAAAGGGAAGCTGGCGGCAGTGCTGCACAAACCCGAACTCCAGCCCGGTCAGCGTTGCGACCTCGTGGTGCTTTGCCACGGACTGAACTGCGACCATAATTTCGAACTGATGCACCGGATTGAGAAACAGCTGCAGGCGGAAGGTTTCGCCACGCTCGCGTTCGATTTCAACGGGCACGGCAAGAGCGAAGGCCGCTTCTCCGAGATGACCATCCCGAACGAGATTGAGGACTTGGAGCAGGTGTTGGCTTACGCGCAGGATTTGCGGTTCGTACGGAACATCGCGTTGGTAGGCCACTCGCAAGGCGCGATTGTGGCGGCAATGGTCGCTGGCAACCACGATGAGGACATCAAGGCGGTGGTGCTGCTATCCCCGGCATCCTCGGTGCGCGACGACATCGCCCGAGGCAACCTCTTCGGCATCGACTTCAACCCGCTTGACCCGCCTGATAGCCTCGTGCTGCACAACGGCATCGCCCTCGGCGGCCGCTACCTCAAAACCGCCCTCCGGCTGCCCATCTTCGAGACCTCAGCCAAGTATCACGGCAATGCCTGCGTCATCCAAGGCAATGGCGACCGCCTCGTGCCCTTCACCTGCGCCGAACGCTTCCACCAAATGTGGGAGAACAGCGAATATTACGAATTAGAATATTACGACCACAATTTCACCAACTGCATCTACCGCCCGGTGGACATTACGGTCGATTACCTCTTGAGAACTTTAAGACCAAGGTAACTGGCTATTTGCTTTTAGATATTGGCTATTGACATAGCTGTTTTCAGACCGTCAATAGCGGCGCTCATGATGCCACCGGCGTAACCGGCGCCCTCTCCTATTGGATAAATTCCTGACACAGAGGAGATTCTATCTTCATTGCGAATAATGCGCACTGGCGAGGAAGAGCGTGTTTCCACGCCCGTCAGCACCGTATCGACATTGGCGATGCCGGGAAGCCGCCGGTCAAGCTGCGGCAACGCCTCGCGAAGTGCGTGTACAGCGTAGTCAGGCAGACAGCGGCTGAAGTCGCCGTAGTAGAGGCCGTGCGGGTAGGAAGGGACCACTTTGCGGTGACGAGTAGCGATTTGCCCTTTCAGGAACTCGCCCACGAGATTGCCCGGTGCACGACCGTCGCCCGCCATGCGGAACGCTAACCGCTCGTATTTCTCCTGGTATTCTATGCCGTCTAACACCGAACCATGCAGAAAATCTTCCGGTAACACACTCACTAACAACGCACTATTGGCGTTGGCCTTGTCGCGTTTGTGCTCGCTCATCCCGTTGGTGACAATCGTGCCTTCCTCGCTGGCAGAGGCCATCACCGTGCCGCCCGGGCACATGCAGAAGGTATAAACCCCGCGGTTCCCAATGTGAACTACTCCCTTATAAGAAGCTGGTGGCAAGAGATTTGCGGCAGGACCATACTGCATCCTGTTGATGTCGCGCTGCAGGTGCTCCATGCGCACCCCGATGGAGAAGGCCTTGGCCTCCATCAACAGTCCTTTGGCGTGCAACATGCGGATAGTGTCGCGGGCAGAATGTCCCAATCCAAGCAATAAATGACTGGTTGTAAATGCATTACCACCTTGACAATGCACCACCAATTTGTCTCCATCCTTCTCAAAACCATCAAAAAGCGTGTTGAAATGGAATTCGCCGCCCAAAGATTCAATCTCCATGCGGATATTTTTCACCACTTTCGAAAGATAGTCGGTGCCCACGTGCGGATTCTGCTGATACGTTACCGACTCGGGTGCGCCATGATGATAAAACTCGTTGAGTATAAATTGGTTGTATTCGCTATTGACGTTTGTGTTAAGTTTGCCATCGGAAAAAGTGCCGGCACCGCCCTCGCCGAACTGCACGTTGGAATTGGGGTTCAACATTTTGGTCTGCAGAAAACGTTGCACCGACTGTTGCCGCTCCTCGATGCGCTCACCACGCTCGATGATGACGGGTTGGGCCCCGCAGCGGGCGAGATAAAGGGCGGCGAACATGCCCGCCGGCCCGAAGCCGACCACCACAGGCGGCAGGTCGTGCGTCCATTTGGGATAGGAAAGTTCTTGGGCGGGAACACATTCCGTAACATCGGAGCCCTTCAATAATGATCGGTATTGGTCGGGAATGGTGACTTCCACCTGAAAATTGTACAACACGTTATTCTTCTTTCGCGCATCCACCGATTGGCGCACGATACGGAAACCGTTCAAATCCTCCGTACGGATTTTGAACTGTTTACAAACCAAGTTTTTAATGTTTTTTTCGTTCCCGACAGGAATCTTTATATTCGATAGTTTCAGATGTATCATTTCGATTATTTGCGAATTATTTTAGTTTTCGTTCTCAGAAGCCCCCGTCAAGATTCGTTCAAGTATTTCTGTATCGCCAGGGTAGGTGAGTTTGATATTGGAAGTGTCGCCGGGGACTATGAAAATAGGGATTTCGGGGCAATATTTGTGGAGCACCCCGCAGTCGTCGGTACTGGAAAAATCCGGATCTGACAGCGCCTTGAGATAGGCCTCACGAATCACATCAATGCGGAAGGCCTGTGGGGTCTGGGCGCAACGCAACCGTTTTCTGTTCGGGATACCTGTGATGAAACCGCCATCTTCCGTCACCTCGAAAACAGTGTCCGTCGCCGGAACCGCCACGGCCACCGCCGAATGGGTCTCCAACGCAGTAACCGTTTCTTTGATAATCCGTTGACTCACTGCTGGACGTGCTGCATCATGGAAAATCAGATTGACATGGTCTGTATTTTCGTAGGCGTTGAGGGCAGCCAGTGTCGAGAAATACCGTTCCGAGCCACCCTGCAATAACTTCTTCACCTTTTTCCATCCATTTTTGTCGATAATCGCCTGCATCTGAGCAAGATAGTCGGGATGCATAACTACGGCAATCTCGTCAATTTCTTTGCACCGTTCAAAAGCCTCAACGCTGTGTTCAATAACGGTGCGACCTGCCAAAGGAAGAAACTGCTTGGGAATCGCCGCCCCGAAACGCTGTCCGGAACCGCCCGCCAGCACCACCGCAATATTCAATCCGTTCTTTTCAGGATTTGTCATAACGTTTACTTCATCAAAATCAGACACTTTCTTTTTTAATGCGCAAAAATACAACAATATTCCATATTCCGATGCTGTTTTTTTGTACTTTTGCCTTTTCAAAAAAAGAAAAATATGAAATCTAGAAAAATTTTAACAATGTCCATGTTGATATTAACAATGGTGTTTTCTTCTGAAAATATCGCAGAAGCGCAGAAATCAGATAGTTACAAAAATGCCGCATTGGAAAACATCGCGACACGCACCTCCGTGCGAAGCTACCTCCACAAGCCCGTGGAAGCGGCACAAATCGAGCAACTGCTCCGTGCGGGTATGGCGGCTCCTTCCGCAGTGAACAAGCAGCCATGGCACTTCGTGGTGGTCACCGACAGGGCACAGCTGAAAGAGCTGGCCAAGGCCAACCCCTACGCAGGCATGGCCGCGCACGCACCCCTCGCCATCGTGGTGTGCGGCGACATGAAGAAGGCACTTGACGGCGAGGCCCGCATGTTCTGGGTGCAGGACTGCTCCGCCGCCACCGAGAACATCCTCCTGGCCGCCAATGCCATGGGTCTCGGAGCTGTGTGGACCGGCACTTTTCCCGATCAGAATCGTTGCAAAGACGTCTCCGCCATCCTGAAACTGCCCGAAAACCTCATCCCGCTCAACACCATCGTCATTGGCTACCCAGCTGGTGAGAACAAGCCCAAAGACAAATGGAATCCCGATAATATCTCCTACAACGTCTATGGTGGCAAACAGCCTATAGCCGAAGCTCGGCCGATTCAAGAGTCTGACTTCGTGGAGTTTGACTACACCCAATCACCGAACCTCAACCCGTTCACGTGGTTCAAGGGGAACGGTCTGCTGTTAGCTTCCGGTGATGTTCGCCGCCACAACGCCATGACTATCGGCTGGGGCGCAATGGGCAACGTGTGGGGTCACAACGTGAACACCATCACGGTGTATGTCGCACCCGCCCGCTACACCTACGAGTTCATGGAGCGCTACCAATACTTCACCGTCATGGTCTTCGACGAGGACCGCAAAGACGTTCTTGAGTACATGGGCACACACAGCGGCCGCGACGGCAACAAGGACGAGGCGTTAGGTCTGCATGTGGCTTATACTGAGCACGGTGCGCCGTATTATTTGGAGGCCCGCGAGGTGTATGAGTGCGAGGTCATTTACCGCGACGGATTCGACCAGCGAGGTTTCGAAGAGATTCCGCGCAAACGCTACGAGAACTTCCCCGCCGGCATCCACCACCAATATATCGGAAGGATTGTGAGCGCGAGAAGACGGTAATTGCAATTCTACCGCAGAACGCGCAGTTTTGTGCAGAAAAAGATTCCTGTAATCTTTGCAATCTTCAAGGAAAAATAATATTCAACGGCTTCGATATTATTCGTATTTTTGCCGATTCCATTAAACCTGTGTATGAAAAGCTTCTTTCGATATAGTACCGTCCTTTTCGCCCTGCTCATCCTGATGATTTCTTCCGGCGTGCAGCGGCCCGACCGGAATTTCCAACTCTTAGACGGAATGACCCTTGAGGAAAAAATCGCCCAGCTGATCATCATCCGTGTAAGCTCCACGGAAGACGAAAAATACAATCGCGAATTGGTGGAGAAGGTGAGGCGCATACAGCCCGGCGGCGTCTGCTTTTTCAAGGGAACGCCTAAGAAAGAGGCACTTCTCACCAACCGGATACAGGCGGTGAGCAAAATCCCGATGTTCGTGGCCATTGATGGTGAGTGGGGTCCGGCCATGCGTCTCGACAGCTGCGTGGCTTTCCCGCGGCAGATGACTCTCGGCGCACTATCGGAAGAAAACGACTCGCTCATCTACCAGATGGGACGAGAGATTGCCGAACAGTGCAAGGCCGTGGGCATCAACCTCAACTTCGCCCCTTGTATCGACATCAACAACAACAGCCGCAACCCCGTGATTAACAGCCGTTCCTTTGGTGAAAACCGCGACAAAGTTTGCCGCAAGGCCGCCCTTTACATGCACGGAATGCAGGACGGCGGCATCGCCACCTCCATCAAGCACTTCCCCGGCCACGGTGACACCGAAACCGACTCGCACCTCGGACTGCCCGTCATCCGCAAAAGCCGGATCGACCTCGATGAAATGGAGCTTTACCCCTATCGACAGCTCATCAACGAAAACCCCGACATGGTGATGGTCGGGCATCTTAATATCCCGGCACTAGACCCAGAACCTAATTCTGTCTCTTCCCTATCGTATTCTATTGTTTCTCAGCTTCTTAAAAAAGAATTGGGCTATAATGGACTGATTATCACCGATGGAATGGAGATGAAGGGGGTGCGCAACCAAAACCGATTCGAAGGGGATGTGGAAATTCGCACCCTGCTCGCCGGTGCCGATATCCTGTTGCTGCCTGGTGAAACCGATTCCGTCATCTCGGCCATCAAACGAGCTGTAGAACAAGATGTTATCCCAGAAGAACTCATCAACGAACGATGCCTGCGGGTTCTCCAATTCAAGGAAAGTCACGGAATTACAAAACAGTCGCCCGCCAACATCTCGGCCATTCCGGAAAAGCTGAACCGTTCCGAAGCAGTCTGGATTAACCGCCAATTGGAGGAAAAAGCCCTTACGCTCCTGAAAAACGATGATAATATTCTCCCGTTGAACGCTAAAAACGCCGATAATACAGCTTTTCTGTGTGTGGACCGGAAAGCTTACAAAAACGAATACGAACAAATCGTGGGAGAACGGCATATTCCTTTCTACTATATTGACAAAAAGGTGGCTGCCAAAGACCAGTCGGCAATTTTGGCGAAGCTGGCTCCTTACAACCAGATTATTGTGGCGTTTGGCGGATCCAACCAGCTGGGTGGCTCCAACTACGGCATCGACATGTCGTCTGTGCGCCTGCTCAACCGTCTTGCCAAGGAGAAATCTGTCATCCTGCTGCATCTCGGAAACCCATACGCCCTCAACGCTTTCGACTCCTTGAGTGATTACCGTGCGGTAATCGATGCCTATCAATTTTCCCCGACCACAGTGGCAGCGGCCATGAAAGCTTGTTTCGGACAAATTGACTTTGAGGGCACCTTGCCAGTCAGCATCAACGGCTACCCTGCGGGAAGTGGCATCCTGCCTTCAAAATCTTTCGATAATATTTCCGCTTTGCCTGATAATATTACTCGAGAGATTGACAAAATCCTCCAAGACGGTATAAACAACCGGATCTATCCGGGTTGTGCGGTAATCGCCCTCCATCACGGACAACCCGTCTATCAGAAGGTTTTCGGCTATCTGGACTACAACCGTCAAGACAAAGTTACCCATCAAACCTTATATGACGTGGCTTCCGTCACGAAAGTGGCTGCTACTACACTGGCTGTCATGAAGTTGTATGACAATCACGAGATTCAGCTTTCGGACAAGATTGGCAAATATCTGCCCTATCTGGCCGGCACCGACAAAGCAAATCTCACTTTGGAAGAGTTGCTGACCCATACCTCCGGAATGCCATCGTTTATCCCGTTCTACAAGTCGATAATGGGCGATGAACGGTATTTACGCACCTACAAAACCGAACATTTCAACATTCCGGTTGCCGATCACCTCTTTCTGCGTAAAGATTATCCTGACACCATACGCTACAAGGTGGCCCACTGCAAACTGAAAGAAAAAAAGTACGAATACAGCGATTTGAACTTTTTCTTGCTGAAAGATATGGTGGAAACCATCACCATGCAACCGATGGAAGAGTTTTTGTCGGAGAATTTCTACCAGCCGATGGGTCTTTCACACACGACGTTCCGTCCGCTGTCGCATGGTTTCCCACGCAATGAAATCGCTCCGACGGAAGAGGATAAATTGTTCCGCAAACAGCTGGTACACGGCTATGTTCACGACCAGACTTCCGCTTTGATGAACGGGAATGCCGGCAATGCCGGACTGTTCACCACCGCGGAAGAACTCGCTGCCATTTTCCTGATGATACAGAATGACGGTGTTTTCAACGCCCAGCGTTATTTATCGGAAGCCACGGTGGAGGAGTTCACGAAAATGCATCCGATGCATAACTGTCAGGTGCGCGGTCTCGGTTTCCATACCCCGAAAGCGCCCGGAACATCATCCATTGTTCCCGCACAAGCGGACACACACATCTTCGGTCACCAAGGGTTTACCGGCACAGTGGTCTGGTGCGACCCGAAAGAGGAACTCATTTTCGTGTTCCTCTCCAACCGCGTCTGCCCCAACGCCGAACCCAACAATCTGTCCAAGAGCGGAATACGACTGAAGGTGCATGAGCTTGTCTATAAGGGGATTGGGCGATGAATGAACGATGAATGAGAGATGAATATGATGAACCCTACAATATTATATATTGAAACCGCCACGGACGTGTGTTCAGTGGCGTTGTCGAAAGGCTCGGAGATTATCGGGCTGAAAGAGGAGGCTGGTGGCAACAACCACGCCAAGCACCTGCTGCCTTTCGTGGACGAAGTATTGAAGCAGGCTGGCGTGAGCATGACGGAAATCAACGGTGTGGCTGTGAGCATCGGACCCGGCTCCTACACAGGATTGCGCATCGGTGTTTCCACGGCGAAAGGCATTGCCTACACCGCCGGCATTCCTGTGATGGCCGTCAGCACATTGGAAAGTATCGCACAGGGTGCCAAAACGTTATGGGCAGAATCCTCATCGGAACAACCACAAATCATCCCGATGATCGATGCCCGCCGTATGGAGGTCTTCACCACCCGCTACGACTTCGACATACGGTCATTAGAAGAGATTTCCTCGAAAATTGTGGATGATAACACCTTCGCAGAACTTCTATCGAAGGAAAAAGTGCTGTTTTGCGGCAACGGGATGCCCAAATGTAAGGAAATCCTTTCCGCTTTCCCCAACGCCAAATTCATGGATGCCCCCATCTCCGCCAAAAACATGCTTCCCGCTGCTCTCAGAAAGTGGCAAAAGCAAGAGTTTGAGGACGTTGCCTACTTCGAACCTTTCTACCTGAAGGAATATGTGGCGGCAAAACCTGTCGTGAAGGGACTGCGATGATGCGGTAATGCGATGACACGATGATGTGATGATGCGATGAATAAAGATGAAGACATACGAAGGAACATATATAAAACCGGCAAGACACAAACGAAGAACGAAAATACAAAAGCAGACTATCCAACAGACAAACCCCAAGTCCAAAAAGGGCTGAAAGCCCTCCCCTTATTAACCTATGGTGAACGAAGTGAGCCATAGGACGACAGCAGGATAAATGAAGTGAACCATAGGGAAAAACCGCCAAACAATGGAAGTACACGAACCGATAAAGCGCGACCGGAACCTGAACATCACGGTGATAGCCGACAATTCCGCATTCGGGCGGACTGCGGTGCAACACGGTGTGCAACTTGCCGAGGTGTTCCAGGCCTCGCTGACGGTCATGGCGAACTTCAACCTCCATCTGCCCGACAAACCATCAATACCCGGCAAAGAATTCATCGATGAACTCCAAAACATCATCTTAAATGCTAAAAATGGTCAGGTAATCACCGATTATGTATTTCCGGAAACTCTTTTCCGCTATGCTGATGAGCATAACACCGCTATGTTCGTCATTGGGGTGGATAAAAACGCCAAGGAAGGTTTCTTCAACGTCAAGAAGGCTATCAAACTGATCCGTCAATCGCGTTTTCCCGTAATGACAGTCACGACTAATCATACGGACACGACTTGTTACAAACACATCCTGTTGCCTTTGGACATTGAGAGGCAGAACAAAGAAAAGGCGTTATGGGCGGGCTATTTCAGTCGGTTCTATGGTTCTGTCATTCACATTCTTTATCCGAAATATAAAGACGAAGGGTTGGTCAAATTAGTTCACGACAATGTGGCTTTCGTTGAGAAACTGTACGAAAATCTGGAAATCACGTACGAAAAACATGAAACCCAGCCACATAACTATCTGGATGCATACGCCTTGGAATTTGCCCCGCAAGTGAATGCAGGCGCTTCAGTCATCATGATGACCCGCTACTACACACTCGCTGATGTGCTGACGGGCCCCCGCGAGCGCAAAATCATCGGCAGTTCGGATTTGCCGATTCTCTGCATCAACCAGCGGGACGATCTGTACGTGTTGTGTACGTAGTCTATCTTCCTTAAAAATCGGAATACACCAAAAGTCTTAAGTCCCAAGTCTTAAGTCTAAACGAAAAAAGGACGTCGAAAGGCGTCCTTTTTTTGTTAGTTTGAAGCAACCGATTAGCAGTCCACGATAGTGCACCAACCGAATTTGTCTTCGATTTCGCCGTATTGGATACCCATAAGGTATTCGCGCATCTTGATGCACCACGGACCGGGTTTGCCATCTTTGGAGATGACATATTCCTTGCCAGTCTCTCTGTCCTGAATCTTGTGGATGGGGGAGATAACAGCAGCGGTACCGCAAGCGCCAGCTTCCTCGAAGGTGTCGATCTCATCGAGTCTGACGTGGCGTCTTTCGACCACGAGTCCGAGTTCCTCAGCGATAGTTCTCAAGCTCATATTAGTGATAGAAGGCAGGATGGAGCCGGAGTCCGGAGTCACATACTTGCCGTCCTTGATACCGAAGAAGTTAGCGGGACCTGCTTCGTCGATGAAGGTCTTTGTCTTGGCATCAGCGAAGATGGAGGCGCTGAATCCTTCCTTATGGGCGCGTTCACCAGCGCGGAGGGAAGCGGCGTAGTTGCCACCAACCTTCACGTGACCAGTGCCCAGAGGAGCCGCACGGTCATAATCCTTGGCAATCTGCATGTCAGTGGGTTTGAAACCTTCCTTGAAGTAAGGTCCGACAGGCATCACGAAAACGATGAAAAGGTATTCGTCGGCAGGTTTCACACCGATGGTGGCGCCAGTACCGATGAGCAGCGGACGGATGTAGAGGGAACCCTCGGTGCCGTAAGGCGGAATGTATTCAGCGTTGGCCTTGATCACCATTTCCAAGGCATCAAAGAACAACTTCTCAGGAATTTGGGCTAACATAATGGTGTCAGCAGAATTATTGAGACGTTTCCAGTTCTCTTCCCAACGGAACAAGCGCACTTTACCGTCTTTGCCGCGGAAGGCTTTCATGCCCTCAAATGCCTCCTGACCATAGTGCAGACAAGAAGCCGCCATGTGCATAGGAATATACTCGTCAGAGCTCAATTCCAGTTTTCCCCACTCGCCGTTTCTGAAATAGCAGCGGACATTGTAGTCGGTTTTCATATAACCGAATGAAAGGTTTTTCCAATCGATATTTTTCATAAAAAATTTATTTGATTAGTTGATTTATACTGTTAATAAGCTGTCGATAGAATATTTGGACAGTTTTTTGCGACCTTTCAACGCTTCTAACTCCATCAGAAAGAGCAGATGGATGTCTTTGGGATGAAAGTGGTTGACAAGGTTCACGGCTGCGGTCATGGAGCCGCCGGTGGCCAGAACATCGTCAATGATGAGCACCTTTTGATTTTCGGCCATCGCGTCGGTGTGGATTTCCATTGTGGCGCTGCCATATTCGAGTAAATAAGTCTCCTGATAGGTCTTGAATGGAAGTTTTCCTTTTTTACGTACAGGAACAAAAGGGACACCCAATAGGAGGGCCAGATTTGTGCCGAAGAAAAAGCCGCGTGACTCAAGGGCGACCACCACATCAGGCTCGAACTTCTTAGCTATCTGCACCATAGTATCGATAGTCTCGCGGTATGCTTGCGGGTCATTGAGCAAAGTGGTAATGTCATAGAACTGAATTCCCGGTGTCGGAAAGTCAGGAACCACACGAATTTTCTCCTTGATAATCATCACTTTTTCTGTCCAAAAAATTTTGCACAAAAGTACACTTTTTTTTAAAACAAAAAAGGTGTTCTTGCGGAACACCTTTTTTTTCAGATATTTTTGAAAAGATTATCTTCTCTTTTTACCACTGTTAACAATAGCATTGGTGGTTTCCTTTTCAGCTTTGTCGATAGCAGTGTTAGCCACGTTGGTAGCAGCTTTCTCAGCACGATCTTTCACTGAAGTGTTATTGTCAACCTTTTGAATGGTATTAGCTTGAGGAGCGGTCGTGGTCTTCTTTGCTGTCGTGGTGGTTTTCTTAGCGGGAGCGGCTTGAGCGACGGGCTCTTCAGCAACGGGCTCTTCCACCACTTCAGTGACTTCCTCTACAACTTCCTCAACGGGAACGGTGTCAACCAAAGCTTCGGGTTCAGCTTGTTTTTTGTTACCACAGGCGAAGAAAAGGCCTGCGCATAATACTGCTAAAAATACTTTTTTCATTTTATTCTAAATTTAAAGTGATTTTGTTCGGATTAATTACTTAGCGGGAACGTAAGTCAAAGTGAAAGAATACACATCTTTTGCAGGATTTTCGGTGTCGTCGATCGTGCATTTGATTCTCAGCTCATTCTCTGTGAGGGAGAGAACCTGGCATTTTTCAACTGCAGCATCAAAGGTGAAGTTGCCTTCTGCATCATAGTCAAACAAGAAAGGAACTTGCATAAAAATGAATTCAGGATTCTCGACATTGTCAAATGACCAGTTGCCCAGAGATGTTTCTGCAACAAAACCATCAGCTGCGCTTTCGGGAACGTTTTTACCTGGTTTCAAAAGATGAGATCCGTTTTCATTGAAGACAATGATGTCATCAAGTTCCCAAGCCATAAGATATCCTTCAGTCATCAGATCGGTGGCAAAACTACCATCGCTCAAATGGTAAGCAGGAGAAGAGGTTGCAGAAGAAAGTACCCAACCTTTGCTTTGAGTCAACAATTCAGTTGCGGTTTTAGGTTGAACACAGCTGGTAATACCAACTAAAAACAGGGCTGCAACAGCCAGTACGCTTAATACTTTTTTCATTTTTTTGATTTTTTTTGGGTTAATAAATTATTGTTTTTAATTACTTTTCTTGCCTTTTATTTCAAAGTGCAAAAATATACTTTTTTCAAACGGTGATGTCTTAAAAATTCTTAAAAATACTTTTTTAGTTTTTTTTTCAAAAAACACGCATTAGACAACACGCAATTGCCAAAATTTAACGGGCCGAAATTTTTATCTCATCCGTCATAATCCACGCCTTCTCCCCTGCCGCGGCGTGCCACTCTGGCAGCTTCTCTATCGGCTCGGCCTCGATGCGGATGTACTTCACCCCTTCGCTCGGGATTTTGTGGCGCAGGATGCAGACCCGCGGACGGTCGTTCTCCTTCAACGTCGGGTCGAAGGGCAGCGTAACCTCCTCGGGCTGGCTGAACTTCTTGCCGTTCTTGGAGTACGACACCGTCACCTTCTGCGGCATAAAGACCCACTGCGAAGGATGGTGGGCGAAACTTAAGGTTACTGTCAGCGAGTCGGATGTCCGTTCCCCCGTTTCGCAATTCATTATCATAGGATTCCCGAAGTAACCAATCCATCCGTCACGATAGTCGGCAGGGTTGCCAACTTTCCAGTCGGATAGGGTTTTCTTTGTTTCATAATCGTATGGTTCGTCTGCCGGGCTAATATAGGTGATACTCCATGATAATGGTTTGTGGCTAATGGCTTTATCGCAAGGAGTCCAAAAGCAACCCGACAAATATGGAATTTCTGTTTCCATAAGCGGCTCCTTACCGACTTTTAAATGCAGATTAAATCCATATAGATGTTGGTTGACAAGCAAATCTTTATGGGCAACTCCTGGGCCACAAGTGGCCGTACCCAATCCAGATTGTTTAAAGTCAATATTAAAGGTATAATATTCAAACTGATTCAACTCATTGGTGTGTTTTGCTTGCCCAATATCATCGTCCGAATAGGGGTAGATGCTGAACTGGCAATTTCGATGATCTACTTGGGCTGAGAGCATCTGCCGATGGTCTTTATCTAATAAAGACACATAGCGTGTTTCCATACGATTGCCCGCCGCCTGCGGACGCACGTAATGATGGAAAAGATCGTCCGTTGGCGCCTCGTAGTGTCCCACGAAGCCGCACGCTTGTCTGTCAGGGTATGTTTCTTGCGCATAGCCCACCCACTCGGTGGTGACCAACTCTTTCGACACTTTCATTTGTGCACCGATTTTGGTCAATAAGGGTACCCAACGTGGTTCAACAATGGTAAATCCTACCAGAATATCACCCGATTGCGAAACAAAATACTGCTCTTCGGCCTCTATAACAATTTCACCTAAGGTGTTTTTGGCATCTTTTCTGATTTTCGCATAAAAAAACTTGGTGCCATTTTCGAATTTTTCGTCGCAAACAATCCATGTCAAACTGTCTAAGCCGATGCGTCTCCAAAGTAACTCTCCATGACCATCCACATGGTCGTTATCGGTGGGCGGCCGCCAGAAATTGAGCCGCGGTCCGTCCACCACCACGGGCTTTCCGTCCTTCTCAATCGTGGAAATGCAACCCTGCGTCCGGTCAAACACGATTTTCGTCTGCCCGATGATGATATTCAGATCGTTTCCATTCCATTGATACTGAATAGTATCCTTTTCAAAACCATGGTTGGGAATATTTGGTTTCTTTGTCGGCACGGGCAACTTGAACTGCTCGTAAGCGACCACGTGATACCAGAAAGTGGAATCCTGTTTTTCTTTCATTAAATCTTTCTGCCATTGAGGACGAGAATAGGTTTTTGGTCCTAAATAAAAATCCACCATCACATCCCGTCCGGGAGCAACTGTGTCCAAATCTCGCACAGCTTCCACAATTTCTTGCGGCATAGTGAAATAGCCGGTGTCATGCGGGGCAAGGTGCATCGGCACCATCGGGATGTAGCCAGAGAGTGGTTCTCCTGGCATTGGTGGCCGCAGAAAGCTGTCAGGATGCACCGCTGGTTCGTGCGCCACATCGGTGCGCAAGCGGTACAGCAGCGTATATTCTTCCAAATTGCTGAAATCGAAGCGGTTGATGATGCGGAATTGCAACTTCTCCAAGTCCACCGCCTCAATCTTGACAGGCTGATAGACCTTCCGCACCTCGGCCAACTGCGGGTGCGGTTTCCGGTCGGGATCCACCAGGCCGTTGATGCAGAAGTTGCCGTCGGAGGGCATATTCTCCCCGAAGTCGCCACCGTAGGCGTAGAACTCCCGGCCCAGCGCATCCTTCGTCAGCAGCCCCTGATCCACCCAGTCCCAGATGCAGCCGCCCTGCAGCTGCGGGTACTTGTAGATGGTGTCCCAGTAGTTGGAGAGGCCGCCGCAGCTGTTGCCCATCGCGTGCGCGTACTCGCACATGATGAACGGGCGGGTCTGCGGCTCGCGGGCGTAACGGGCGAGGTAGCCCGCCGAGGGGTACATAATGGCCACGATGTCGGTGTTGCGGTCGTAGAGGGCGCGCTCGTATTGCACGGGGCGGCAGCTGTCCTTGGCCTTCAGCCAATCATAGGCGGCCTCGTAGCAAACGCCGTTGCCCGACTCGTTGCCCAGCGACCAGACGATGATGCACGGGTGGTTCTTGTCGCGCTCATACATATTGCGGACGCGCGCCACCGTAGCCTCCTTGAAGTCAGCGCGTTTTGCCAACGACTTCTCCCCATAGCCCTGGGCGTGTGACTCGGCATTGGCCTCGTCGATGACGTAGAGGCCGTAGTAGTCGCACAAACGGTACAGTTCCGGAGAGTTAGGATAGTGGCTCGTGCGTATCGTGTTGATGTTGTTGGCTTTCATCAGCAGGATGTCTTCCTTGATGCGCTTGTCGGCCACGTGGCCCGTTCGCGGGTCGTGTTCGTGGCGGTTCACCCCGCGGATGGTCACCGGCACCCCATTTACCTTCAAAAGACCGTCTTCGATGCGGATGTTGCGGAAACCGATGTATATCGCCACATCATCGAGGGAATTGCCCTTGTCATCCTCCAGGATTACCCAAAGGGAATACAAATAGGGGTGTTCGGCATTCCAATGTTGCACATCAGGGATGGTGAAATGGAAATGAACCGTAGGGACGCGATTTATCGCGTCCGTTGGTTCGATGGATTGCGTGTCGGAAACGATGGGGGGGTGGTCGGACGCGATAAATCGCGTCCCTACAATGTCATTTTCCAATTTTACGGACAAACGGTATGTTTTGCCGTTGGAAATCGCATCCAAATTCTCCACCGTCACCTCCACATCCAAAACCCCGTTCTTATACGTCGAATCCAAATCCGCTACCACCTTGTAATCCAGAATGTGCGTTTTGGGTTGGGCGTAGAGGGTGATACCGCGCTCGATGCCGCTCAGCCGCCAGAAATCCTGGCATTCAAAGTAAGAACCGTCGCTCCACTTGAAGACCTGCAAAGCGATGAGGTTGCGTTCCCCGAACTTCACGAAGCGGGTGATGTCAAACTCGGAGTTGGTCTTGGCGTCCTCGCTGTAGCCCACAAACTCGTCGTTCACCCACAGGTAGAAACAGGACTTCGCGCCCCCGATGTTGATAATCACCTGCTTGTCCTCCCACGTCTTGTTGATGTCCACCCATTTGCGGTAGCTGCCCACGGCGTTGCCCTTCACGGGAACTTTCGGTAACTGGCTGTTGTCGAAGTCATTGGTGGTGTTCACATAGACGGGTACGCCGTAGCCGTTGAGTTCCCAGTTGCCGGGCACGGGAATGGTGCCCCAGCCGCTGTCGTCGTAGTCGGTGCGGAAGAAGTCGGTCGGCCGCTCGTCGGCATTGGGGACGTAATGAAACGCCCACTGGCCGTCGAGCCACTCAATGTTCATCAGATTGTCGGCACTCTCGTTATAATCCGGAATATTGGCCCTCGGGTAGAGCTTGTTGACCTCGAACACGGCGGGATCCTGCCACTCGGTGAAGGTCTGGGCCTGAAGGGTGAGCCCTAAGCAGGCGATGATAAGGCTTAGCGACAGTCTTTTCACGTCTCTGCAACTATAGGCTGATCAAAATATCTTTAGAAGGTATAGCGAACACCCAGATTCACGCTCCAGTCGAAATAATTAACGGCAACATCATCGGTGAAGAGCATTCCGTAACCGGGTCGGAAGTCGAACTGCAGCGTCAACGGAATGTTGAACTTGTACTCCAGACCAAAGATGCCGTTCACACCGAACTTGCCGTAATCACGATACCGGGTATTATAAAACCAGCTGTCATAACCGGCCCAGTACCAGGAG
>JAEEGK010003447.1_pt1 | contig 39318 bp, 19 predicted proteins | sample 8958771 | NCBI WGS metagenome assembly JAEEGK01 (sample SAMN16246547, study PRJNA631951) | gut metagenome | biome: gut microbiome; feature: rumen; material: SC-attached | host: Bos | place: Iran: Karaj | collected 2018-10
CATTTAGTTTTCATAAGATTAAGACTTTTAATAAATTATTCATTCTAAAAATAAAGTCTTTTTCAATGAGTCAATTTCTTTTTGTCTTAAAAAAAAGATATAATTATTTATTCATAGATTTTGATGGATAAATTTCTTTTCACATTTAGATTTTCAGTATTTTTACTGTTATTTTTTTTCCCTTTATTATTATTATATATCTTTTAACAATTATTCAGTTTATTTTTTCATAATCATAATCAGGTTACCAATATCATATCATTTATTTTGATTTTTCATGACTCATTTAAAAAAGTAAAAGTAATTTTAAAAAAAATAAATAATTAAATGGAAAAGGAGCAAATTTATTATATTTTACTTTTAATTATTAATACAATAATATATGGTTTTTGTTGTATTATGATTTTAAAAAGAAAAAATTATACTTGTGTTTCAGTAAGAACACCAACTTTATTACTTTCAAATAACTTAGCTGGTTTTTTTCAAACTACAATTTTATTGTTAAATCAATTTTTGAATAAATCAATTACAGATATTCTAAATTTATTTTATTATATATTTCAATCAATGATGATAATATCTTTTATTATGAGAAGTCAAAGGATTGTAGCTTGTTGTGGAATTAAAAGTGATGAAAGACAAGATATTCAAATTTTTTATGATAAAAGATATTTATATCAAGAAGTATATTATGTAAAATTAATGTTAAAATATCTTTTATATTTTTCAATTATTTATTTTTCTTGTTATTTTTTTTTCAAAAAGTTAATTACTTTTATTTCATTAATAAATGAAGATGAAAATAGAAAATTAAATCAATTCATATGGTTATTTATAATTTTTTTTGAATTACTAATTTTAATGACATATGCCTTTGCAATGATGATAGATAGAGTGAAACAAAAAGTTAAATTTGAATTATATGGATTTTTATTTATTTGGTTTATTTATTGGAATTTTATAAATTGGATTTATTTAACTGATAAAATAAAAAATGAACAAAAACAAATTATTTCATTATTTATTTCTTTAGTAGCTTTATATGTTTGCCTATTTTTAAATGGATTTTTCCCTGTTATTTTATCATTCTGTTATAGAACTTCAATTGCATATAAATTTAATCCAAAATTAATGAATGATTTATATTTATTTTTAACTGATGAAGAATGCTATAATTTATTTTCTGATTTCTTAAATGAACATTTTCCAGAAGAATTAATTTATTTAAAAATATATACACATATTTTAAATTATAAATTATTATTTTATATAAAGGAACCCAGAGATAATATTAATGATGAATTTAATGATATTTATCATAAATATTTTGAAAACGATAATTTTATAAGAAAACTTTCTAATGAAGTGGTAAGTAATATTAGACTCAAATATGAAAGTGATAATATTCCAAAAAATGAAACTTTTGATGATGCTTTACAAATGTGTTTTATTTTTTTAGGAAAAAGATTTATAGATTTTAAAAAAACAAGTGAATTCCAAGATTTATATGATTCCCTTAATTTATTATCATATATTCAATGTAAAATGAGTAATACTGGTTTAATAAAAAATTTCTAAAAAAATAAATTAAAAGAACGTTTCTGAAAACAATATTTATAGAATAAATATATTTTAATATTTAAACTGTTAAAAATAGGTTTATAAATTTATCTACTTCATCTTTTAATTTTTTAATTTAGTATCTTCTTCCGAAATATTTTTTTCACTTTGAACATTATTAATAGGAAGTGCACTATTAACAACATTACCTTTATCATCATCAGCAAAAAGAGTATTATCTTCATCAATATTATCAATATTTAAATAATTTTGAGGAACTTTTCCCATAACAACAACATCAGGTTTTAAACTTTTCAATCCATTTAAAATATCATTCCAATTAATTCCTGAATTAACAAAAATGTGATAAATCCCTGCAAGAATTCCAAAAAAAATTAAAATATAAAAAAAAATTTTAATCCCATATAAAATTTTATTATAAGGACAAGCAACTAAAATAGGATCATAATTAACTCCTCCTTTACAAAAATTTCCAGAAATTTTTCTATATCCTCTGGAAATAGTATAATAACCATTGCAATTTTCCGGAGGAGCATTTTTTGTAATATTTTGTGTATCAGATATAGGAGTACAAGGATCTCCAGGTTCATTTCTATGATAACCAATATCACATTGATAATCATCTTCTGTACAAGAACAAATTTCTACTGTTATTTTTCTCTCAAATCCTTCTCCATTTAAACACTTTGAATCTCTCTTTCTTCTCATATATGATACTTTTCTTCCTAAAAGACATTCATTTTGATTTTTTGAAGTTATTGATTTTGGAGTCCATATTTCATAATCTGATTTTGTACATATTGGCATTTTTAAAGTTGAAAAATCTAAATTTATTACTATTCCTTTTGATTCACCGTCACCAGTTTTACGAATTCCATAAACTAGGAAATGCTCTGATGATTGGGAAGGCTCAATTAAAATATTTTTAATAGATATATCATAATCTGATATTTGTAATTCTTCCCATGTTAAACCTTCATCATATGAATAATAAACTACTTTTGTAGGAAGTTCAAATTTAGCGATAACTAATAAACCTCCATGATCACCTATTTCATATATATATACTCCTTTCTTTATTTCATACCATGTTATTCCACCATCACGAGAAAGAAATAAACCTACATTTGTATATTCATAATCAATGTATCTACCAACATTTCCATTGCCTATTATTAATCCAGGTGCATTATCTACACTATACATTTGAGGAACTTGAGATGAATATGAATATAAATGAAGATAACAATAATCTTTACAATCATATGGATTTCCATTTGAATCTGTTTGAGGTGATGTTAAACGTTTCCAGTCACCTCCTTTATTATGTGTTATTAATGTTTTTGCATAATTCATATAATTTATTGATAAATGTAATTTTTTCGTAGTTTGTCCTTTTTGTTGAGCCATTTTCTGCTCTTTTAATTGATTCATTAATTGTTGTTTTGCTAATTTCATATATTTACCAGAAACTACATTAGCTAAATATACTCCATCCACACTTTTAACATTTTCAAAATCATTATCTCCATCTCTTAATTGTAAATTATTTTTAACAGATAATGAAAAATCTTTTCCTTTATCACCTGAAGCATAAATATTCCCAAATCTTACACTAGAACCAAAATTATTAATAAATAGAAATACCATATCTTCAGAAGTATCAAGAAAAGTATATGAATGTTCTTTAAAACTCTTTTGATTGGTAACAATAGGTTGAAATTCATATCTTCTATCAGTACTATTTGCAATTAGTAATTGAATTTCTTGTTTTTCTTCTTCAAGAACTTGAGAAACAAATAAATAATCTTCAGTTAACAAAAATTTATTTCCTTTCCTAATTCCAACAACTTTACTATTGAAAAAATCATCAGAATAAACAAAATCAATTTTATAAGAATATTTCTTTTTAGTTTCTTTTTGATCTCCATGTCCTTTAGGTTGATAAGTAACAAGAATTCTTTCTTTGGGGACTCCTTTTTTAATCATATTTAAACTAATAACTCCCCAATTAAAAGAATGAATATAATCTCCTAAAATTTTCCAATCATCACCTAAGCTTAAAGTAACATATAATTCTTTGACAATTCTACAAGGTTCATTAATATAATCTTCACAAAGAGAATAAGCAGTGACTAAAGCCCAATTTCTTTCAGTAGGATGAAAAACCCATTCATTAATAGGTCTTCCTTGGAAAATAGCTCTTACTTTTTTTCCACAATCTTCAACAATCCAAGAAAACCCTTCAGTACCAATCATAACAATAAGTGATTTATCAACTGGACTTTGTTGCATTGATGATACTTTACCAATTCTATCTTTTTTATTTTCTTGTTCTGCTTTTGCTGCTTGTTTAAATTCATCATTTAATGCAATCCATGTTACTCCTTTGTCTATTGATTTATATACTTGAGCTCCTTCTGTTTGAATAAAGATTGTTTCTTTAGATTCACCACACCATATTAAGTCGTGAGGAGGAGAGTCTAAATCTGTTTTTTTAAAGGTTACTTGCTGGGGAGATGTTTGGAAAAAGAGAAGGAAGAAGATTAAAAGGAAGAGATTTGGCATTTTTTTAATTTTTTCAAGGTTTTATTATTTATATGGGTTTTAAAATTTATTTTTTTTTTAAATAAATTTTATTAATTTTTTATTTTTTATTTAAAATAATTATTTTTTATAGAAAATTTGATACTTTAAAATTTAAATTTTTATTATTTATATTGATATTCTTTTTTATAGGTAATATTTATGTATAATCAACTATTTAACTTTATTTTTCTTGTTTTTTTTCTTGTCATTTAAATTTAAATTTTTATATTTTTTTTTAATAAATAATATAATTTATTTATCGTTTTTTCCATCATTTCTTTTGTATAAATTTTTTCATTTTGCAATATATATTTTTTTCCTTTTATATCTAATTCTATTGAAAATAAATCTTCTTTATATGATTTCATCTCATAACCTATATCTCCAGGATATTTTATATTATCTTTTATTTTTAAACAATATTTTCTTTGCTCATTTTCTTTATTTGAAAAATTACATATTAATGAAGCTATAACATTGTTTTTTATATTTTTTTTAAATTTTTTTTTAATATATAATATATTATTATTTGAAAGTAAATATTCTTCAAATTTTAAAGATTGTTTAAAAATATTATCATTTTTTGGTATTTCGGCAAATGAAAATCTTAGATTATTCCTTGCGTTCATTATTATTTGGTAATTTATATTTTTAACACTTTCTTCATTTTGATATATTGAAATAATTTCTTTTGCAAATTTAATTTCTAAATTATTAATTATTATATATTGTTTTATTAATTTTTGTAAATTTTCGATTTTTATTTTTATCATATTTATCATTGAATTAAATGTATTCTGTATATTACTTAAATGATTCTCAGAAGTTTTAATTAATTTTTTATATCTTTCTATTTCTTCTTCTTGAATTAAATTTTTATTTAATTCTACTGTCTTATGTGATTCATGTTCTTCAATGCATTCATTACATAGGTTTAAATTACAATTTATGCAATAAGCTTTAAATTTTTTTAAATGTTTAATACAATGAGAATTAATATTTCTTTTAAAAATTATTGAATGATCTGTTTGATGTAAACTTTTGCATTTATCACATAAAATTAAATTGCAATTTAAACAATAACTTATAGGATTTGTTTTATTATTTTGTAATTGATTACATTTTTCACATGTATTTTTATTTGGTCTTATATTCTTAATATCATTTAAAAAAGTATAAATATCTTTTTCTTCTTTATGTTGGTTTTGACAAATTAAACTTACTATTATGTTATTATCTTTTTCTTTTAGTTCTATGAAAGGAATAAAAGGACATTTTGAACAACATATTATATCTTTTTTAGCTAATAGAAATTTTACTGGGCAAGAACTTGCACTTTTAACTGAATAATTAGTTTCATTCATTTATATAATAAAAAATTATTTTATTTTTTATTTAAATTTTTAAAGTAATAAATTAAAAGCTTTGTTCATAATTTTCAATTAAAGGACCATCGGTTTCTTCACTTTTTTGTCTTTTTACGAAGATGATTATTCCAACAACCAAGGCAATTACACCAACAATAATTAGAATATACCACCATTTAAAACCTGATGATGGGTCATTTGTTTTGGGTTCAATTGTCTCAAGAATAACATCATCTTTTTCAGTATGAAAAATAACCTTATTTGTTTCTCCATCTATAATAACATCAAGATCTTCAATTGATTTAAATCCAAATAAAATATTATGATATTGATTATCTTGAATTTTCATTTTTGTAAATTTAATTCCTTTTTTACCAAAAACAAAATAAGCTGACTTATTTTGTTGTGCTACACATTCAGTTCCATTACAATTAAATCCTTCTTTTTTTAAAAGATCTTTAATTTTAGATGTAAAATTTAAATTTCCTGAAATAAAATTAGGTCCATTGAAAAAAGAACTTGTATCATAAAATTCAGCAGCTATTCCAATATCTAGGCTATTACTATATTTTCCTTTTATAAAATCGTCTTTTGAATTTGCTACAACAACTTTATCTATAATACATCCACTATAATTGTTAGTTACATCACAAACATGAGAATGGTTAAAAAGACTTATATTATAGTCTTTTCCCAAAGTCATGTAAATCTTCTTATCTTTATTGGTTGTATTATAAGATACAATTTTTTTTGAAATTGTACCATTTCCTTTTAACATTTCTAAACTTGGGATTCCAAAATTTATAAACCCTGAATAATTTGTTTTTCCATAAAGAAATTCAATATCCCCTAATTCCTTCCCATTTAATTGAAATTTATCTTTATAAACTTTTCCATTTATTTTATCACTTCCAAAAATCCTAATTGTACTATTTTTTTTCGTATATTTATCTTCAGATACTTTATAAAGATCTTCAGAAAAAGCAACATGTATTGGAGAATTATGTCTTAATCCAGAATATAAAGCTTCAACCTCTTGGTCTCCCATTTTTAAAGGTATAATAGGGAATTGTAGTTTTTCTACTAATTCAAAAGTAAAAGATTTATCTTGAGATGAAGATATTCTAATTAAATATAGAAATATTAAAGTAATTAAATGAACTATTTCCATTTTTAAGATATACAAAAAACAAATAATCTTTTTTATTTATTTTTATTATTTCATAAAAGTGTAAAATAAAAATAAAATTAATTTACTTAAGTTTTAATATTTAAATTTAATATTATTAGAAATTGTTGATACATGAATTAATTATAATTAGAAACAGTATAAAATCATATATCTTATATATGATAACCTTTTTACTATAAACAATGAAATTTATGTTAAATATATATAAGATAATTAAATGATGTGGAAGACTTCTTTTTATGAAAGAATTGATAATATTCATATCCAAAAATTATATATCTATCAACGCTAAATTTTTTTTATAATTTCTTTAAATTTGTTGAAAGAACATTTATTACCTTCATTTGTTAATTTCTTAAATTTTTTAATAATCTCATCGTCTGAATCTAAAAAATGGTTTTCATTAAAGTTTTCTTTTTCAAAAAAATTTTGAAAGAATTCAGAAAAAAATAAAGTTGCATCATTTAAATTTATATAATTTCTCTCCATATTTTGATCAATTACATTTAATAAATTTTTTGTTTTTTTAGGGTTAATTTCTTCTTCATTGTTTAAATTAGAATTTTTAAGTGAATTTTTTTTACATATACTCCTTAAGTTATTAGATATTTTAGATTGTGAAAAACTAGATTTTTTTTTATTTTGTGGTTTTTTAAATGATGAAAATTTATTTTTTTGAATTAATGTAGTATTAGGAGAATTGAAATCAGAATCAAAATTAAGTAATAAATTTTTAATGTGAGTTTGCATTTTTGGATCCTTTGAATATTTATAATCACTAATTTCATTAATATTTTCATATTGACTATCAATAGAAAAAGAAATTTCAGTTGAACAAATAGATATATTTGATTTAGGTTTAAAAAAATATAAAAAATTTAAATTATTTTCACGATCTAATTTTTCACAAGTTCTAATATCACATTCATAAGGATAAATTTCATTATTAATTTCATTTGGTTTATAAGGAGTAACAGAAATTTTAATATTTACTAAATCACTAGATTCTGCTGAAAGCCCTTCATCACTATCATTAATCATTATATTATTTTTCAAAGTTACTGTGTCATCAAGGTTTTTATTTGATTCTTTCAATTCCGGTGTCTTAATCTCATTTTTCTTTTGAGAATATTTTTTTTTTTGATTGGAACCTGAATCACCTTCACTTCTTTCACTTTTTGCTTCATCTATTGTTTTTAACATAAATAATTCTTTATTTTTTTCCGTGTTTTCGTTTAAATTTTTTAACACTGTTTTTTCTTCGTCTTCCAAATATATATCAGTAGGAATTGATTGTAAATCATAATGTTCGGTTAGAATAGATAATCCATGACCCTCGTTTTTCATTATTTTATTATTTTCTATTTCTTCTTCAAAATTAAATGTATCTCCTTGAAATTTATAAAAAATTTTTAATACTTTTGTCATTAATCTTTTTGTTTGTTCCCAATTAAATAAACTTTTTTTATTAATTTTTCTCCATATATGAGGATAATCTGCAGAAATTTCTAATGCATCTTTCTTATTTAAATAAAATAAATCTGCTTTTCTGCTTTTTACTTTTACTCTTAATGGACATCTTTTATTTAAAAACATTAATATATCACCAAAATGTTCATTTTTTTGAATTTCCAATATTCTATAATATTCAAAATGTGCTTTTTGTTCTATTTCTTCTTCTTCTTCTTTATTAAATAGAGTACCTACTCTTTGAATTGGGACTGAACTTCTTCTAAAATTTTTACTCAGAGTTTTATTTTTAAAAAAAGAATTAGATTTTTTACTCAAAGAATATTCTAATTGAACAGTACATTTTCTATCAAAATTGTTGTTACTATTTTCCATAAAATTATTGCTTTCATTGTAACGAATTGAATCATTTTCTTCATCTACCAATATTGGAAGATCTAAAGCTAATCTTCCATATTTTACAAATATCATATCTTCTACATAATCTCCATTTTTCAATAAAACATCATTTCTTAATGCAATAATTGGTTTAAATTTTAATATAACATTTACTACAAAATCAAAATTATCAAAATTTTTAAAAAATATGAAATTATTTATTAGAGGTTTATACATATTTAATACTAAATTATTTTTCAAGGTTATTGGAATTGAATTTAAAATTAATTGTTTATCAATTTTATCATTAAACATATCAAATTTTAAATATCTATAAATTCTATGATATAAATCTGAGGATAATTCAGGATGAGTAAATCTAATATCATTTAGAATTTCAACTTTTTGATGAAATTGTTCTTTTCTATCGTTCCTCTCTTTTACATAATTACTTATTGTTGTTAAAGCAAAAGAATAAGCAACAATACCAACAATTTCCATAAATAAACCATAAACTTTTTCTATCCAAGAAACACAATAAATATCACCATAACCTACTGTTGTTACAGTTGTTATAATATAATAAATTGAAATAAAGTATAAATATAAAAAATCATTGATTTCAAAACCAAATGTTAGAATCCAGCCTGGATATTTATTTTTTCCTATAAAAATAAAAACATTTGCAAAAACATGTAAAGCTGAGAAAAATATTAAAATTGATTTATATAATCCTAGATATTGGTTAAAATGTATATGTTGTGTTAAAATATTTATTATATATTCTGTTAAATGATTGTGATTTTGATTGAATGCCTTAAAAGATTTTAATATTTGAAAAACTATTAAAATATAATAAATATTATTATAATATAAAGGAGTGTTTAAATATCCTTCATTCAAACATTTTCTATCATAAATAAAGAATATTGTTTTAAAAGGAATTGCAGATAAAAAATCAATTATAAAATAAGTTTTGAAATATCGTTTTATAATCAAAGATAAATTAGTATTTAAAACACCATCATAATTTATATAACCAGTAAAAAAAGATAAAATTAAATCAATTAAATAAATAATATCTATAACTATTTGTAATAAATTATTAAAATTGAAGGAATTCCTTCTACAATAAATAATATTATATCCAAGAAATAAAGGAATATAAACTATATGATAAATACAAAAAAAAACAATTAAAGTATCAATATAATATAATATTTTATTATTTGGATTAATATAAAAATCAGAAAGCATAACATCTTCTTCATCTAAACTATCAAAAACTTTTCCAACTTTTGATAAGATTCTAAAAGGTTTAATATCTTCCTCTTCATTATTTATATTTTCATCTATATCATTCTTTTTATTTTTAGAGTCTTCTAAATAAACTTTTTTGAATTTATCTATACTTATATTTGTCAAACCTACTATTGTTTTTTTTAAATCCTTTTGTAATTCATTTAATTCTACTATATTTTTATTTGATAAATTTGTTAACTCAAATGAATATCCATTATTTAAATGATCATAAGTTGGAAAATCATGAATTTTCTTTATTTTCAATGTTTTATGACTTTTCTTTCTCTTTCTTTTATAAACAAATATTTGTTTAAATGAATCCATTTCTTTTTGTTGAAAATAATCAGGTTCTTCTAAAAAATCAAATTTTTCTTTTCTTATTTTTCTTAAATTTTCAGTTTGTCTTCTTCTATTTAAAAGTTTTTTATTTTTAATCTCATTATCATACTTAATTTTTTCAAAAGATATTTTTTTTTTGATATTGTTAAATTTTTGAGAATTAAATAAATTATTCTTTTTTTCAAAAAGAAAATTCGCACCAGAAGCAAAGTTTCTTTTATTTTTAATTATATTTGTATTGAATGTTGGGTTTCTTTTCAATATTGATGTTTTTGTTATATTTATTTTATTAAGAGTATTTACATTATCATTCATTTCTGAATCAAATTCATGTGTATTATTTAATTTATTGAAACTTATTTTCTTTTTTTTTCTTAAAGGATTTATTGTAGTCTCAGCATTGAATTCCATTTTATCCTTATTTTTTTTTAATGAAAGAGATTTTTTTAATTGCCTATATTCCATTATATCAAAACTCTTTAATTATTCAAAAAACTAATCAAAAAATTAATTTGGTTGTATAATGTCTTTTAATTTTTAAATAAAAAAATAAATAATTATCCAAACAATTAAAAATGAAAATATGTTTATAATATATTCATATTTATTATTTAATTTTTTAATTTTAATTTTTAATCATTTATATTGTTTTTCATTGTATCATTATATACATAAAATAATTAATTATTATTCAATAATTAGTAAAAAATATCTTAATTAAATGTCTTCTCACTTATTTTATATTTTTCGAAAGCATAATTCCATTATATAAAATAATATATTTTAATTATTTCATGTTTTTTAAAATCAGTGGATAATGAAGGTAAAGCTACTTATATAATTATTTAATATTATAATATAAAGTTAATATAAATCAATTTGCAAATGAGTTATCATAAATAATATATAAGATTAAGATTTCAATTTACAATATAAAACATAATGTCAGGAAATTATACAGAATACCCAAATTTAATACAAATAAATTTAGAAGCTTCAGAAGACACAAGAGACTCATCCCATGATAACTTAAGAGAAAAATCTTCAAAAAATTATAATTATGATGTGATTGAAAATAAAAAATCTTTTCTCGAAAAAAAAGTAAAAAGAACTAAATCAAAACAATTAAAAAAAAATTCAAAAGAAAATAATTCAAAATTTAAAATGATTCAAAAAATATTTTATGATTTTAAAATTTGTTCTCCATTATATAAAGAATTTAATCAATTCACAAAAATTGAGAAAAATATTAAAAATTATTCATATACACATTATACTGAATTAGCAAAAGATATGAGAAATATTTTTTCTCAATATTTTTATTCAAATTCAAATAACTTTGAAAAATATAATAAAACATTACAATTATGTGAAAATTTTGAAAAAGTATATAAAGACTTTGATAATAAATTATTTATGAAAGATTCTAAAAACCACATTGACATAAAAAAAAGATTTAATAAATTAAAAAAAGAATTTAGAATAACGTTAAATAACAATTATCAAGAAAATATAAATTATCAAACAAATAAAGTAAAATTGTCTTTTAAAGAAAATAAATCAGAAAATAATATAAATTATAATAACAATAAAAATTTAAAAAAATATAAAATAAATTTAGCAAAAAAAATAAGAAATTTAACGCCAGAACAAAAAAAAGGAATAATTAATATAATATCAGGAATACATTTAGATAAAAATAATAAAAGTAAAGTAATGGAATTAGATGTAAATAAACTTACAGAAAGTGAATTAAAGGTTCTTGAAAAATATGTTAATAGATGTGCTTCTGAAAAAATTGAACCTTCACAATCAGAAACAAATACTAATTATATTAACCCTGAAGAAGAAGAAATGTTTAATGATTTATCTGAATCTATTTCAAGTGATGAAGATGAATTTTAAATTTTTATTATTTAAAAATGGGAAAGTTCTTTATTTTTTTTTATTTTTAGATAAAATTAGATTATTTTTTTTTTTATATGCACAAAACTCTTTTTAGAGTCTCTTTTAATGTGGTTTCTTTTTATTTAGAGATAACTTAAATTACTAAAAATAATTGATAAAAGGAAAAAATAAAAAAATATAATTAATATATATAGTTAATACAATAAAAATTAAATTTAAAAATTATAGATTTATAAAAAATAATTTTTTGAATAAAAAAACTCCTTTTATAAAAAAAAATAAAAATTAATGACAGAAACAGAGTCAGAACATCAAAGTCAAATAAAAATAATATTTAGATATCAAAAATATGAAAGAGAATCAATTTTACCTAAACAATGTACAATAAAAGACATAAGAAAATCTTTAGAAAAACAAATAAAAATAACAGTAAAGCAAATGAAAATGATATATCAAAATAATAATATATTAAATCAACCAGAAAAAACAAAAGCATATAATTACTTTGGAGATGTAAAAGAAATAGAATTAGAAATGCAATTTAAAGATTTTGTAGAAGATGATTATATTTCTGCATTTGAAAAAGCATTTATTGGAGTTTCTAAACCAGATAATGATAGTTCAAACAAAGAAGAAAAAAAAAGAAAATTATTGCATTTAAAATCGCTTAAACAAGAAAAAATTTATGAACCACAATTTAAAGATAGACCAGTTTGTAATTATGATGGAATGAATGAAGCAAGTTATGTTTGTTTAAATTGTCTACAATATTGGTGTGAACATTGTATTAAATTTGAAGTTCATCAAAATGAATTATGTGAAATCAGAAAATTAGATAATACTCTTAAATATAAAAGAGGTTTTTTATTAAAAGAATTAGAAGAAAAAGTTACTGGAGATCAACATTTTGAAAAATTAGAAAAAATAGATTTTTTACTTAATGAAAAAGTTTCTGTTATTGATAAACAATTTAGTGAAATGATGGGAATTTTAGAAAGAATAAAAGAAGCTCAAATGAAATTTGTTATTGATTATTTTTATCAGAAATTAAATGAAAAAAAATATAAAACATTAAACAGAGATTCCAATTTTTTTGTAAACCAAATGAAAGATTTAGAACTAAATTATGATTCAAATAATATAGAAGAAAATATAAAAAATATGCAAACAATGAAAGAAGGTTTGGATATAATAACAAAAAAATTTAATGATTTTATAGTAAGATATGATGATTTTGATAATTTATTTAATGAATATGATAATTTTAATCAAGCTTTTAAAACTCAATTAGAAGCAAAAATTTTTCAAAATGCAAATGTTGGAAGAGAAATTGCAAACCCTGAAGAATTAAAAGAAAAAGTTGAATTAAAAAATCAAATTGAAAGTAAAATTAAATCAAAAAAAAAACCAACATCATTAATAAAAATTAAATATTATAATTCAATAATGATTTGGAATCATATTAATCAAAAATTAATAAGAGTAAGTGATTTTGTAGATAAAAATGAATTTAAATTAAATTACCAAGTTTATGCAGGAAATATATTTTTAAATTTAAAAAATAAATTATTTATAATAACAGGAGGAAATTTTAATATGTTTTATTATTATGAACCGTTAAGAAATGAAATATATAGATTACCAAATTTACTAGATAATCATTGTAGAGGAGGAATGATTTATATAAAAAAATTAAATGCAATTTTTTGTATAAGTGGTAAATACACAAAGAAAGTAGAAATTTTTGGTATGAAATATTTAAAAGTATCAAATGAAGAAGATGGGAATAAATCTGATAGAAAATTTGAAAAAGGAGTATCAAGAAAGGAATCACGTAATGAACTTTTTTCTAGAAAAAGTTCTAAAAAAGTAACAAGAAAAAATTCTAGAAAAGATTTAAAGAAAAAAACAGATATAGTTGATTCAAGTAGAAGTAGAAGTTCAAGTAATACAAAAAAGAATTTCAAAAGAAGTAAAACTTTAATCTCAAGATCAAGTTCTAAAAACTCAAAAATGGAATCTTCAGTTTCTGTTAAAAAATTAAATTTAGATAAAATTAATTTTATGGATAATGAAAATTTAAAATGGGAAGAATTTTCTTCATTAAATATAGCAAGAAATTATGCTTGTTTTGCAATTCATAATGAATCATATTTATATGTATTTTTTGGTTATAATCAAATAAGAGGTTATTTAGATTCAATTGAAAAAATAAATTTAGATGAATCTCTTGAATTTGAATTAATTAAATATCATAATCCTAAAAATTTAGATTTACATAGGAATAGTATGTCTTGTTGTTTTGCTAATGATGATGAAATTTATATTTTAGGAGGAACTATTAGAGATAAACCAACTGATCAAATTTTAAAATATAATTTTAAACATGAAACATTTTATAAAACTGAAATGACAATTAATGGTTTACATGAAAATGAATATTTTAGATTTTGGGAAGAAAGCTCTTTTATTCCTTTAAGTAGTCAAGGATATTCTATTAATTCTGATGATGATTTTACCTTTGGATTAATTGATGCTAGAGATAAAGTTCATTTGTTTAATATAAGGTCTTTTAAATATAATATTATATAATTTATATATTGAATGTTTTTAAATTTTAATATTATTTTACATTAATTTTTTTATAAAATGAAACTCAAAAAATTATTTACTGATAGAATTCCTTTATTTTTAAATGAAAAATATTGTGATATTTTATTCGATTATTTAAGGGATATTAAACGAATTATGATTCAAGATGAAGAAAAGAATAAAAAATCATTATTTGAAACAAATGAGAAAGTGTATAAAAAAATTACAAAAAATCGGATTTATAAATGTTTCAGACAAATTGGAATTGCAATTTTCCAAAAAGAAAAATATTTTGGAGCAACATATTCTCATTTAGAATTAGCTTATTTAAAGTTTAAAGCAAAATTTATTCATAGAAAAATAAATTTATTGGCAATTGAATTAAGAAAAAGAACTGATTTATGTGTTGAATATTATATAAAAATATGTAAACATGAATTTTATAGAATGAATAAAAGAGAACCGAATTTATTAAAACATAAATCTATAAGAGTGGAAAGAAGGAAAAGTATAAATTCTGCAGTTTTCCATTTAGAAAAAATTAATAGAAATGATAAAAAAGAAATTAATAATGATAGTGATTTTAAATTTGAAGAAGAAGAAGAAAATAAGAAAATTATAAATTTATTTATTGGTAAATTTGATATCAATAAAATTTTAAAGAATCAACAAACGATCGAATTAAAAAAAGGAGGATTTGTAAATGCCTTTATAATTAAAAATATAAAAGATACAGAAAATGAGTATGAAAATAATGTTATTCATTTTAAAACTCCTTTAAAAAATAAATTTCATAATATAATTTCTCCTGTAAAATTATACAGAGAGAATTCTGAAAAAAAGAAATTTAATATTAAAACTTCAGCAACGAGTAAATTTGAAGAATCTGATGTTATAAATCCTAAAATTTTAATATCAAATAAACTAAAAAAAAAAAAATTAATTTTGCAAAAAAATACAAAATATACTTTGTCTTTCTCAAATAATAAATTAAATTATCATAAAAGAAATAACACATATTTAACTTTAAATTGTAATACTACTTCTACTCAAAATAAAACTAAAAATACTTTATTAAATGAATTTAAAACAATTCAATCAACAAAAAGATTACCAAACATTAATTTTAATAAAATAAAAACAGATTCTAATTCAAATTCAATAAATAAAAATAATAGTATATTACATTTTCTTTCAAGGAAAGATTTATATTATTAAGATATAATAAAATATAAATAGATGTTAAAATATTAGTTTTTTAAAAAAACTTTTAAATTTTAACGATAAATATAATATAATAAAAAAGAATTTGTTTGATAAAAAACAAAAATTAATTAAGAGTTTATTCAAAAGTTAAAATAGTAAAAAAGTATTAATAATTTTAAATGATGAAATTAAAATATATTGATTAAATTTATTTGTATTAAAAATAAAAATTTTATTTATTTATATTATTTCTTTTTTTTTTTTATATTTTTAATCATTTTTTCTCTTCTTCTTTTTTTTCTTAATTGCTCTTGTTTTTCTTCTTCTTTTTTTAATTTATTTTTATAATTTTCTGCCCCTATTTTTAAATTTTTTTCTTTAATATTTTGTAAAGTTTGTAATCTTTGAATCAAAGAATAAACATTTTTTTCATTTGTAGTTAAATAACTTTTAATTTGTTTTTTATAAGGTAAACCCAATTTTTTTAAATGAAAAGCTTCATCATTTAAATTTTGTTTAATTTTATTTTTTGTTTTAAAAGGTAAATTTTTTTCTAAATTTTTAGATATAACTAAATCAGGAAAAACTTGTTCTTCTCTGACAATTTCTTTATATTCACTGTCAGGATTTTGTTTTAATTCAATATTATAATCTTTTCTTAATTGAGACATAGTTCTTAAAAACTTTCTAGGTTTATCATCATATTGAATAATAGGATTATAAAATTCATATAATTGAACTTGAGTCCATTGTTTTAAAAAAATAACATCACTTTTTTTAATTTTATCTTCAAAAGTCGCTCTAAACCTTCCTTCAGGTTTTAAATTAATTTGTTTTTTAATTATACCTCTTATTCCACTTACAGTTTGAATTTTGGCTCCTATATATCTAGCAACTTCTAAATTTGAATTAAACATTCCTTTAATAATTGCACTTTTTTTATATATTTCTTCAGCTTCTCCAATTAATTTTATTTTCTTTACTAAATTAAAAGATTCATTCACTTCTATTAAATCTCCTTTACCACAAATTCTGAAGTTTTGAATATCTTTATCATATAAATTATTTTGAAAAGCTATTACTGCAATATTAATTGGCATTAATGGTCCATAACATATTGCAGTTACACTTCCAAATTTTGGAGTATATTTTACTAATCTTAATCTCGTATTTTTATCTTCTACACAAAAAGACATTATTGTTTGAAATCTTCTCCATCCTATACTTAAAATTATTGGATCATTTGTTTTTAATATTTTTGGATACCATAAATGTTTTATAAATTTTATTTTTAAAAAACCCATTTTTGTTTCTTGTTCTTGTAAAGATAATGATGCTAAAACTATTGGATGATTTGGAGAAAAGTGATTTACATATTTTCTTTTTATTTTCTTTATATCTATTCTTACATAAGAACCAAATTGATATATATTATATTTTGAAGGATCATCTAAAAAAGGTTTTAATTGATCATTTAATTCTTTTTCTTTTTCTTCTGGAGTAGTTTCTTCTGGAATTATTAAATCTTTATTTTCATCATTTTCTTCTTTATCCTTTTTTTTTGTATCTATTTCATTCTCATCTTCTTCTTCTACAATATCAAATGCTCCTGTTATAAATCTTTGTTTTCCATTTTTTATTAAAAAATCTAATTCATAATTATCTTTATTTTCATTATCTTTATATGTGTCTAATATTTCATCTCCTGATAATATATCTTCTTCAACTGATAAATCCATTTCATTATTTTCATTTTTATTATATATATCATTCATTAAAATTTGATCACTTTTCTCAGGAAAAAAATTAGGTTCATTAACTAAATTAAAATTTTTATCATATATTTGATTAATTCTGCTGTTGTTATTAAGATTATTATTATTATTATTTTTTTTAATTTTTTCTTTTTCAATATTAACTCCACCAATTATTTCCATATCAACATCATCAATATTATTATCAATATTTCCTTGAATATCTTGTAATTGCCTAACCATTTTCACCCCTTCATCATTAGCTAATTCTTCATTTTCTTTAACTCCTTTAGTAAAAGTAATTAATTTTTCAGGAATATTAATATATCCACTTTTTCTATCATATTCCAAAGTATTAACATTACAATAAGGAGCATAAAGAGTTTTATCTTTTTGTTTAAGAGTTCTTTTTTTTTTACCATTTTTTTCAACAATTTCAATAGGACAAGGATCATCCATTTTATTCATGAAATCAATATTATAATCTCCTAAACCATTAATATGAACAATAACATTTTTATTAAAATGAGCTCCTCTAACATAACCAAAGAAACTTACCATAACATCATCATCTTCATTGTCATTTGAATTTTTTGTAAAAGTAATATCATATCTATCACAAATAACATAAGGATGATTAATTCTAAAAAGAGGAGTATTTGGATTTGTTGTTTTTAAAAAACGAGCCATAGTATGTAATTGTTGTTTTATATATAAATTGTTTTTAATACCATATAAATAAAATAATTTAGATCTATCTGTTGCATCTTTTAAAAATCTTTTTTTAATTTGTTTCTTATATTTACTTAAACTTTTATTTTGCTTAAAATCATCCATATGTGTAATTACACCCATAACAGAAGTAAAACCATGATTTTTTAAAAGGGAAATAAATTCAAAAGTATCCATTTCAAAACCAATTCTTGCATCAATTAAAGTTATTGCAACATCAGCAATTTTTGCACAATCATCTAATCCATTTATATCATTTGGACATTTAATTAAAGTTATTCTTTGATTTTTTGAATTTCTTATTGTTATTGAACCATTTACTTTTGTTATATTTTGATTTGTATAATATTTCACTAATGATTTTATTAATGTTGTTTTTCCACTTCCTTTTCCTCCTTGAATTGCTAATACTAATGGTGGCTTGTCTATTTCTGTTGAATATTTTATTTTTGCTTTTTTATTTTCATTTTTTATTTCTGGAACTAATGAATAATCTCTCATTTCATTTTTTTCATAATAATCATTTATTATATTTTCTTTTTTTTCTTCATCCATTTTTTATTTTGGAATGTATTTTTCAGAAAATAAGATAATAAATAAAAAATTATATTTATATTTATTTATTTAAAACATATAAATTATGATATATGATTTTTGATTCCTTGAAATAAATTCAAAACACTAATAAAGGAATTCTTTTGTTTAAAGAAATACTTAATAATATTTTAATTCAATAAAAATATATTTATTCTGAACAACTAATAAAATTACATTTTTAAAATAAAAATAATTTTTAAATTATATACATTAATTAATTGTTTCCTTTTCTTTAATTATTTTATTCTTTTATTTATGTTTTAGTTTTTTCATTTTAAATTATAAAGTAAAGTCATGAATATTAATTTAATATATAACAAATGAATAATAAATAAAAAAAATGGCAGGAAAAAAAAAGAAAGGAAAGAAGGGAAAGAAAGGAAAAAAAGATAAGTCATCAGGACCTCCAAAATTAGTAGTTCCAAATTTTATACCATTTAACCGTCAAAAAATACCAATTGCAGTTTTTGTTAATAGATTAGATGATTTATATTTGGTTTATACAGACGAATATAATTTAGCAGAAGAAATTTTAACAGAAATATCAAAAATAAATAAAAAAGAAATAACTGATATGAGATTATATTTTAATTCAAGAAGATTAGTTGATCCTTCAATTTGTAATCATGATCAACAAATTACACATAATATTCATTTATTTTTAGTTTATAAAGACCCAGAAGTTAAAGGTGGATGGGAAGATGTTAAAAATATATTAAGTTATGATATTTATGATCTTGATATTCAAAAAATTAAAAATGAAGAAGATGAAGAAAGAAGAATAAAAGAAGAAAAAGAAAAAGAAGAAGAAGAAAAGAAAAAAAAAGAAGCTGAATTAGCTGCAGCTCAATTTGGAAAAAGGAAGTTTCATCTTTAAATATTCTTAATCACTTTCAAATTTAAAAATTTAATAAATAGTAATTATTAATTTTTATTTCCTTCAATATCATTATTAATATAATTTAATATACTTTTAATTGGTTAATTTAGATTTATTCTTAATGAATAATTTTCTTCCTTTTTTCTATTTAAAAATATAAAAATATAAATGAATTAAAAGATTGTAAAATACAAATTAAAAAAAGATAAAAAAGATTTAAACCCTAAAAAAGAAGATTGATTATATTCTTAATTTAAATAAAAAATTTAAATTTCTTTAAATGAACAATAAATAATATTATCATAAGTTTTTAATTAATTAAAAAATTAAATGTTCAAAAACAATAACAGAACCAACCTAAATAAATATTAAAAAAAATAAAAAAAAAGAAAATTTCATTTTTTACATTTGTAAAGTTAATATTTAAAAATTAACTGCTAATATTCAAAAAAAGGAAGGAAAAAAATATGTTTATTGAGCATAAACACCAGCATAACCTCTGGAGTCGAAACCGCATTGTCCGAATTTAATTCTGAAGAAACCTTCTTCTCCCCATGAGGCACCCCATGAGTTTTGTACAATCCAATAATTAACTCCGTCTTCGACTCCCCATCCAACAATGACAACAGCATGTCCTCCCATTACATAACCACTTTTGTGTTCATAGATACCACTTTTATAACTCATGAAATCACTATAAACAGTGAAACCAGTTTGAACATAACCATTTTCAACTAAATCTTGTTTAATGGTATCAATATCACTTAAAGCTTTTGAATTTTTGGCTTTATAAGTTTTCCATTCAGCACCATTTCTACATTCAGAAATACATTTAGTAGTAGTACCATTACCACTTTCATATGGGAAGCAATCATCATCAACAACACCTGGATTTTCATAGAAAGCCCAAGTTTTGTCTAAGTAACCACCATTGCATCCAAAGTTATTTGGATCACATGATACTGAATGTTGTGGTGAGAGGACAACTTTAGTTTTTCCTTCAGTAACTTTACAAATTCTTTGAGAGAAAGCAACAGCAGCTGAGAAAGCCCAACATGAACCACATCTTTCTTGGTCTCTAATTGCTTGAACACAGTTTGGCCATTCTTTTCTTCCATCAAAGGTCTCTGGAAGATCATTTGATGGAACATATTCTTGATTTTCTTTTTCTTCTTCATTTACATCTTCAAGAACAACTCCGAATAATCCACGGATTTCATCTTCAGTCCAGTCTCTGAATGGATTCTCATTTACGTCATATACTTCATATGGAGCATTTTCTTTAAGGTATTGAACTTCACGTTCATTTATGAAGTGACATGTGGTTAAGGCTATTAAGAAAAGGGCAATGAATTTCATTTTTTAAAATATATATTTTATTTTTTGGATATATATATTTTTTTTCTGATTTGGATATATTTTTTTTTTTTATTTTTTTCTGAGTTTATTTTTTTTTTTTTTTTTGGATATAAATAATTTATTGCATTATAAAAGGAGATTAAATATATTTACAATAAGGACATATATATTAAAAATGAAATATTCGATTTTTTAGATTTATAGTTTTGTTTTAGAGTTGGAGATCAAATTTTTAAAATCATTTATGTATTTTTTAATATTCTTGTAAAATAATATAATGAGATTAAATTTTATATATCATGAGAATATAATTCTTTTTTAGAATTAAGAATTTAAAAAATCATTTATAAAATTTTAATAAATTATAATAAAAATATATTGACATTATGTAAATATAATTAAATTTTATCATTCAATGATGAATTTAGAAAATACAAAGCATTTATATCATTATTAATAATTAATAATAACAATTATTAAACAACAATAATTAAATAAATAAAATTTTATAATTATTTTTTCCTAAAAATTAATTTTAAAAGTTCAAAGCTTCCATAGGAAATAATAATCTTTGATTATAGTTTAAACTATCAACCAAATCAATATAATTATGATTGAAAGGAATAATAGAATATTTATCATTTATTGCTTAATTTAATCCTACATAAAAAAAATTTATTTTAAAATACAAAAATTACTGTGGATCTAAAATATTGGTATGAATATTTAAATTTATTAATATTGATTATAATTCATAATTTTCACCCTTTTTGTTTAATATAATATTTTTTTTAATGAAAATTCTTTGGAACAAATTTTAATTCCAAATTGAATTTTTCAGCTTTTAATCTTTAAATATAAATATATTTTAAAAAAACAAGATTTTTTTTAAGTTTAATTTATTTGTTTGTTTTAAATATATTAATAATCGCTTATTGCATTTACTACCTCAATATCCCTATCTCTTTTTAATTCATCAAGTGAAGATGAAATATCTTTCAGTGTTTCTCTATTTTTAGAAACTTTATTCATTTTTTTCAAAATAATAACACAATTCATTCTAATATTTGGGATTTTATCTCTTGAAAGTTTCAAAAGATAAGGAAATAATTTTTTTTCTAAGAAATCATAATTATATTCATCATTAACAAATTCTTTTATTAATATTGTAACAGTAATTCTAATTAAATAATTTTCAGATTTAACCATTGAAGATAATTTAGATAATAATTTTTTTTCAAAATCTTCTCCTTTGAAAATGTTATATAATCTTTTCATTAATTTACAAGCAGTTTCTCTTATAGCATAAACAGGATCATTTAACCATTTAATACAAATATTTAAAATATTATCCATAAATATTTGTTTATTTAAAATTCTAGCAAGAACAGGAATAGTTTCTGCAATTTGATTTCTAATTCTCCAATTTTTATTATTTGAAATTTCTATCAATGATGGAATAATTCCTTGAACAATATTATCTATATTCATTACTTCATGTAATTTATCTAGATTTTTTATTAAAACCATTCTTATATCATGTTCATTATCTTTAATCATTTCTGTAAAAATAGGATAAATATAATCAATAGTTAATTTTGTTTCAATAAAAGGACACATTAATAATAAATTAGAAGCTAAAGCACTTCTAACATAATTATAATTGTCTTTGGATAAAGGCTTTAATTTTGCTAAAACTTTAACAAAATTATTTTCTTTTCCCAAAACTTCAGAAATCATTTCTAAATTTTTACAAGCACTAGTTCTTACTTCAGCTTCTTCATCAATTATAATTTTAGCATATGATTCAATTATAATATTTTTTATATCATTACTATTATTTTGAATTAAAGGACCAAAAGAACAAACAATTGGTAATTTATCTGAAAAAGTTAATCTAGTTCTCCAACTTTCATCATTAGCTAATTTTGGTATTACATTAGAAAGAAATTGTCCATAATCCATAATATTAATTACATTTTTTAAATTTTCAATAGCATCCATTAAATTAAATCTAATAGTATCATTTTTTTCTAAAAGTAATTTATTGAAAAATTCTTCAAAATCATTTCTTTCCATATAACAAGAAATTTTCTTTAAAGACATAACTAATTCAATTTTAACCATTTGATTATTAGAGTTAAGAAAATGTCTTAGAATTTTCATCATTTCTTTTCTATCTTTTTCACTGAAACCTCCATAACAAGTTCCAATAAGAGAACAAGAATTTCTTTGATAACCATTATCATCAGAATTAGATAAATCATTTATTAATTTCATAATATCAGAATTTAATTCATTACCACATAAATTTAAAGCAGCTTCAATACTAATATTTATTTCTTTTCTGATTATAGTATCATCTGTATGTAAAATTATTTCTAATAAAGGATATAAATCATGAATATAATTTTTTCCTCCTATTCCTTCTATAAAAACTACTAAATTTTTTGCTATTTCTATTAAACAATCATCTTCTTCTATATCCAAACAATTTATTAAATATGGTAAAAATTCCCTTCTAAAACGATCATGACCTATTTGATCTATTATTAATGGAATGTTATGAATTGCTAATGTCTTTATTTTTGTTTCTTGGGATTGAAGATCTGATATTATTGATTTTGGATTTATGTTTGATGGAGATTCTGACATTTTATTTTTTCAAATTTAGATTTTATAATTTATTTATATTTTCATTTGTTTTTAAATTATTTTTATATTTTGATTTTCTTTTTATATAATTTCTTTCTATAAAATTTAAATTAAAAAATAATTAATTATGTAAAATCAAAATTTTATTATTTTTATCCTGTTATTTTATAAAAAACCAAAAAAAAATATTATTACGGTTTAGTTAAATCATCCTTATAATATAAATTTATAACTGGAAAATATTCTTTATCTATAATAGTTTTATTATAATATTATATTATTATATAACAGGTGTTAGATATGTTCTGTACTTTTACTTCATATAATGTGAAGTGAGTATGTTTATGGAATTGGGAAGATCTGTTTTATTTACTTCTATTTTTTAATGAAAAATTTTTAATTAATTATTATTTATTTTTATTCTGTTATTTTTTATAATATTTTAATAAGGTAATGGAGAACATTAATGAATTTAATGATTGTAATAATAGTTTTGGAAATGAATTTTATGGAGATGTATATTTATTTTATTATATTTTATTTATATAGGAGAATAAAGATGAAAATATTTTAGATATTGCTTTTATAGGTAATCAAGATTGTAAAATCTATTTTTTTATTATTTAGTTAGCGGAGATAATATTCAAGAAAATAAAACGAACAATGAAAAAACTCTTGATTTATCAAATAATCCTATTGTTTTCGATGAAGAAAATTTCAACAATACTTCAATTAATACTAATGATTTTTCTTTTTATAAACAAAATGAAAAAAAAGTTGAAATGAATGAATTTGATAAAAATATTTTATCGGGATATGTAAATAAAGAAAAAAAATATATGGAAATTAATTATTATCAAAATAAAAAATTTTCACTTAAAGATTTTCAACAATTAAAATTTGAACTTAACGATATTGAAAATAATATCGAAAATTATTTTGAAATTCCTTTTATGAAAAATAATATAAAATATAAAAAAATGAATAAATATTTTGAAAACCATAATGAAGATTTATGTATAAAAACATCAAAAAAAGAAAAGAAATATATATAGGTGTGATTAAAAATTTATTATAAATTAATAAATTATTTATTTAGATCAATAAATTTATAAATTTCAATCTAAAATTTTTATTCCTAAAAAAAAGGTAAATGAAAAAAATATATAACTTTAAAACTTAACAAAAAAATATTTAAATTTGAGAAGCTCTTTTAATATATTTATTAAGTAATTCACTTGGAGTGAAAATATTTTTCATTAAAGGAGAATAACCATTCGTTTTAAAACAATGAGGAATCTTTTCAGAATCAAAATTACCAACATTATCAAGAAGATAATTAATATTTTTATTAAAAATATCATTTTTAAAATCCGCATTTTCTGCTTTTACATTTGCATAAACTTGCCATAATTCAGGAGATAATACAGTATCAGCATCATAATTTTCTGCTTCATCAATATCTTTACTTATAATAATATTTCTATCATTTACATTTTCTATTTTTTCAGTTGAAATTTCTTCTTTTTGTTCTTTTTTTTTATGTGTGTCTCCACCTTTTGAACTTGGAGTTTCATCTCCTTCTTCTTCTTTTTTTTTTAATCTACCATATTTTCTCATCTTTTTTATTTATTTTATATTAATTATGATTAAAAATATAATTTTTTTTATAATATTTATTATTGAATAATATTTTAGAATATAGTTTAAAAAAGAACATTTTAAAAAATATAATACCAATAAATGAAAATACAAAATGATGATTGTTTTATTAAATCTTTATTAAAAAATACTAAAAATTTAGTTAAAGAAACTGATAATTATAATAATTATATAAACAAAGATAATTCTTTTTTTTCAAACCAATTACCAATTATAAACCAAAGAAAATATTTATCAGGAAAAAAATTCAAAAAAGATAAAATTCTTATAAAAAATCAAAAATTTTTGAATAGTATTAGAATGGAAAAAAATGAATTAAAAAATATGCCAAAATTATTTCAAAATTTTTCAAGTGAAGAATTAATACCAAATCTTTTTTCTTCCTCACAAATTGAAAATAAAAAAGAAAAAGTGAGAAAATTATTATCTCCTTTTACATTTAAAAAAATAAAAAAATTATCTGATATTCCTTTATCTTTTAAAAAAAGTAATTCTAATAATATTCTAGCAACATTTGATAATTATGAAAAGGATTTTTTTTGGGATATAGATTATTCTAATTTAAAATATGATGAAAATGAAATATTTAGAAATAAAAGTAAATATGATAATTTAATTAAAGAAAAAATAAAATATTTTAAAAAAGAAAAAAATGAAAATCAAACTTATTTGCTTGAAAAAAAATTTAATTATAAAGAAAATAAAATTATTAATTTATCATTAACTTCAATGACTATTCAATTTGAAGATTTTGCAACAAATGAAACAAGCGATAATTTAAAAATAAATTTTCCTTTTGCATTACTTCCTTTATTTTATTATAGAGGAATAGAAACTTTTCAAAAACTTTTAACAACAATATTAAAATTTGAGAATAATTATAAAAAAATTACAGTTGATGAAGAAGCAATTTATATTTATTTAAATAATTTAAAAGATTTTGAAGAAGATTATGTTAATGAATTTGAAAATAAAATTTATTTTTTAAATAATAATGAAGAAAAAGAAAAAGAAACAAAACAAAAAAAAAGTTCTTCAAAAAAAGAAATTCCTATTGTCGATAAAACAAGAAGAAATAGACCAATTTCTTTAAGACCTCAAATTTTAAAAAGAAATAAATTTTTTTTAAGATTCAATTATTTTATTTTTTTTTGGACAACAAATAATAAAACTTTTAAAGTTACTATAACATTACCTTTAATAAAATTAAATATTGAAGATAATAATATTTTAGTTCAACTTTTTGCAAATTATGAATTTTTATTTTTTTTATATAGTAAAAATTTCTTGAATTGGGATTTTTATATTATTAAATATTTATCTAGTTTTAAAAAATTTAGATATATTTTAAAAAAATTAGGTTCTCATAATGCAATTTCATTTAAATCAATTTTTTTAAAAGAACCAAGAATTAAAATTAATACATTTTCAGAAGAAATTTTATTAAATATTCATACTGATGAATATAATAGAAATCAAATAATAAAATTTCAATCTTTTAATTTAAAAGTAAATTTATTAGATAATTTCCATTTATATGAAAATGAATATCATATTCATTTTACTTTTTTTCATTTTATTAAATTAGTTGAAATTGCAAAATATGCAAGTAAAATTTTATTCTTAACAAAATTTCTTGATATAAAAGATTATAATAATACATTAGATTTCAATTATGAGAATTATGATGCTTTAGATATTAAATCATGGATGAATAATATTGAAAAATTTACCCCAGATTATTTTCAAAATAATCAATTTAAAGAAAAAAAATATAGAGAATTTCAAATTTATTCAAAAATAATTAGAATTCAATTTATAAAACCATTAATGACTTTAATAAGATTTGAAAATAAAAATGAAGTATCAAAAAGTTGTGAAATTGAAAATGAATTAGAATATGAATTAGTTACTAGTATAACAAATGGTACTGCAGAAAATTTTAATAGATTATTAAATTTATGTTTAGAAAAAATGCATTCTCCACATCAACATCTTTCATTTACATTTACTTCTCCTTTAAAAAAAATATCTTCTACTATAGAAAAAGAAAAGTTAAAGGAAATAAAAGAATGTGATAATGCCAATGAAGAAGATTTACAATTTTTAAATAAAAATTCTGATTCACCTAATCAACATATTCATCCAAAAAAAAATAGTAAAATTCATTTTCATAATCGTCATGTAAGTCATCCAATTATTAAGATTAATAAATTTATCATAAATAAACACAATAATTAAACAAAATTTTATTTAATTTTCTATAGAGTATATCATTATAGTATATTTTAAGTATTAATTTTTTTTTTGTTTTTTTTGTTAATAAAATAACTAATAAAAAAACTAATAAAACTTTTATATATTAAAATATTTTTTTTTTTATATTAAATATATAATTTTCATATAAAATAATAAATTAAATAAAAAAATAAACATTATTAGAAAAAAATATAATATGAATATGATGCAGATGCAGAATTTCGGAGGAGTATTAAATAATAATTTTCCTCAAATGTTAAATAATCAAATGCAATATGATCCAATGCAAGAAATGGATATTCAAACAGAAGTATTAAACATAACAAAAATAAAAGAAGGTTTATATATAGGTGACCAAATAGCAGCAACAAATTTAGATGTAGTAATTCAATTTAAATTAACTCATATGATAAATGCAACAGGAAAACAAATAATAAATGCATGGGAAACAATAGGAATAAAATACTTAACTTTAAATTGGCAAGAATCACCAACTCAAAATTTATTTGATTCAGTTGACGAAATTGCAAATAAAATAAAAGATTTTATTGAAGATTCTTTAAATAAAGGAGAAGGACTTTTAGCTTATTCTGTAAGAGGACAAAATAGAGTTTGTATAGTAATTGTTATTTATTTAATGAAAAAATATAAATGGCCTTTAAATAAATGTTTAGAATTTTTAAGAAATAGAAAACAAGATGTTGATATACCAAATTTTTTTATGGATCAATTAAAAAATTTTGAAGGAAGAATGATTAAAAGAGGAGAAGGTATTATTAATATTCCTTGGTCTGAAGAAAATTTACCTAATGCTGATGAAAGATTAATGAGAAATACTTATGTTAATGGATTAAAAAATGAAGTTGAAAAAGCAAAAATTGTTCCTAGTGAAATGAAGAAAAAAAATCATATTGGTTGGGCTGATTTTAATCCTATTAAAAAACAAAGTTTGGAAATTGTTAATTTAAATAAAGATTTATTTTTTCAAAAAGATGTTAAAATTAATCTTAATCATAAAAAAATGAGACCTTCTTATAGTTGTATGAAAGGTAAAAGAAAATTAAATGATGATAATTTTGAAGAAAAAAGATTTGATGGTAATAGAACTTTAAGTGAAAATCAAGGGAGATTAAAATTTATGGAAGGAAATATGTTTCCTGATGATATGATGAATAATATTAAAACTATTAATCCTAAGAACCAAAATATAAATTATAATATTAATAATTTTCAGAATATAAATCAAAAAGTTGATAATAATAATATGATGAGAAATAATTTTATTAATAATAATAATGAAAATAAGAATGTTAATATAATTAATTCTGGTAATAATGTTCCTCAAAAAATGAATATGAATAATAATAATAGAAATATTAATTTTAATAATTCAATTCAACCATCTCAACAAAAAAATATTTTTGTAAATACAAATAGTAATTCATATAGTAATAATTTTAATAATAATAAAGAAAATATAGAAAATTTACCTTTTAGTTATACTCAAATGTATAATTTTAAAAATAATAATAATATTAATAATGTACAAATGAATAATAATAATAATCAAAATATTCCTCAAAAAAAAAATAATATAAATAATAAAAATGAAATAAGAAATAATAATTTTAATAATACATTTTCAGGACCTCAACAAAGACCTTCATCAATAACAAATAATACTAATCAAAGTTTAAATAATTTTAGAGGTAATTATAATATTGGAACAGTTAATTCATTAAATCCAAATAATTTAAATAGTTATTCAAATATAAAAGAAAATATTTATTTAAATAATAATAATATTCCAAATCAAAACAATGATAAAGGAAAAATAATTTATGCAGAAAAATATGAACAAATAGTAAATAATAATATTCATAATATAATTATTAATCAAGATTCAAATAAACCAGAAATGAAAAAAATTAAAAATATTAAAAGTGAAAAAATACCAAATAATAATAATTTTGATTCTGAAATTGGTCCAATTCCAAATATAAATTTCAATCCTAGTTCAATTTCAATGAATTTTACAGGTGATAATTTTAATTATTATAATAATCAAATAAATAATAAACAAAATAAAACTCAAAATATAAAAAATCCACAAGGTTTGATTCCAAAAAATAATGAAAATCAAAAAAATCCAAATATAAATAATTATTTTAATATGAATAGATTTGATTTACAAAATGAAAGAATGAATATGTTTAATAAAGAACAAAAATTTAAACCAAGTGATTTTACAAATAATAATTTAAATAAAAATAACAATTTTATGAATTATACTCCAATTAATAGACAACAAGATTTTATAAATAACAATCAACAAAATAAAGATAATTTCTTAGATTTTAGAAATAATCAAATTCAAAATAAACCAATAAATAACTTTAATCCAAATTTAATGAAAAAAAATAGTTCAAGTAACAACAATACATTAAAATCTCAGAATTCAAATAATCAAAGAAAAGGAAACTTATATAATAGACCACGTTCTCAGAATGGTCCAATTAAAATTAAAAATGACATAATAAAAAAACCTACAACACCAGATCAAATAAATCACTATAAATCAAATATGAATCCAAATAGTACAATCAATTCAAAATATAATAATTACAATTCAACTCATAAATCAATAAATTATGGTTCAAAGACACCAACAAGAAATGATCATATTAATAATAGACCATCTACTGCACCTCAAAAAGATAAAAATCATCCATTATATGGTAATAATAATAATAATAATAATAAATTTGGAAATATTAGAAGAGGTGTTAATAATAATATGAGTGGACCTACTAAAAGATTACCTTCACCACAAATTCATTCTAATAATTCTTTGAATAGACCTATTAAAAATAATCCTAGATATAGAGCTCCTTCTCCTGTTATTAGGTCTAATAATAGTTTAAATAATATGGGAATTGGAACTATTAAAAGAAATCCTGGAAATTCTAATCATAATAAAATGTTTTAAATAGGATTATTTTTTTATTTTTTTTAATTTATTTTTTCTTCAAATTTTTTTTTGTTTTTATAATTTTTTTTTTATTTTTTTTAACCAAAAAAAATACTTTTTGGAGTATATAATAATAATTTGGGAAAAATTCTAATAAAAAGCAATATGATGAGTTCACTAAGTTCGCTATGAAACACAATATGTGAAGAAATTGCCATCTGATAATTTTAAACAATAAAAATAATAGTAATAATGATGAGAATAATTAAAATTTTTAATTTATTAATTGGGAGAAATCCAAATAGAAATAATAATGAAGCTCTATTCAATAATAATAACAATAATATTAAGAATAATTTTCTCAAAATGTTAAAGATAATATAATTGAAAGAATAAATAATTAAATAGAGAAATATTAAGAAATCTTTCAAGACTTCTTAACAATTTAAATACAAAAAAATTATAATTAATAAGAAATCCTTTACTTAGATAATAATCCTCTTAGAATATTGAGAATGAATCAACAAACATAAAATAAAAGTCATTTTATTTAAACAAATCAAGTATTAGTAATCATTCAATAATAGAACTAGGAAATGTTTATGCCTAAAAAATAATTTAAATAATAATTTAATTGTTCAAGATTTGAATAGAATAATTCAATAATTATCACCTTCTATTTTAGGATATAATAATTAAAAATTTAAAATTTATTTTTTATATTAATTATTAAATTTCAACATTTTCTATTGATTTAAAAATTTTATAATTGTTTTTATTTTCATTTTTAATAAATTCAAGAACTTTTTCCATTAAAATTTGATATTTTTTCCCATATTTTTTTACAAAATTATCAATTTCAATTTGAACTCTTTCTGAAAACATTTTATTTTTTTCATTTACACTTTCTCTAATTGATTGCATTTCTTTTCCTTTTCTAGGATCATTTTTATATTTATTATATGATTCATTAAAATTATATAATAAATTTTGAAATTTGATATATCTTTCTATTAATTCAACTAATCCACATAATAATAAATCAAAATAATCAAATTCTTTAAATATTTCATCAATATCTTCTTTTTTTTCACTTAACTCTAAACTCATTTTTTCTAAAATTGATATTGAATTTTTATCTAATCCATTTACTTCTTTTATATAATTGAAATTATTTGCTAATGTTTTATAATTTAAATAAAATTTTTTCTGATTTTTTCTTAAATTATTAATTTGTTTTTTAATTGAATGATAATTATCATATATTCCTTTATAAAAATTATAAATTTGATTAATAGTATATTCATTATTAAATTTTTTTTCTTCATTAAAATAATTAGTAAATACTGATAAAACTTTACTAACAGAATAATTTGGAATTTGAATATCAGATGTAAAATTATCATCATTATCTTTTTTAAAATAAGCTTCATCAAAATTTGAACTATTAATAAAATTAATACATTCAGGAAGACTTGCCAAATCTTCATTTGAATAAATATAAGTTAATAAATAACATAATTCATCTTTTCTAATCTCTAATAAATCTTTATTATCAATAAAATTAAGAATAATTTTTTTAGATGAAAGTTTAGGAAAAAATTTATAAGGATATTTTTCAATTAATTTAGAATAAAAAGTATGAAAATTATCATATCTTCTAGTACATTTTGTAATCTGATTATTTGGAGCTGAAAAAGATTTTGAAATTATATTAATATCAAAAGCAGTATAAGTTCCAATAATTTCATTTTTAACATTATATGATTCAATTTTAATATAAGTTGTAGGATCTAATAAAAAAAAATCTTTATTTTTAATTAAATTATTATTATCTATACTTTCATTTTTTTTATCATTATCAATTGTTTTATCATTTGTTATTTTATTAGGAAAATCATTTTCATTTGAATTGTCATTATTTTCTTTTTCTAAATCAGAACCACCTTCACTTATTGCATCTTTTTTAAATTTTTTATCAAATTCATCTTCTTCTTCTTCTTCTTCTTCTTCTTCTTCTTCTTCTTCTTCTTCTTCTTCCTCTTCTTCTTCTTCTTCATCTTCTTCTTCTTCATCAGATTCTTTTTTTTTAATTTCTTCTTTTTCTTTTTTTATATTTTTTTTTCCTTGATTTTTTTTATTTTCTTCTTTTTCTTTTTTATTAATGTTTTCTTTTTGATTTTTTTTTTTAGATTTATTAATTTCAATATTATTTGAAAGAATTGAAAAATCATTTTTTTCATTTTGTTTTGTTATTTTAGTATTATTATTATTTGATTTGTCATTTTTTTTTTGATTTTCAAATTTGTTTGAAGAACTTTCAATTTGAAAATCATTTTTTTTTTCAAATTTGTTTGAAGAACTTTCAATTTGAAAATCATTTTTTTTTATTTTTATTTCTCCTATAAATTCATTAATTTGTTTTTGAATTACAAATTCTTTTTTTTTATTCTTATTTTCATTTATGCTTTTTATATTATTACTTTCAATTACTAAATTATTCATAAAATTTTTTTTATCATTTTCTTGTTTATTAATTATAAAATTATTATTTTGGCTTTCTATTTTAATTTCATTTTTATTCTTTTTATTAATTTCTAAATTATTATTATTTTGAATTTCTAATTTATTCTCCTCTTTTTTATTTTCAATAGTTAAAGGTTTTTCTTTACTAATTTCATTTTCTTTTTCTTTTTCTTTTTCATTATTTTCTTCTTTTTTAATTGAAATTTCTTTTTCTTCAATTTTTTCAACATTTATATTTTCTTTTTTTTCATTATTTTTTGTTGGTAAATCATCTTGATTAAAAGATGCACAACTAACAAAAATATCACTATCATTCATATTATCATCTTTCATTTTTTTAATTTAATAATTATCGACAATTAATAAATTTAATATTATTACATATAAATACTTTAAAATAGTTAGAAATAATTTTATAATTTAGTTTTTTTAAATTAAAAATTACTAATTTAATAATTTATATTAAATTAAAATAAGTAAAAATTTTCCAAAAAAATTTTGATAAAATAATTAATCTTACTATTTTAACTTAGTTTTCAATTTTTAAATTTTTTTTTAAAAACTCATCAATTTGTTTAAATGGAATTTTTTCAACATTATCATACAAATCAATATGTTCAGCACCTTCAACAATGCATTTTTCTTTAGGTTCAAGAGCTTTTTCAAAAGCAATTTCACTATAAGAAGCAGAATGAGCAATATCACCATAACAGAATAAAATAGGTCTAGGAGTGATTTCATGAACATAATTTAAAGCACTAAATTGTAACATAGATAAATTACTAGTAGTAGTAAAACCACCTTTAGCATTATGATGAAAACCTCTTTTCAAAGCATAAAATCTTTCCCATTCATTAGCAACTTTATCACCATTTTTAGTAGGAAGAGCATCTTCATTTTCATATGGTTCTTCAGGAAAATATGGTTTATATTCAGGACAACCTTTTTCAAAATCTTTCCATCTTTGTTCACATAATCCTTTTTCCATTTCTACAATTTGTTCTTTTGATAATTTCATCATATCTCTTACATTAGTCATATCATACATTGAACAAGTAATTACACATTGAATTCTTTGATCAACACTAGCAGCTGAAAGTGCAAAACCAGATGAACCACAAATACCTAAAACTGCTATTTTAGTTCTATCTACAAATGGTACTTTTACACCTAAAAAATCAACTCCTGCTGAGAAACTTTCTGCAAAAAGTGAAGGGTCTGAAACATGTCTTGGTTCTCCTCCTGATTCTCCCATAAATACTTGATCAAATGTTAATACTACATAATTTAGTGATGCTAATTCATTTGCATAGACACATGGTCCTTGTTCTTTTGTTCCTCCATATGGTGCTCCTACTATTACTGCTGGGTATTTCTTTGTTTTATCTATTGATTTTGGATAATATAAATCTCCTGCTATGAATATATTGAAACGATTTGGATAACGAACATGCTCACGTGTAACTGTATCTTTTAAAGGAGTTATGTAATATGACATTTTATATATTTTTTTTTTTAATTATTGATTATTATGATATATTTATTATCATTAATTTTACATTTTTTTATTTATTTTTTTTCAAATTTTTTTTTTAATTAATGAAATTGAATTTTTTTTTTAATTTTCTATGTCAATTTTAGAAGAAGAAAATAATAATAATTTAAATAGTGAAAACGAAGAAATAAATGATGAAATAAATGAAAAACCTAATCCACATTTTTCAATAGATATTATAAATGCATTTGGTGCAAATTGTTCTTCTTCATTAGGTGAACCAGTAAATTTTATTTCGAAAAATAAATATATAATATATAATGCAGGAAGACATCTTATATATAGAGAACTTTCATATAATGATAATACTACACAAACTTTAGCTCCATTATCTTCTCAATCAAAACAAACAAATTTAAATTTAATTTACTTAGATAAAAATTCTAAAGAAATTACTTCATTAAATGTTTCAGAAGAAAAAAGTTTATTTGCAATTTGTGAAAATTTAGAAGATAATTTATCTACTATTACAATTTATTTTTTAGCTAAAATTAATTTTAAAAAAGTTGTTTTATATCAACCAAGTAGGAAAATAATTACTGATAAATATTGCAATTTTAAAAATATTTCATTTTCATCTGATGATAAATTTATTATTGCTACTTGTTATGATAAAAAAGAGAAAAAATATAAAGGAATAATATATGATATTCAAATATATAAATTTTTTAAATTGAATTTAACATTACCTAGTATAATTTTTGATATTGATGAAAAAGTTTCAAAAATATCTTATAAACAAAAAATTATATGTACAAGTGGGAAATTTAATATTAATTTTTGGAATGTTTATCAAAATTCAACAAGGGAAATAAAAACTAGTTTAAGTCAAAATAAAAATTATATTGATCACTCTTTTGTAAAAGGAGATGATAAAAACCTTATTTTAATTGCTTTAACTTCAGAAAATGAAATTTTTATAATTGAAGGATATGATAAAAATAGACAATTTATTAAAAATTCAAATGAAAATGATTCAATAACAATAACTCAATTTACAATTAAGCAATATTTAAATAATATATTTAATAATACATCATCAATTCCAACAAGATTAAAAGTTTTAAAAGATGGAATAATTGTAGGAAATGATAAAGGAGATTTACTTTTCTTAGAAAAAACTAATAAAAATGCAATAAATGAAAATGAAAATAATATAATAAACGATGATAATAAAATAAAAAATAATCAAGAATTCGTAAATAAACTTCAAAAATATAAAATAATAAATCAATATACAAGTGGTTATTATATTCCCATAAGAATAATTCACAGAGAAATAAATTCATCATGTACAGGATTAACATGTAGTTTTAATGAAGATATGTTACTAATAACATATAAAAATAATGAAATAATATATTGTGAAATAAAAGATATATTTTTTTATTTAAAAGACAATGATTTCAATATAAATTTTCATATTTTATGTGAAGGATTTCATTCAGGAAATATAACATCAATAGATACATCAATACAAAGACCAATTATTGTCTCTGCATCAAATATTGATAAAACAATTAGAATATGGAATTATTTATCAGGACATTCTGAATTTGCAAAAATAATATTAACTGAAAGTGAAGAACATCATATTTATAATTTTAATATTTTATCTTTAGCACTTCATCCAAATGGTTATTATTTAGCAATTGCTGATTTAGAAACTATTTGGTTTTTTCATTTATGTTATAGAGAATTAAGATTTTATGGTACTGATATTGTTAAACAAAATGAAACTAGAAGAGAAAAATGTCATATTTTAAAATTTTCAAATGGAGGACATTTATTATGTGCTGTTAGTGGAAAAAATATTTATTTACTTAAATCATATACTAGAGATTTAATTTGTGTTTTTTATACTGAACACATTGATAAAATTGGTGATATTACTTTTAGTGATGATGATAAATATATTTTTTCTTTTGGAACTGATGGTTTTATTTTTCAAATAAATTTATTTACTTTAGAAATTGATAAAATAATTGGTAAATATATAAATTTTACATGTTGTTTATTTTACTCTTATATTAATGATAATTCTGATTTTCATATTATTGGATGTGGAAAAGATAAAATGGGAAAATATACAATTAATGAAATAAATTTTAAACAAAAAAATATTCATCATAATTATGATGATATTATTATTAATGAAGATAATTATTTTATAACAAAAGATAAAATAAATTGTTTAATTTATATTAATTCTTCAAGAATTGAAATTGAAGGTTTAATTTGTGGAACTTTTGATGGAAAAATTATTGTTTATCCTTTTCCAATTCATAAAAATACAATTAAAATTGATGAAATAAATGTACATAAAGGAAAAGTTAATCAAATTTTATTTAATAGAGATTCAAGTTTAATTTTTAGTTCTGGAGATGATGGAAATATTTTTGTATTATGTTTATTTGAATTAAAAGGAAATAATGAATTTCATTATGATAATAGAATTAGAGGAATAAAACAATTAACTATTTCACTTGATTCTGGATTAGGAGAAAATGTTCTTTTTCCTATTAATGAATTAGAAAAAATGCAAATTTTAAAAAATGAAAAAAAAAATATTTTAAATAAATTTGAAGGTGAAAGAGAAAAATTAAATAAAGAAATGGAAATGAAATTAAGATTTTTAGGAAATAATTTAAATGCAAAAAAAAATTTAGAAATGAAAGAATTAAATGAAAAAATTTTAGAATTAGATTTAAAAAATAAAGAATTAATAAATCATTATGAAAATAAAATTCAAGAAATAATTGAAAGTAATAGAAAAAAATATAATGAACAAAATAAATTATCTCAAGAAGAAATTAAAAATTTAAGAGAGGAAATTATAAAATTAGAAAAAGAAATAAAAAATTTAAATGAATTATCACTTAAAAATAAGGAAGAAACAACTAAAGTTTATGAAGAAAGATTTTTAGTACTTGAAAAAGAATTAAAAAAAGAAGTTAATTCAATTATAAAAGAAAAAGAACAATTAAATGAAAATATTTCTGATTTAAAAAAAGAACAAAATCAAGTGATTAAAGCTATAGATTTTGAAAATGAATTAGAAAAAAATATATTTATTGAAAAACAAAATTTAAAAGAAAAAAATTTAGAAAAAATAATTGATACTCAATCCTATGAAATTACTAAATTAAAAGATTTAAAAATGAAATTAGAAGAGGATTCAAATAAAAAAGAAAGAGAAATTAAATTATTAAATGAAAAAAATGAATATTTGATAAAATTAGTATCTTTATTAAAATCAAATTTAAATAAAGCTTCAAATGAAAGAGAAGATTTTATTAAAAAAACACAAGAATTAGAAAAAAAAATACAAGAAATTGAAAAAGTAGAAAAATATTCTCATAAATTAAAAAATGAAATGTATAAAAAAAATATTGAAATAAGTTCATTAGCAAGAAAAACAGAAATACAAAATGAGAAATATGCAAATGAAAATAAACAATTAATTCATACAGTAAATTTAAGTTTAACTCAAATTGATTCAATTGAAAAAGAAAAAAATAAATTAGAAATTCTAATTAATAATTATAAAATTGAAAATGAGAATATAAGAAAAAAATATAATATTTTTCAAGGTATTTTTGATAAATTATTATTTGAAATTTATAAAAGTGTTCAAACAAATAATAAAAATGAAGTTTATAGATGTGTAAGTAATATTTATAAAAATTATATTACAGAAGAATTTATTGATAAAATTAAAAAAAAACAATTAAATTTTACTATTCAAGAAGAATTAGAATATCAGATTAATTATTTACAAAATTCTTTATTTATTGGTGGTAAAAATAATGAATCTATGAATAAATTACATCAAGTTTTTAAAAATCAAAAAATTAAAGAAAATTCTGTTTTAATAGAAAATTTTTCTCAAATAAGAAAAAAAAGTATGAATTTATCAAAAGATATAATAATTTTAAAAGGATATAATAATTCATTAAAAAAACAAATTTCTAATTTAAAAAGTCTTCAAGTAAATTTACCTAAATTAAAAAAAAGTAATTCTACAGAAAATATTCAAAATATTAATTTTACAAAAGATTCTAAATCATATAATGATGAATTAGAAATATTAAGTCAAATTAAAGATAATTATATAACAATAGAAAATAATAAATCTATATTAAGTGAAAAAAGAATATTAAAAAGTAAAGAAAATAATAAAAAAAATATAATAAAAACATCTCAAAATCCTATAACTGATAATAGTAGATCATTAAGTTTAATTCAAATAAGCAAAATTTAAAACTTTTTTAAATATTTACATTTTTAATTAGAAATATCATATTATATAATTTATATTATATAAATATTATTATATGAAAAAAATAACTTATAACAAAATAATTTTCTTACAACTAAAGTTTATGAAGAAAGATTTTTAGTACTTGAAAAAGAATTAAAAAAAGAAGTTAATTCAATTATA
>JAEEGK010003448.1_pt1 | contig 39315 bp, 24 predicted proteins | sample 8958771 | NCBI WGS metagenome assembly JAEEGK01 (sample SAMN16246547, study PRJNA631951) | gut metagenome | biome: gut microbiome; feature: rumen; material: SC-attached | host: Bos | place: Iran: Karaj | collected 2018-10
ATAATATTTTTAATCATAAATTAAATTTTTAAAATTTTTTAAAAAAAATAAGTATGTAAATATAAAAAGCAGAAATATAATAATAATGAATATAATTTAATATTTATTATTTTTTTTAAATTAATATGTTGCATGCTTGCCCGAGCGGTCTAAGGGGCTTGACTCAAGATCAAGTGTTGTTTCAACTCGTGAGTTCAAATCTCACAGCATGCAAAAAATTTTTATTTTGTTTTCCAAATTTACAAACTCAATTAAATTCAACACTCAAAATTATAATCTATTTTTTAGATATTTTTAATATAATGATTATTTATTCAAATTTAAATGATATTTGTTTTATTAATGCTTTTTTAATTTAATAAGAAATAAAATTATTATCATGGAAGTCAAAAACACAGACCAATAAAATTTCATCATTTAAATAGTACTTTAAATATATGAATATTCAAATAGAAAAACAAATATATTAATCATTCCTAATACATTTATATTCAATCGAATAGACTCATTAGAAAATAAATTATAAATTAAAATTAAACTATTTTAAGTTAAATATATCAATAAAACTTAAAAATTTTAATATAATGGATAAATATAAATAATAAAAAATATAGAAAGGGAATTATGGTTTTAACTTAAGGTTTATAGAAAAAATTGATATGTATATAAAAAAATAAATATCTTGAATTGTAATTTATAACAATAGGAAAGTTAAATATTATGAAGTTAATTGTTTTAAAAAAAATTAATAATAAATATATAAACTTTTTGTGAATCAAATTCATCATATATTATAATGAAATATCTAGATAATAAGGATTAAGGAACATTAATTAAATCAATACAAAAAAATGGTTTATAATAAATCAAAAACTATCCTTTACCATAAAAAAATTAAAACAAATAAATGTTTAAACCCAAAATAAACAAATATAAAATAATATAATAAAAATAATAACCCCCATAAAAAAAAATGTCATCAATCTACCCATCAAACTTAGTTGCATATATATTCAACCATGATCCCTCAAAAATAGACTATAGAAAATCATCATACATATATCAAGAGAAGAAGCGTCAAGGATTATTAAAAGAAGAGCAAAATTATAATTTAAACGAGTCATCAACAACAGATGAATCATATGAGCCAGATTTCGTTCGTTTAGACAAGCAAGTTCTACGTTTTTTTGGTTATTTCAAAGAATCATGTGTAGAAAACGAATTAGAAAATGCAAGAATTCGTCTTCTTGTTATTTATTATTATCTTTTAGATGGTGAAATTTCAATTAATGAAGTAAAACAAGTGAATAGTGGAATACCACAAGGATTATTTTTAAAGAAAACAAAAGTTTTTAAAGATGATGGAATAACTCCTTTAACTTTTCAAGATTTTCAAGTCGGAGAAGATATAACAATTTTTAGTAAAGTTATAAGAATATATGATGCTGATCAATATACTAGAGATTTCTGTGCAATGAATGGAAAAAGACTTTCTGCAGTTCAACCAATTCCTCTTGATTCTTTTACTTTAAATTTATTGAATAAACCTAAAGGACAAAAAGATCATGCTATGAAAGATTATTTAGAATATTCTATGGGAGGTGGAAAGCCTAAAAATGCAAAACAATTTTTAGAAAATGATAGAAAAGTTTTAAGATATTTTGCTACTTTTGAAGGTTTAAAATATATTATTCATTATTATTTAAGTGATGATACAGTTGAAATTATGGAAGTTAATTATCATAATTCTGGAAGATATGCTTTCCCTCTTTTTTTAAGAAGAAGTAAACTACCTAGAAAATTTGCTATTGCTCAACCTGGAGAAGATGGTTTTAGTGATTTTTATAAAGATTCTGATATTGAACCTTTTATGACTCTTTGGGCTTTTAATAGACCTTTTAAAATTTTAGGTTGTGATGAATTTACAAGTGATTATTATTTAACAAATTATAGAAGAAATTTCCCTGTTGGAGGATTTGAAGATCCACCTCAAAAAGATCAAGGTAAAATTATTATTCCTCCTTATAATGGTTTCGGTTCTGAAGAAGATTCTCTTGGTAATTGCCTAAAATTAATTAATAAACCTCCTAAGAAAGATTATTATAAATATATCAATAATGATAAAATTATTTTAAGATATCTTGCTAGATTAAATACTAAAGTTCTTGAAGATTTAGATAGAAGATTTTTAATTTCTTTCTTTTTAAATGATGATTCTATTCAAGTTTATGAAATGAATAACAGAAATTCTGGAATTTGGGAAGGAAAGTTTCTTGAAAGAGGTATGTATAAAAATGTTGAAAATGATAATAAGAAATTTAATGTGAGTGATTTTGAAGTTGGGAAAAGTATGGTTATTAATAAATTTTCATTTTATCTTATTGATTGTGATGAATATACTAAAAAATGGATGGCTAATAATTTAAAATAAAAGTTTTTAAATAAAAATTAGATGTAATTTTTTAAGAAATATTTAAAGAAATAATTTATTTTTTTTTAGTTATTTTTTTTCTATTATATAACAATAATTATTTATGATTATATTTATTTATATTTTCATTTATTGATAATTAATAATCTATATAAGTACTTGTTGTTTGTAAAAAAATTTTGTTTGTTTAATATTATTTATCAAAAATTAAGTAATTTATTAAATCAATACAATAAAAAATTTTAAATAATTTAATTGGTTTTATATTGGAAAAAAAAATTAAAAATAATAAATTTAAATTTTTTATGGGATGTGGTGATTTTATACAAGAATTAAAAGATCATATTCCAATAATAAAAAAAGAATTTTCATTTCTTTTATTAATACTTAATATGATAATGCCAGGAAGTGGAACAATATTATTAATATGTTTTGGTGGAACAGAATTTTGGATAGAACATTTATTAGTAGGATTTATTCAATTTTTTTCTTTTCCATTTGCAATTGGATTCTTTTGGTCATTATATTGGGGAATTACTATAGTCAGAAAAGCAGTAAAATGAAAAAAAAAATAAAAATATAATATGGAAATTAATTATATATTAATAAAAATAATAAAATAAAAATTAATTTTTATTTTTATTTAATTAGATATGGGAAAAAAGCAACAAACAGAAAGTGTAAATTCAAAATTAGCATTAGTAATGAAAAGTGGAAAAGCAGTTTTAGGATATAAACAAACATTAAAATCATTAAGAAAAGGATTATTAAAAGCAATTTTTGTAGCTCATAATACACCTTCAATCATTAAAGCAGAAGTTAATTATTATTCAGTTCTTTCTAATACTCATATATATCACTATACTGGAAATAATATTGATTTAGGTTCTGCTTGTGGAAAATATCATAGAGTTGCTATTTTAGGTATTCTTGATCCTGGTGATTCTGATATTCTTAATTTATTTGAACAAAAATAAAATAAGTTTATTTTTTTGAAAAAATATTTAATTTCATTTAAACTAATAAAATATTTATTTTATCAGTTTGTTTTAATATTTATTAATTTTTTTATATATATAAAAAAACAAAAATAAAATTTTAAAATAGCAATATAAAATATAAAAAATGCATAGACATCAAAATAAAGATGATGAATTAACGGGAAAAATTTTTTTTGGAAAATACAAGCCAGAGAAGAAATTAGGAGAAGGTTCATTTGGAAAAATATATTCATCAGTGAATGTAACAGATGGAGAGCATTATGCATTAAAAATGGAAAATAAAGAGAATGGTCAAAACTTATTAGAAAGTGAAGCATATTTTTTATGTTATTTAAGAGGATATGGAATTCCAGCAGTAAAATCATATGGATTTAGTGGAACTTACAATATAATGGTAATGGAACTTTTAGGTAAATCACTTGAAGATTTATTTCAAGAATATAAAAAGAAATTTTCTTTAAAAACAGTTTGTCTTTTAGCACAACAAATGCTTGATAGAATGGAATTTATTCATAATAAACATATTATTCATAGAGATATTAAACCTGATAATTTTGTTATGGGACTTAATAATAAAAGCGACATTATTTATATATTAGATTTTGGACTTGCTAAGAAATACAGAAGTAGTAGGACTTTACAACATATAAAATTTAATATAAATAAAAAATTAACTGGAACTGCTCGTTATGCATCCATTAATGCTTTAAGAGGATGTGAACAAAGTAGAAGAGATGATTTAGAAGCAATTGGTTATGTTTTAATGTACTTTTTAAGAGGAAGTTTACCTTGGCAAGGTTTAAAAGTTGATAGAAAGGAAGATAGATATAAGAAAATATATGAAAAAAAAAAAGCAACTTCTCCTGAAGAGTTATGTAGTGGATTTCCTCCTGAATTAGCTGAATATGTTAGATATACTAGAAATTTAGAATTTGAACAAAATCCTGATTATAATTATTTAAGAGGATTATTTAGAAAAATAATGGAAGATAAAGGTTATGATCCTAATGATATTAAATTTGATTGGAGTAAAGATATTAAATATAAAGATAATTATCAAAGAAATAATTTAAATGCTCTTAAAAATAATGTAGAAAATTTACAAAATGATGAAAAGGAAAAAGATATGCAGAATAATAATGAAATTTTAGGGAACAAACATTTAATTACTAATAATAATTTTGAAGAAACAAACAATAATAATAAAAAGAAAAATAATGGAGAAAGAGTAAATACACAATTTGCAAATTATAATACTACTGTTCAAGTTACTGATAATCCTCCTTATAATCCAGGACAAAAAGATGAAAATAATAATGATATGAAAGTTCAAGATGCTGTTGATCCTCAACAACAAATAAATAAATATGGTCAAACTGGAAATGATAATATCAATGGTAAGAAAAAAAAGAAAGGAAAAGAAAAATGCAATATTTTTTAATCTATTATTTTTATATAAAATTATTCTCTATTCATAAAATATATTATAAAATAAAAAAATTTAAAGCTTATAAAAAATATATTAATAAAAAATTGTAAAATAATTAAAGTTTCTTAACTAACTGAATAACATCTTCATCATTTAAAATATGTTCCTTCCCAACTTTCATAGGTTGATGTTTAACACTACTTCCCCAAACAATAGCGTATTTTAAATCATTAACTAAAGCTCTATGAATTTTCATACAGAAATCAGTGACAGTTCTTTTATTTCTTTGTAGAATAACAGGGGCTTCATAATCAGGAACTTGTCCTTTAGGTTTAGTATAAATTCTCAATAAATCTAATTTTTCCCAAATTCTCTCAAGTAACTCATCTAAATTCCAACCTAAATGAGCAGAAATTAAAACATAATTTGGAATTTGGTCTAATAAATCTAATTCTTCTATTGTTATTTGATCTATTTTATTGATTATATATAATGCAGGAATATAAACTCTATTACCTTCTATTACATCTATTAAATCATCGACTGAACATTTCCCTTTTAAAACTACTTCAGCATTATTTACTTTATATTCTTTCATTATACTTGTTATAGTTTCATCACTCATTCTAATATCAGCATTTAATCCTCTGTTAATAAAAATTCCACCTCCTTTATTACTTGTTTTAATTTGAATATCAGGTTTTTTTCGATTTAATCTAATACCAACACCTTCTAATTCATTTTCAATAATTCTTTTATGTGAAAGTGGTTTGACAGCATCTAAAACAACTAAAATTAAATTACAAGTTCTAGCAACACCAATAACTTGTCTTCCTTTTCCTTTTCCATCTTTAGCACCTTCAATAATTCCAGGTAAATCTAATAATTGTAATTTACTTCCTCTATATTTAATAACACCAGGAATACAAGTTAAAGTAGTAAATTCTCTTTCTTGAATTTCTGAGAAAGTATCAGTTAATTTACATAAGAGTGTACTTTTACCAACTGAAGGAAAACCAATTAAACCAATACGAGCATCACCACTTTTTATAACATCAAATCCTTCTCCTTTACTTCCTCCTGAACGCATTACACTTTCTACTTGCTCTCTACGTAATTTAGCTAATTTTGCTTTCAATAAACCTAAGTGACCTTCTGTTGCTTTGTTCTTTTGTGTTCTTGCCATTTCTGCTTCTATTTCTAATATTTTTTGAGTTATTGCTGTGGAACCTGATTGCTTCTCTTTTTCTTTGTCTTTCATTTTTTAAGATAATTTTTTTATTTTTTTTTCATTTAAATTTTTTTTCAAGGATTTTTTATTTTTTTTTACTTCGGGTTTTATTTGTTTTTTTATGATAATAATTTTTACTTTTTTTATTTTGGATTGTGTATATTAAAATTATTATGGAGACCAAAAATTTACAAGGGAAAATTAGTAAATTAATAAAAATTCAACCAAATAGTCAAAAATATACTTTATTGACAAAAATACCAAATATTCCAATAAATCAAATTAATGCAAAAGAAAAAATAATTAACTATTCTCCACCTCAAAAAATAGAAAAAGAGAAAAATACAAAATTATTTACAAAAAATAATATTAATATTCTCTTAAAAAGTTCAAGTGATACTAAAATGAAAGAGCCTTTAAAATTTTCTCCAAATAAAATAAAAATAAAAGGTTTAAATTTAACAAACAGAAATTTATCATATTTAAACAATATAAAAAGTGAAAGTTTTCACAACAAAATTTCAGATATTGTAAATAATACATGTTTAACAGAAAGAAAAATTCGTTCAAATAAATTAAATATAATAGATGATAAAACAAAAAAAATAATTACTAAAAAATTAGAATGGGACAAAAAAGAGAAAATTGAAAAAAAAGAAGAAATAGAAAATAAATCAAATTCTCAAAATAAAATAAAAATAACAAAAAAAAGAAATAGTATAAATACAAATTCAATAGTACTAAAATTACCAATTCATACTTTAGAGACTGTAAAAGAAAATGAAGGAATAAGTACTTCAACAACTTCGAGATTTGAAAAAAAAAATATTTCAATGCTTCAACAATATTTTGGTAATTTAAAAAAAAATAAAAATTTATCTAATACTTCAAATAATATTATTTCAAAGAAAAAAATTAAACCTATTTCTTATTCTAACTTATTTAAAAATGAATCTAATAATTGTAAAAAAATAATTAATAAATCTTTAGGTAAAAATAAATCTGTTGAAAAATATTATAATAATAAATTAAATATGAGTAATAATAAAAGTTTAATTAATTATTCAAATTTTGAAGAATCTGTAAATATTGAAGATTTGATTATTTTAGAAGGCAAATTTGAAATTATTGAAGAATTTATTCATGAAAAAAAATATTATTTACTAAATAAAACTTGTTTTGAATGGTTAACTTTTTATTTTAATTGTTCATTAAAAGGAAATTTAACTCAATTTTTCATTGATAAGAAAGTAAAAACAATTATAGAAAAATCAAATATATTAACATTAATATCAATTATAATTATTTATGAATTAAGTTACAAACAAGAATTTTTTGAATCAAATATTAAATTAATAACATCAATGTTACAACTTGATAATAAAAATTATTTATTAATATGCAATAATTTTTTATCAAAAATAAAAAAAGAATTTTTAAATAGTATTTGGGTAGAAAGATTAAGAAATATAACATTAAACAGAGTAAATAATAAAGAATATTATATCAGTCAAATAGATAAAAATACAGATGAAATATATGATAATATATCAAAAATAATATTATCAGTTAAAAATTACCATATTTTAAATCAAAAAATTATAGAAATAATAAATAATTTTTCAAATTATTCACATGAAAAAATATATAAAATTTTTCTTTCAAATATTTTAAAATTAAGAAATGAAGATGGTTCAAAGTTATATTCAAATTTAAAAAGTAGTCCTCCAATAATAAAAGTACCTTTAAAATCAAATCCAATAAAACCATTATCATTATTTTTAGATTTAGATGAAACTTTAATATCATTTGTATTTAGTAAAGAAAATGAAGGAATATCAAGATTAAGACCATATTTGTACCAATTTTTAAACACTGTAAAAAATTATTTTGAATTAATAATATTTACAACATCAACTAAAACTTATGCCGATCCAATTTTAGATGTGATTGAAGTTACAAAAGGAAAATATTTTTCATATAGATTATATAGAGAAAGTTGTACAATAGTAAATAATTATATTATAAAAGATATTGAAAAATTTGGAAGAGATTTAAATAAATGTATAATTGTTGATAATATACCACAAAATTTTAAATTACAAAAAGAAAATGGAATTTTGATTTCTTCTTTTTGGGGTGAAGATACTAATGATAAAGCACTTATTAATCTTGGAAGAATTTTAGTCACTGTTGCTGTTGAAATGATTGATAATAATTATACTATTGATATAAGAGATTTATTAATGAAATATAGAGATGATATTTTAAGGAAAGTTTCTATCAAATAATTATCTATTTTTTATTTTTACATTTTAAACCTTTGTAAATATATGAATGAAATGAATAAAAATTATATTTGATTTAAATATATTATTTATTTAAATTTTATTATTTTTTTACATTTGGATTCATCAATTTATTATAATATAATCTCTGGTATAATAAATACAATATTAATATCAATTAAATAAATATTTTTTTCTTTAATATTATTTAAAATCTAAGAATTATCTTTGAAATATTTTCATATCAAAAAATTTAACTTCTTATATGTTCTTATTTGAATTAAATAAATCTTAAGAAAATTTTGAATGTTATCAAAATAATACAATATTGTTTTTTTAAAAATTTATATGGTTTTTTAAAATAATCTAAAAATTATAATATCATGTATAAAAATTATATTCAAATAATCATATAGAAAAAAAATATATAATTTACAATCAATAAATAAATACATAACTTATAAACAATTAAAAAAAATAAAAACTGAATTAATAACAAAACCTATTTTCAAAATCACATTTTTAAAACTCACATAAAAAATTATCAATATTCTTTTTTGTTTTTTCATTGATAATTTTATTTTCATCTTTCTCACAATAATTAATATACTCAGTGATAGGAATAATACAATTTTTAATAATATTATTATCAAAAACAATAAGATCTTGATTTCCAGGAATATAAGGAGCTGGAATAGAGAAACTTTCTAATTTATCAAAATCAAATTGATTAAAAATTTCATGTGATTTCAACAAATTAAAATTACAAACTCTTTGCATGAGATTTTTACTTAAAATTATTTTGAAGAAATTATGAATATTAGTGAAATTAGGTTCATAAGGTAGAAATAATTTTTTATTTAAGATTTGATAATAAATATCTAAAGTATCTTTAGCACATTGTCCAAAAGGTAAATAACCATAAAAAATTTCAAACATAGTGATTCCAACACTCCAATAATCAGAACTGAAAGAATATCCTTTTCCCATAATAACTTCAGGAGCTAAATAATGAGGAGTTCCACAAACTGTTTTAGTTAAATTTTTGTCAATCAATTCTTTTGATAAACCAAAATCTATTATTTTTAAATATCCTGTTTTATCTATCATTAAATTTCCTGGTTTTATATCTCTATGAATTATCTTCTTATTATGTAAATAATTTATTGTACTTAATAATATTCCTCCATAAAATGCTACTTCGTTTTCCTTTTTTAATTCATTCTTTTTTTTATTTTCTATATATTGCTTTAATGATATTCCATTTATAAATTCTAATAAAAAAAATATTCCTTTTGAATCTTTTAATGTTTTTACTAATTTTGCTACAAAGGGATAATCTATTTTTAACATTATATTTTTTTCATTTAAAAAATATTTTATCATATTTTGTTTTAATGTTATTTTATCTAAACCAGAATATTTAATTGCATAAAAATGCTTTTTATTATGTACTAAAAATACTTTTCCAAATTTTCCACCTCCTAAATCTTTAACATAGAATAATTGATCTAATTCAATATTAATATCATTTAGAAAATATAATATTTTAATTTCTTTAGAAATATGAATATCAATGTTTTTAAATTCTTCCCCTTTAATAACATAACATTCAGTATTTCCAATTGAAACAATAGTAAATAAATTTATTTCTCCAGTTAAATTAGAAATTTCTCCAAAACAACCTCCACAATCTAAATAACGAATAAAATTTCCATTTTGAGTAACTTTAACTTTTCCTTTTTTTATTATATAAAAATTTTTAGCTTTTCCTCCTTCTTTTATTATTATTGTTTCATTATCAAAATTTTCTTTTATTATATTTTTACATATTTTTAAATAATTCATTTCTTTTAAAGCAGAAAAAATTGGTATTTTTTTCAAGTGATTTACTGTTTCTAATAAATCCATTTTTTTACTTATATTATATTTCTTATCATTTAATTTTATTATTTCTTCCCATGATGCTTCTAATAAAAGTGATTCTGAAAAACTTATGATATCTGATTCTAAATCTTCTTTTGAATTAATTATACTTTCACCATAAATTTTTTCTGTCTCTATCATAATATTTTTATTTTTCAAATTTATTAATTTACCTGATAATATTATACATAATTTTTTATTATATACTAATTTTTTTGGAAAAATGATTTGTGAAGGTTCATAATAAACCATTTTAAAAATATCAAATAATTCTTTTTGAGCTGCAAATATTATTTCACTTAAATTAGATGTTTGAATTGAATGTTTGAAAATTTCATAACTAATTTCTTGTAAACAATTTTTACCTAAAATTTCTCTTATTTGATTATATGATAATTCATAAATATAAATTTCTTTATTTGCAGCACTATAAGTAAAATAAGAAGGAATATTCATAAAAAAATTTATATCACAGAAAATATCATATTCTTTTAAAACATCAATTTTTTTAAATTTCCTTGTTTTTCTAATAATTCCATTTTCAACAATAAAAATTTTATTAGGATATTCTCCTTCATTAATAATAATAGAATTAGGATCATAAACACGTAAAATTAAAGCTTTACATAATTCACTTTGTTTTTTTTTTTCAATGAATTTAAAAAAAAATAAATGTTGAATAATTTTAATTTTTTCGTTAGTATATTTTAAATCCATATAAATTAAAGCACTTCTATAGAATTGCCCACTAACACCTAATAAAAGAGTTTTTCCTTCAGAAATAGCAGTTTGATATCGATAAGAATTTTCTTGAAAACTTTCTAAACCAAAAAAATCACCTTTTGATAAAATAAAACAATTTTTTTCTTCTTCATTACTATTATTTCCATTTTTCATAATAATTTTAATATTGCCTTCTTCAATAATATAAAAAACTCTTGCTTCTTCATCTTCATTATATACAATATAATTTGATTCTACTTCAAAAGAAAAAAAACCAACTATAAATTCATTAAATGTATCTTCATCAAAATCTACTATATTATTATCTAATAATGTTCTTCTTATAAATTTTTCTTGTTGAGGAGATAAAGTTTCATTTACTTTATATTTCTTCTTTGATTCTGATTCTATTGTTAATTTAAATCCTTCTTCTTTTTCTTTTACTGTTTTTACTTTTTTAAAAAATGATTGCTTTTTCTCTTTTATTGATAAATCTTTTAATCTTAATTTTTGAGAAGAATTACTTTTTTCAACTGATTTAAAACTTGGTATTAGATTTATTTTTACATCCTTATTATTATCATTTAAAATTTTAGCTGTTTGATTTTTACCCATTGCTTCATTGAATAAAAAATTTTTAGCAAGTTTCTTTTTTTTTTCATAATACATTGCCATATAATTTTCTTTTTTCTCACTTGCTAATCTTCTATAATGAATAAGAGATTTACCAAAATTTGAAAAGTGAATATTTAATTCACTTAACATACTTTGATATTCCATTGTATATCTTCTTAAATATGGAATTGCTAATGAATTTGGTCTTGTTGTTATTGATTGTTTTTTTGAACATTTTAAATTAATTGAATTCATTGATATATTTGTATATTTTGATCCTTGTAATAATTTTCTATCATCATTGTTTTCTTTGTTCATTATTCTTAATGATTGTAAACTTATTACTTGCTCTTTATTTTTACAACAATTATTTTGCATTGAACATACTCCCATTCAAACAATAATTTTATATTTATTTATCGTATTATTTAATCTTTCCATAAAAATATTATATTTTATATTAATTTATTTTAATTTAAAATGAGTCTTCTTTTTTTCTCTTTTACTATAATTCAATAAAAAACTAAATTTTTTTAATATTATTATTGATTTTATATATTCTTATATTTAATAGCTTATTCTTTCATTTTTAAAATTAAATTATTCTTTCTTTGAACAATAATGAATCATTTTTTTATTATCAGAATAAAAGTTTATGGTTTATTTTCATTTAATATAATTTTATTATAATGATATAAAAGAAAACTTTTATAAAATGTATGTCAATTTATAGAATTTTTAATATGATAAATAATATATCTTTATTTTTTATTTTTATTCAAAAAAAATTGTATTAAAAATTATAAAAACTTTAAAGTAAATATAAAAGATGAATGAAATTTTCAAAAAACTTAAAGAAGCAAATTATAATGTTATCTATAATATATATAACTCGTCTTCATCTAATTTATTTATAGAGGTGTTATTTTCATTTATTGAAATTTTTCAAAACTTTGGATTAATAATGAATGACTTAGTATATATAAAATTTAATTATTATAGACAATTCCAATTTGGAAAAAAACAAAACTTTTATTATATATGCTTAAATTATTTAAATATTTTCGTTTTTTACATTATTTTGATAATAATCAAAATTTATTTCTTTATTCAACTATATTTTTTTGTATTTTAATTTTATTTGTTTTTGTAATTTATATCTATTTAATCATATTATCATATAAAGGAAGAAAAATAGAAAATAAAAAAATATTCTTATTTCTTTTACGTTATATAATGAATTTCTTATGTTCAATCTTTATAATACCTTTACAAGGTAAAAATAATATAATTTTTTTAGAAATATTTTTAACTGTAATTGTATGTGATTCTGATTTATATTTTAGTCAAAAATTTTCATGTTGGAGTGATAAACATTTAATTTTAGTTTCAATTTGTTCTTTTTGCTTAATAATAATGACATTATTAGTATATATTTTTCTTTCATTATCATTTCATAAAACTGATAAATTTTCTTCTTCTGTTTCAAAATATTTAGTAATTAATGGTTCTTGTGTTATGATGATTTGTAAAACTATTATGATAATTTTATTAGAAATTTATTGTATTATTGATATTCTAAATTTTTGCATTTTCGGATTTTTAATTACTTCTATAATTTGTTCTTACGCTTTTTTTAAGGAAAGAAAATATCAAAATTATAAAAATAATCCAATAATTGTTGCAAAATTTGTTTTAAATATTATTTATTGTTGGGGATGTATTTTGTTATTTTTTGGAAATTTTATAAAAAAAAATTCTTTTAAAGGTTTAACAGTGATTTTTATTATAAGTTCATTACTTTTTATTGTCGTAATTTTTGTTATCAAAATTAATAATTTTAAATATTCAATAACAGATACAACAAAAGATATAGAATTATATAATAATATTAGATTATTTATAAATGCAACAGAATTAAAAAATAAAGATAGAAAAAGTATGATGAACTTAATAAGTTATTCATATAATAAATCATTTTTAAGTCATATAAAAACAATAAAAAATATAGAAAATTTAGAAAAAGTGATAGAACATATAAAAGATATAATGAATAATAATTCAGATATAGATTTTATATTATATCAACATATTGATGATATATATAAACAATCTTTAAATAAATTTAAAGCAAGTCCAATTTTATTAGTAAATTATGCAGTATTTCAAATGGAAAAATTACATAAATATCAAAAAAGTTATAAAACTTTATTGAAAGCAACGGAAATACACAATCTAAGTTTTTCAGAAGAATTTTTTATTTATAGAATAAAAAGAAATTTAGAAGAAAGAGGAATTGAAATGGGAATTGAACAAACTCATATTTCTTTTGCTTATCAAACAAAAGAAATTTTAACTTTAATTAAAAAAATTGCAACTTTTTATTCTCAATTTTGGACTTTACTACTTAATAAAAATGAATCTATCGATATTAATCATTTAAAAAATTTAGGAGTTAAAATTAATGATATGAAAACAACAATTAAAGAAAAATATAAAAATTTAGTTTCTAATGGTTTAAATACAAAAAAATTAACAACTTTGTATGCAAATTTTGTAAAAGAAATATTAAATGATCCAAAAGATAATCAAAATATAAAAATAAATGATTTAGATAATGATGAAAAATTTAAAGAATCTTTTTTTAATATAAATTACTTAATTTCGAAATCAGATTATCAATTTATTCTTATAAATGGATATGGAGATTCTTTTGGAATTATAAAAAAAATTTCTTTAGAAATATGTCACTTATTAGGTTATTCAGATTTGGATTTAATAGGAAAAAATATGAATATGATTTTACCAGATTTAATCAGAAAAAAACATGAAAATATGATAAGAACAAAAATAAAAAATTTAACATTTCATAATTATTCAGTAAATAATTTAAAAGAATTATTTGTTTTATTTAGAAATAGTGCAAAATTTTTAGTTCCAGCTTATGTTGATATTGGAATAATTTTTGATGAAAATAATAATTCAATGATATTTTTAAAATTATCAACAAAACCAAATAGAAATACAGAAAAATTAAGAAATAAATGTTTTGTTTTATTAAATGATAGACTTTTCATTCAAAATTTTACTCCAAATTGTTTAAATGTATTAGGTTTAGAATCTCATTATTTAAATACAAATTTAGATATAACTCAATTTATTCTTGATTTTCATGATGAAGTTTTAAATAAATTATCAAATCAATCTGAAGAAAAAAACCTTTTAAATGATAAAATAAATATCTTTAAAAATAAATTTTTAGAGAAATCTGATATTTCAATAACATGGAAAAATAATAAAAAATTTGAATGTACATTAAAAAAAATAAATATTCTAGGCGAAGAAATTGGATATTTTCTTAGATTAGATAATATTAATTCAAATTATGAATCATCAAATTTTAAAAATTTTGATAAAATTTCTCGCAAAAATAGAAGTAAAAAAAGTATTTGTCATATTATAAATAATAATTCTGATAGTTTTGTTATTGAAAATGATTATATACCTTCTAATGATGAAGAAATAAATTTTGACATTGAAGGAAAAACATTTTTTTTTAAAAATAAAAATGATTCAAAAGATGAAGGATATTTATCAATTCAAAAATTTTTTGAGAAAAAATATAATGATGATATAAATTTAGATAAAGAATTTATTGAGGAAGAAGATTCTAATATTTCATCATCTTATGAATCAAAAGAAGAAGAAGAAAATGAAGAAGAAGAAGAAGAAGAACAAAATATTATATCTATTTCAAATATAGACACAAAAGATAAATTAGACAGTACTAAATCTATATTTAAACAAGATAAAGTAGATTATTTAAATTATTATAAAATTAATTCTAAAATTAAATTCTCAATGTATGATTATAATACTCATTCTTTTATTGAAATTAAAAGATATCATTTTGAAAGTAAAGTTGAAGAAATTATGAATGAAGAAAAATCTCATACAAAAAGAATAAGTACAAAAAAAGAAATTGATATTAATAATTCAATAAATAAATATAATTTAGTGATGAATGATAATAATATAAAAAAAGTATTAAATTCACAAAAATATAGTGAAAATAATGCAGTTAAAAAATTAATTTCCCCTCATTTTATAAATAAAAGTATTATAAGTTTATCATTTGTTTATTTTTTATCACTTTTAATATTATTATTTGCTCCTTATTTAGTTTGTAAACAAATATTAAAATCAATAAAAAGAATTTATCATTTATCTTATTTTGTTCATATTCAATGTTCAATTGCTGAAGATGTAATTTTAATTTGTTATTATATTATAGAATATATATTAGTAAAAAACCCAAAATATGAAATTAAACATATAAGTAATAGAACAGAATATTCTGAATATATTTCCAATCAAATTCTTACTTTGTACAATAAAAGTGAAGAAAGATTAACTTATTTTATATATAATAAGCCAATAATTTCTTCAGAAGCAGAAGAAATAATTGATAATTATTATTTTACATTAAATTTTTTTTGGTATGCAGAAAATTATGCTTTGAAAGCAGAAGAAAGTAATATTTTAATGAATCCTTCATTGCAGATTTATTTTTTTTGTGCATTTAGTTTTATTCATTCAACAAAAACAGAACAACATTTCATGAATAGTAAATCTCAATTTATTACTTCAAATTTCCAAAGAATTGCAGATGGAATGGCAGTTTTAAATCAATATTATTTAGATGAAATCGTTTCAATTATTAAAAACAAAAAAGTATATTTATGGGTTATTTTCATCATTTATTGTATATGTGAAATTGGAGTTAGTTATATTTGTGTTTTAGGGAAAATTAAAACTATAAGAGAAAAAGAAAAGTATTTAAATATTTTTTATAAAATTGATATTGAAATTATAAGAATGATGAATTTTAAATGTTTAAAATATTCAAAAATTCAAATTGATAAAAATAATCTTACTCAAAAACAAGATTATTTACATAATACTTCAGAAGATGATGAAGATGAATCTTTAATAACAAATAAAGAAAATGAATCTTTAAATCAAAATTTCGATGAAAAAAAAACAAAAGTGGTAAAAATAAAAAAAGAAAATATTTTCAAAAATAAAGTTTTCAAAAAAGAATTTACCATAACAACTTTTTTTCATACCATATTAACAATAATAATTCTTATATTAATAATTTATGTATCTAAAAGTTATATAAAATTTTTCAATTCTGCTTTAATAAACGTATTAATATTAGCTCAAGAAAGATATTTTTTAAAAAGTATAAATTATATGAGAAATGAAATAAAAAATTCAGGTTATTATTTAAATCTAAAAAAAATAGAAAATGATTTAGAAGTAACAGTAACATATATAAAAGAAAATTTTATTCAAGCAAGAGAACATCAAATATATATATATAACAATATAAGTAAAAATGGTCTTCCAGGAAATGCAACTTCAATTTTATCTAATATAAATGTAGAATTATGCTCTTTCTTTAATAAAATTCATAGTTTAACTAATTTAACTTGTGATTCTATTGGAAATAATATTGTTGATTATGGGTTAATGAATTTTTATGCCTATTATTTAAAAGAAATTTTAGCTATTGCTTTTGATTATTATGATATCTTAAATGATGCTATTCAAAATAATTTTATTTATTATGATTTTGGTTTTGGAACTGATTTTTATTATGATTCTATTCCTGATAATGTTAATAAAGAACTTTATATGAAATTAAATCCTTTTGATTTATTTAATGATATTAGATTCAGAGATTTAAATTTAATTATTGTTGATGTTTTAATTCCTTTTTATCAAACTCAAATTAATATTTTGTTTAAAAATTTTCAAACTTTTTATAATAATACTTATAATATTACAACTTTCATTTGTGTTGGTATAATTTTAATTGTTATTCTAAGTTATATATTTGAAATTGTTCCTATGATAATAAGAGAAAATAAAGATATTAATAAAACAAGAATAATTTTAAGTGTAATTCCCCAAAATGTAATTTATGAAATTATTAAAAATCAAAATTTAAAAGAAAATAATGAATCTATTCAAAATTAAGTTTTTTATTTTAATATTCATTATTATGTATATATATATCTTAGAAAAGAATGTTGTGAATGCAATTATTTTTTATTTATTTTTTATAAAAATATAAAAATTAATTAATAGATTAATAGATTAACTTCTTGGAGAATCAATTATCATTTCATTATTGTTATAATCTTCAAAATTATTTAAATTTCCAATAGAATTATAATTTAATTCTTCTTTTAACTGAGATAAATTTTTAGGTATAACACAGCTTTTTTGATAAATACCATTTAAAAGTAAATTTTCTCTTTTTTTCAATTCAGGAAATAATTGAATTAAATCTTTTAATTCTAATCTTTCATTATAAGGAGCAATCATATATTTAATAATATTAAGGAAGTTATCAATATTTTTAATATTCCAATTGACTAAAAATTCATTAGGAATTTTAAAATTAGAACTTCTAATATTCCTCCATAAAGGACCATTATTAGGTAATTCAACTTTAGCCATAATTTCTAAAATAGATAAACCTAAAGAGAAAATATCACATTTAGAATTTAAATCTTTAGGAGATTTCCTATTAAAAACTTCAGGTGAAATATATTTAGAATCACCTTCAAAAATATCATCTAATTTATTTAAAGAAGATATTTTATGACATAAACCATAATCACTTAATTTAATATATCCATCTTCATCAATTAATATATTAGCAGGTTTAATATCTAAATGTAAATAACCACATTCATGGAAAAAAATAACAGAAATTATCATTTCAAAAATTAAATCCCAGTAAAAATCTTCAGTAAATTTATAATCATTTTGTTCTAATCTACTTAAATAATCTAATAAATCTCCATTTTGAAAATAATCTGTTAAAATATATAAATTTTTATCTGTGAAATGAGTTGAATTTTCTATTAAATCATATATATCTTCTTCAATCCAATATTCTATATATTTAATTGCAAATTTTGAATAAATTGATTTTTGATGGTTTTCTAAATCTTTATATAAACTTTCAACAATATTAAAATTATTCTTATACGATGATTTATATGATTTTTTCACACAATATATCTTTTTATTTTGATTATTTTGAACTTTATAAACTGAATCAAATTTATTTTGACTTAAAGTTTTTAAGATTGTAAAATCTTGTTCTAATTTTCTTTTTTTTTCTTGATTATTAATATTTATATTATTTTCAAAGTTTGAATTATTAGAAAAAATTTCTCCTTTTGAAATATTTTGTGATTGAGAAGGTGTTAAAAGATTTTCTTCTTCTTTTTCTTCAACACAATTATCTAATAAATCTAAAAATTTATTATGTTTAATATTTTTATTATCATTATCAATGTCATCGAAATTTAATTTTCTAAAAATATTTTTATCTTTAATAGGAGTAGTTCCAAATAAATTTTTTCCTTCTATTTTTATAGGAGTAAAGTATTTTTGTATAGGACTTTTCATTGGAGATTCTGGAAAAATTATTTTTGGTTTTTTATATGAACCATGAGATTTTAAAGAAAAAGTTAAATCTTTTTGAGTTAAAGGAGAAAAATCAGGTTTTGGAACTGGACTTATTTCTTTTTTAATATTTGAAAAACTTTCTTTTGAAGGTGTTGAATTTTTATCATATATATTATTTTCGTTTGAGGAAATATCAAACATTTTTTTTTTTGTTTTTTAATTATTTATTTTAGTTTTTTTTATTTTAAAAAAAGAATTAATATTATTTATTATAAAAATAATTAAGTTAAGTGAATTTTTTTTTTTATTTTGTATTCAACAAAAAATCCAATTATTAAAAATATTTTTTTTTAAGTAATTTTTTAAAATTTAGGAAAGTCATTAGGATCAAAATGGAATTTTTCTTTTTTATCTTTTTTTTGATAATTATCATATCTTCTTCTTTGACTATTGTCTTCAACTTTTAAATTTTCAAAAAAATTAGAAAATTCTCCTTTTTCTTGAACTTTTTTTTCTTTAACTTTTTTTTCTTTTTTTTTATGAACTTCACTAACTCCAATTTCATTAATTTTTTCAGTACTTTTAACTTGTAAATTTAAAGTATCTTTTGGTTTTTCTACTATTTTTTCTTCTTCTTTTTCATAATTCTGATTTTTTAAATAATCATCTAAGGAAATAGCATTTTCAGGTCTTTGCAATAAATCTTCTTTTTTAATTTCTTGATTATTATTTTTTTTTTTATCTTTTTTTCTTCTTCTTTCATTTTTTTCTTCATTTTCTTTTTTTTCTTCAGTTTCTTTTTTTTCTTCATTTTCTTTTTTTTCTTCATTTTCATTATTTTTTTCATTTTCATTTTCATTTTCATTTTTTTCATCACTTTCTTTATTTTCATTTTTTTCATTATTTTCTTTATTGTCTTCATTTTGATAATTAGGATTATCATGATAAAATTTTCCTTTTTTTTTTTTTGGATTTAAAGCTTGTTCAAAATAATAATCATCAGTATTTTTTTCATATCTCCTGGAAATTTCTTTAGGATTATTTCCCCAAGTTCCTTTTCCACCAGCACCACCTTTTGAAATTTCTTTTCCTCTTCCAGTTCCACTTCTTCTTTCAAATTCTCTTTTTTTACTTGGTTTATTTTCATCTTTTACATAATTCTCTTTTTTTATTTTCTTTGAATAATGATCTTTCTTTTCATATTCATCATTTCTTTCTCTGTAATGTTGTCTTTTTTGATGTTTATTTACTTCTTCAAATCCTTCTTCTTCTTCTGATTTATTGTTCTCTTTTTCTTGTTCTTGAGGACGAACTTTTTTCTTCTTTTTTGATTCTGGATTTTGAACTACTTTATTTTTTTTTATTTCTTGGTATCCTTCTTCATCACTATCATTTTCATGTTCTACTTTTAATTTCCCAAATGGATTTATTGTTGACATTTTTAATTTTTATATTCTTTTTTTTTTTTGAAGATTCTAATATTTTTTTAAATAAATTATTTTTTTTTTTAAAAATTAATTTTTTTGTTTTTTTTTTATTTTTTTTGTGGAATTTATTAAGTTAAATTATTTCATGATTTTTATATATTTTATTTATATTTTTTTTATTGATATGTGAAAATTTTTTTTTTTGTGTTTTGATTTTTTGTTTCTTTATTATATAACCATACTTTTTTCATTATAAATTTATTTATATTTTCTACTTCATTTTCTAAATCATCTTTTGGTTTATTTTTGTGGAAATTTTTGTTATTTTCTTTAATAAAATTTCCCCAATCTTTTGTTTGTTCATCACTTTCAAAATTAATATATTCGTTTTCAAGAATATCATCTAGAACATTTTGATCCATATATTTTGAAAGATTATACAAATTAATTTTTGTATCTAATAAATATCTAATTTGTATAGGAATATTAACTGAATTATTATTGTTATCTTCATTTGATTTACAAAAACTAAATCTTGAAGTTTCTCTTGAATTTAAAGGTTTATTTAATAAATTTTTAGAACAATTATTTTCAATTTCTTCCTTAGATGAATTACTAGTAGATTCATTAGTATTAATTAATTTATTTTTCTCTTTATTTTTAATTTGATTACACTCTCTACTTTCTTTTTTCTTAATATTTTCATCGTTATTATTCTTTTCTAAATTACATTTATCATTATTTTTATTATTATTATAAACATTATGATTAATATTATTATTATAATTTTGATATGAAGGTGAATTTTCTAAAACATATTTAGATTTATAAAGAGTATAAGGAGGAGGAAAAACAGTTCTAACTCTTTTACTTCCTAAAATTTTACTTTTAATCTCAGGATTAAATATATCAGCAATTTTAATAGCAATAACATGTTGATTAGCAAAAATAGTTTTATTAACATTTAAATCTCCTCTTTTAATAATTTCATTTTCATCAGCAAAACTATGTAAAAAAACACAATCTTTATTAGTACATTCACATCCCTTTAAAAAATAAGAGCAATATTTAGTAGTACCAAAACTAGCTTTAATTAAATGATAATCGATAGAAGTTTCATCTAAACTTAAAATAGCAATTGAAGCTTCATTTGGTTTTGAATATGTAACATAGGCTGAATAACTTGGTCCATGAGGTGAATTTTGATTATATGCTTTATTTTTATTCACTACTATTTTAATTATTGTACCATATTGACCAAAATATTCATATTTTATTAATTTTTCTTTATTTGCTAATGATGCACTTAACCCTATTACGTATACTAAATTTTTTGTTATTATACGTGATTCTGATAAGTCATCTTTTTTGTCTGGAGATTGCTTTTGAAGGTAATGATGCTTTGTTTTTGATTCTTTTCTCTTTTGAGACATATTATTTATTTTTTTATTAATGAGTAATTTTTTTTTAGGAAGTATTTTTTGGGGCTTTGAGTTTATAAATTTTTTTAAATTTGTTTATAGAATATTGTGGATATTTTATTTTAAATGAAGTCATTAGTTTTTTATTTATTAGGGTTATTTTAGTTTTTGTAAGATTATTATTGACATTATTATTTTGTTTTGATTTTTTTGATAAAAATTTAATTTTGGATAAATAATATACAATATTAATTAATTTTTATTTTATAAACACATTTTTTTATATATCTTTAATAGATGAATATATTTTTTAAATAAATTTAAAGTTTTTCTTATTATTTTTGAAATAAAATAAACAATTAATAAATATAATGAATTCAAATAATGGGAATTCATCTGGAACAGGTAAGTTTATTTAATATATAAAATCAGTTCGAATTAATTTTAATTCATCCAGATCAAAAGAAGGGAATTTAGGAAGTAATACATCATCAAATTTTTATTCAATGTCAAACGAACAAAATATAATAAATAGAAGATTTCATTTTAATAAAAAACATATAATTTCAAGCACTCAGAGTTATCCAGAGAAACCAATAGATATAAATATCCAAAATATAAATGTTAATCAGACAAACCATTATAATAATGATAACAATAATAACGAAAATAGTAATAATGATAATCAAAGAAAATTACCAAAAATAATAAATAATAATGAAATAAAAGGAAGAAACTTATTTAATTATTTTAATAAAACAAGTGGATTGATAGGTTTTAATAAAGGATTATCATATAATTCATTAAAAGATTTATCTGAAAATCATAATCCTCAATTAAAATTTAAAAGACTGAAAATAATAGAAAAAAAAAATTTAATAGAAGAAAATAATGATTCATTTATAGATGAATTGACAGATATATTAAATGATGTAAATAATAATAAGAATATAAATCAACAACAAATAATATTAGAAGATAGTAAAGATAATTTAAATAATAGTATTAATAATGAAGAAGAAAATAAAAGTGAAGATGATATTGAACCTGATCCAAGAATAAATTTTGAACATATTAATCAATTAAATCAAAAAAGACCTCAAACTAGTTATGGTGGATTAAATACAAGAAGAAAAAATTTACAAACTGCTCTTAAAGGAAAACAAAATTTAAATCAACCTAATTTTACTAATTATTTCAATTTTCCTAATTTTAATCATAATATTAATAAATAAAATAGGTTATAATTATATTTTATTATAGATATAATGATTGAACATAAAATAATATTATACAATATTTTTAAAATTATCATTTAAAAAAATTTAAGTTAAATTAATAATAATTTCAATGAATCATAAATTTTATTTCTTTAAATTTAAATTTATTTAATGAGTTTTAATATATTCTTCCAATTTTTTACTTTCAAACAAAATATCTAAAATAAATTTTCTTAGTTTTCATATTGTTTTCTAATAAATTTTTTATTATTCTTTAATATCATTTAAATCAATTAATTGATAATTTGTGATTTTTTTGCAAATTTTATTTTTAATTATTGTTTTATATTTCTATATTATAATTTTAATTAATAAAAGTTATTTAAAAATTTTTTGGAAAGTTTACATATATTATATAATAATAATTGAATTTTGGAATATAATATTATTATATAATATATACTTTAATCCTAATTTAGGATTTTATATTATTATGGTTTATATTAATTAGGTTTATGTTATATTCTTTTTTGAGTGAATGTAGGTTTTTTTATTTTGCCGATAATAATTGAAAAAACAAAAGAAAAAATAAATTGAAAAAAAAAAATAATAAAAAAATCAAAAAAACAAAAAAAACAAAAGAAAAATTCAAAAAAAAACAATTCTATAAAAACAAAACAAAATTTCAAAAAAAGAAAAAAGAAAAAATATTCACTCATTCATATAACCTTACAATACATTATATATTAATATTTTTATATTTTCATTTTAAAACAACATAAATTTCAAAAATAAAATAAAAAAACAACCTAAATAAAAAACTAAAAGAAAAAAAAAGTGTAAAAAGCCATCAAAAAAAATAGTTTTAAAAACTAAGGATTTTGATTTCCATTATTAGAAGTATTAGAATTTCCATTATTATTATTTTCATTAGTTTGAGAAACATTTTGATAACCCATTAACATTAAAAATTGTTGTTGTTGATCAGGAGTCATATTTTGTAATTGAGTTAATAAATATTGTTGTTGTTGTTCAGGAGTCATATTTTGTAATTGAGAATATAATTGAGCATATATTTGATAATAATTAGCATAATATCCATTTAAATATAATTGATTTAAATATTGCTGTTGTTGTTGTTGTAATAATAAATTTGGATCATTTTGCATATTATATAATGCTTGAGCATCATACATTAAATTATTATTTATATTATTATTTATTGTATTTCCAGGAAAAGCTTTTTTTTCTTGATTTTTTTTATATGCTGCTGTATTAATTTTCATTGGTTTTCCATTTATTAATTTACCATTCATTTCATTTAAAGCTCTATGAGATTCATTTTGATCACTAAATTTAACAAAACCATAACCTTTACTTACTTTAGTAGAAGGATCAACAACAATTTTAGCTCCAATTACACTTTTGAAATATTGTTTAAAATAATTTTGTAATATTTCTTCATTAACACTTGGATCTAATTCACAAACATAAATAGAATATTCATTAGGATTTAAATTACTAGGATTTTTTCCTTGAGAATAAGATGCCCAATTTAATTTAAAAACTTTATTATTTGAATTTGGCATTTGCTTTCCATTCATTAATTGAAGTGCTTCTGATGCTTCTTCTTTTGTATTAAATTCAATAAATCCATATCCCATTAAACTTCCTGTATTTTTATCACGCATTATTTTTACATTTTTTACTTTCACATCTATTTTGTTTTGTTATATATTTTATTTTACTAAATGATTCTGCTGATTTTGTTATGTAATTTTCATCCATCCAATTCTCTAATTCTCCTATCCATAAATTATTGTTTTTCGAAGAACTTTGATGGTGCGAATCCATTTATTTATAAATTTTTTTATGATTAATATTTTTTATACTATTTTTTTTTATAAAGCTTTTTACAAGTTTATTTTTTAGAAAAAATTTTTAAATTGTTTTTTTTATAAAAAAAATGTTTTTTCTACAATAGATTGAAAAAATGATAAAAAATAACATAAAACGCACATTATTTAACATGCAATATATCTAAAAAAAAACTTTAAAAAAATATATACAATTTATACCCTTTAAGAATTTAAATTTTCTTTTTGAGAAGTAACATTTATTTTCAAATCATCATCAAAATTTTTATTTTTCTCAGTTAATTTATTAAGAAAATGAACATTAATTTGACTAATTCTTTTATTCGAGAATTTAATTTGGCTAATTCTTTTTCCAAAATTAAACTGACTAATTCTTTTAGAAAACTTATTTAAACTATAATTATTCTCATTTCCAGATTTTTTTTTTGTAGTTCTTTTAGGACTCCATCCAGTTAATCTATGTTCATCAGCTAATTCTTCCCATCTTTCCAAATTATTTTTTGCATTATCAATAGTATAATTTAAAGTTGGAAAGATTGTAACTAAAATTTCAAATATTGGAATTACAAAACCTTTAATAAAACCAATTTGACTTCTTGGAACATCAAATTTTTCTCTATCACATAAGAAACTTATTGGTAAATTCATACTCTTTTCTTTATCTCCTTGAATCCAAAATTCATTACTTAATAATTCTACCCATTTTATTGATATATTAAATAATTTAGTATTATGAGCTAAATCTGCACTATGGATTAAGAAATTTAATAATTCTTGTTGTTCTTCAAATTTATTACTTGCATTATTCGAAAATAATTCAAATTTTTTCTCATTTTTATCTTCATTAAATATTAATATTATTTTCGCCTTTATTACACTCATTACTTTTCCATGAAATATCATATCTGTTGATAATATTTCTCTTATCATTCTTTTTCTTATTATTTTTCTTTCATTATTATTTAATTTTTCAAAAATATCATTTTCTTCTTTTTTTAAAGTTTGAAATAATTTACAAGAATGGAAATTTTCCAAACAGCTTTTATCATTATAAGTAATAGCAATATCAGTATTAGCATTAATATGGAAATTATTATTTAAACCAGGATGACCTAAATCATGTCCTAAAGCAGCAATAAATATACTTAAAATATCTAAAATATTTGTATCACATATTTTTTCAGCTTGACTATTTAAAAAAAATAAACTGATTGTATGAGTAACATCAGATCCATGAAGTGCATTATGATATAATGTACTTTGAAAATATTGTCTACTTATATTATATAAGAATGTATCTAATTTATTTACTTGAATTATATTATTATTTATTAAACCAAATGCTCCTAAAATAATCTTTCCCATTATTGGTAATACATTATCATATCCTACTAAGGTATTTAATTGGAATATATTAAATTCTTTTGATAATATTTGATTTGGATTTATATTATTTTCACTTATTATATTATCTATCTTTGGAATAATAAAATTTTTTTGAGTTTGATTTTGAATTTCTATTTTTTCATTTGATAAACTTTGATTTGATTCTATTCTTGGCATCACTGATTTTTTTTTTTCAGATTGTGATTTTGTTTTTATTTCTATATTATTATTATATATATCTGGTATAATCACTATTTCTTTTAATTTTTTATTATTATTATGATATTTATTATTATAATTTATATCACTATTTGAAATTAAATTAAAAGTTGATGAAAATGGTTCTAATTGTGTTCCTTTTGCTTTTTTCATTGAAAAATCCATTGATTTAACTTGAGTAACATTTTTATATTGATTTTTTAAATTTAAATAATTATTATTTATTTGTTGATTTATTGTATTTAATGTTGGTTTATTTTGTAAAACTTGTCTGAAAGAATTTAGTTGTAATTTTCTTGAATTTTTTAAAATTTCATTGGGACTATATGAATAAGTTAAATTATCATTACTCATTTTCTCTTTATTTCGATGATATATATTTGAATTATTATATGATTTTAATAAAAAATTGGATTTCTTTAATTTAAAAGAAGGTATCTGAAGTTTATTTGAAATTTGTAAACTGTTTGAATTAATAATATTAGTTTTTTTATTCATTTGAATAACATCTTCATTATATTCATTAACAAAATCTACAAATTGTTTAAAATTAGGATTTTCTTGAGAATATTTTTCGATCTTTTCATTATCTTTAATTTCATATGTATAAAGAGAATGACTTGTTATTATTTTTATAACCCAACTTAAATCTTTTATTAACTTTCCTTGAGTTTTACTTATTTTATTTATAAATTTAATTGCCTCATTTATTATTGATATTACTCTTTCATATGGGGTTGTTATTATGTTTTCTTTATATAAATTTGTTGTACTTGTTGATAATGGAGATTGGTTTGACATTTTTTATATTATTTTTTTTTCTATTCGAAATGTATTTTATTTTTGAATAATATATTAATTTACATGAATTATTTAATTTTTGTATTAAAATTCTAATTGTATTTGAGAATATTATAAAATAGAAATCATTAATGGAACTCAAGAATTATTAAATATTATTTTTAGGATAATTAATATTAATTTGGAATTAGGACAAGAAAAAACAAATATAGAGTAAAAATAACAATGATTTATTAGTTTTTGTTTGATTTTTTTACAAATGAATTAATTTACAAATCTCATTCTTTATTTCTTTTAATGTTACTGGAACTTCATTTGAAAAAATTAGAAGTATTTTTAATTTATATGAAATTGATGAAAATAATGTTTTTGATGATGAAGATTTAAATGATTATATTTCTAATTCATTCAAAGTTTTATTAAAAGAAATGAATATTGATTGATATTGGATTACAATTATATTTAGCTGCAATTTTTTTTAAATCAATTTCAAAAGGAAAAAAAAAAATATCTTTAATTGATTTATTTCAAGGATTTAAATATATAGTCTTGGAATAATTATATGAGAATATAAATAGTGTTATTTGGTTTATAATATATGTCATAATTTTAAAATAAAAAATAAATAATCTAAAATTAATTTAATTGATTTTTTCAAATTAAATATTGTTGATTCATTATTTGAAATATCAGCAAAATTATTCTCTTGTGAACAATTTCTTCATTTTTATTCTATTGGAAAAACGATTGAAATAATTCTGATGAAATTCTAATTCCTTCATTAACAAAAACATTAACAACAATATCACTTAAAATAAACAATCTTTTAGAATATCAGAATTTAAATATAATGATAAAATCCCACTTATCATTTGATTTAATTGATTTTTTATATAATTAAAAAAGTCTGGAACTTTCTTCATATCTTCCTTTTGTTAAAATAACATTACTCTCATTTTTTTATGATTTTGAAACTTTATTATTATGATTAATTTCTATTATTTGAAATAACAGACTTAATGCTAATTTTAGGGCTGATGATTTAAAGTGATTTTATGTTTTCTTTTTTATAATATCAAATAAATATTTATGAATTTTATTTTATCAAAACTTTTCTCTCTTTAAATTGAGAAATTCTAAAATAAATACTTTTAATGATAGAGTTATTCAAGACTTCTTTTCTTTTATCAAAAATAATATCTTCAATTTATATTTATTTTTTCCCGTATAGCAGTTTTAAAAAACTTAATTAAATTATTATCAAATTCTCCTTTTTTTGTCATTTTTTTCCTTTCAAAACTTTTTCAAAATCTATATATAATTCTATATAATATAAAATACATGATTCTTTCATTTTTTTCAAATATGTTATATTTCCAATTCAAGAGTTGCTATTTTAACTTATTTAATTTTGTTTTTGAATTATTTTTTATTATTATTAATTCTAATTTTTAATTTTTGAAAACTAAATTAAAAAAATAAATTTTTAATTTAAAAAAATCTTTTCCTCAAAAAAATCCAAAAAAAATAATAACATAATTTAAATTAGAATTTAAACGGAAAGATATAAATTTCCTCTGAAAAAAAAATTATTATAAAAACCAAAAAATGAGTGACAAATACGAAAAGCAAGTATACTTAGCAATGTTAGCAGAACAATGTTCTCGTTATGAAGACATGATGGGATTTCTTGAAGAGATGGTAAAATCAAAATCAGAAGATTTATCATCAGATGAGAGAAACTTATTATCAATAGCATATAAAAATACAATAAGTTTAGATAGACAAGCAATAAGAACATTATTAGCATATGAATCAAAAGAAGCAAAAAAAGCAGAATCACCTTATTTAGAATATATTAGAGAATATAAACAAAAAGTACAAAAAGAATTAGAAGATTTATGTAATAAAATATGTGAAACCATTGATACAAATTTATTACCAAAAGCAACAACTGATGAAGCTAAAGTTTTTTATCATAAAATGAAAGGTGATTATTATAGATATATTGCTGAAAATGTTGATGGAGATACTAAAAAGAAATATTCTGATTTAGGTTTATCTGCTTATAATGCTGCTTTAGATGCTGCTAATTCTATTGATTATAAAAATCCTATTAAATTAGGTTTAGCTTTAAATTTATCTGTCTTCTATTATGAAGTTGTTGGGGATAAAGAACAAGCTTGTAAATTAGCACAGGAAACTTTAGATAAATCTAAAGAGGCTTTAAATGGTGTTGATGAAGAAGAAGATGAAGTTAAAGATGCTATGTCTATTGTTAATTTATTACAAGAAAATCTTTCTATGTGGAATTCAGAAGCCGATGAATAAATTATTTAAATAAAATATTTTTAATAATAAAAGAACCTTTTGATTTTTAATTATAATATAAAGAATACTATTTATTTTTTTTTTATTATTTTCAAATTAAAAAAATATGTTCAGTATGATTTATTAATAAATAAAGAAGAATTATAATAAAAAAATAAGAAAAAACCGGAAGAACTAAATTTTTTTGGGAATATAATTTTTAAAATAATGAAATTATAATAAACTTTTTTTTATTTTCCACTTGCAAAATTTGTTTTATCTAAACCAATATTAGAAAGAATAAATTCATCATTTCTTTTTTGAAGATTCAATTGATAAATTTTTTGTCCTAATCTGTCAAAATTTCTCATTTTTGCATTGACTAAAGGTAATAATTTATATTTATATCTTCCTTTTTCTAAATATCTATTTTCAACAAATTTAATATCTTTATAAATATCATAATAAGGAATAGAAGATTGATATTTATTAAGTAAAGGATTTGTTAAAAATCTTCCTTTAGCTTCTATTTTACCATAACTTCTAGAAATTCTTGCTAATTCATAATTAAATTTTTCACTAAAAGTTCCAATATCATTATAAAGTTTTTTTGGATTTGATGCTTTTTTTAAATAATTAAAATATTCATTTTCTTTATTATCATCTCCTTTATAATTTGGTAATGTATTTTCTGGTATTTTATCAGGATAATTTACTCCAGCTTTTGAATATTTAAATTTCCCATATTCATTTAATTTTAATAATTGCTTATAATTTCTCCTTTCTTCTAATACTTTTTGAACTATTGAATCATCTGTTAAATTTGTTGCTAAAGTTACTTTACCTTGTTTATAATTTTTATCTTCTTTTATTATTGTACCATCTGTTATATTTATTGCATATGTTTCTTTTTCTTGTTTATTCTTTTTTTCTTCACTTTTTGGTGCTTTTAAATTACTATATGATGTATTTACACTTTTATTTACTGTTATTAAAATATTTTTATCTTCGTCTACCCCGGATTTATCTAAATTATTTTCTTCAATATTGAATAATTTATTTTCATTTTTGTTTTCTGTGTTTAAATCTTTTTCTTTATCTTCTATATCTAAATTATCAACGCAATTTAATATATCATCAAATAATTTTAATGATTTTCCAACATGAGTTTGTGTTTTTTCTTCTTTTTTATTTTTATCTATTGCTTCTTTAATACTATCTTTTTCATATCTTGTATTTGAATATGGAACTTGATAATCTATTATTTCACCAGAAATATTATTATTTACTTTTTCTCTTATTTCTGAATTATCTATTGATAAATTTGGATGGCTTATAAAAAAATTTGAATATAACATTTTTGGTAAATGAAGTTCTTCTTTATTCCTTTTCTTAGCGTTTATATAATCATCAAAATTTTTTCTTTTCAATTTATTCATCTTAATCACATTCCTGTTAAAATAGTTAAATTTATTATGATAACTATTTTCAAAAAGAAGCTTATCTTTAGCGAATTTTTGTTTCAACCTCATTTATATAAAAAAAATTAAAAAAAAAATAAGTTTCAAAAAAATATAACATTTTTTCTTAAGAACTAACAGCTAATCTTTTTAAATAATCCATAAATACTTTTAGATTAACATCATCACTAAAAAATCCATTTTCCTTAACATTATTTTTTCCATCAGTACTAGGATTAACAATGCATTTAACTAATCTTTCTTGTCCACTTCCACTATCACAAGTAACTAATCTTGGAGTAGGTAATCTTTCCATAACAATATTTTGTGCATAATCTTGAGGTTCTTCTAACATAAATTGAATATTTTCATATCCTTCTTTTGATTGATAACCTTCTTCTCTCCATTTAACAACATCAATTCCATGCCAAACAACAACATAGAAGAAAGTATCTAATAATAATACAACATCATTTTTCATTGAATTTAAATCTAAAAATACAGGATTTGGTGATGGATTTTCTGGAGTGTATTCAAATAATAATGGCTGTATCATTATTGTACAATTTTGCACATTTTCAAACATTAATTGAGATTTGTAATATGTACTTTCATCAGGACTTTCATTAAAACTTTGAATAAATGAACTTCTTCTTAAATAAAACATAAATTGAGGAAAATATTCAAATGTTTTGGTTAATTTAAATGAATTTGGAACATCTTTTACATATTTTGCAAATTTTGACATTAGTCTTATTAATGTTTTATCAATCCATTTTAATATATCTTTTGAATCTTCACCTTTATTATTTTTATCTATACACATTCGAGTTATTAAAACTGCAGCAGCTTCTTGATCAAAAGAATTTCCTATTTCATTCATTAAATTGTCATTATTTAAATCCAATAATATTTTTTTAACTATTGTACTAACTCTTAATCTAGTTGTTCTATCACCTGCAATATATGTTGTTAATAATTGAATAACTACATTTTTTCTATAATTTTTTGAAGTATTTGCTTCATTATTACAATCTAATATGAAAGTATATGTTGAATTATTATCTATTCCTCCTAATAACCATGATGTTGTTTTTCCTTCCCCAATGACAACTTCACTTACCATTGGAGAATTTTTTTCTATTGAATTTAAATGACCTAATGCACCGCTTACTTTCACATTTGAAGTACAATAAAAATCTAATTTAGCTTTAAATAACATTTTTAAATCTCCATTATCATCTAAATCAAATATTTTTTTTAAAGAATCCTTAAAAATCACAGTAGAAAAACTATCAGTAAATATCATATAACCACCAGTTTTACTAATTAAATTTTTCATTTCATATAAACCAACTTGATTTAAACAACAAGAAAAAATATCAATAATAATTCCACATCTAGAAGCTCTTAAACTGAGTTTATCATAAAATTCACAAGCACTTTTATAATAATTAATATTAGAATTTCCTTTTTCAAAATCAACAAAATTTCTAATAGTTTCTTTTAATTCACAAGAAACAATTTTTCCTTCTCCAATTGTTCCAGGACCTCCCATAAAAACTAAAATTCTACTTGGATCATTTTTTCCTATTGCTTCAATAATAGAAATTGCAGTATTAATTGCTAAACCAACACAATTAGAACTTCTATTATCACTTTTTTTTGCCCAAGAATCAATTTGTAAATCATCTAAAAATGAATTTACAGAAAATGAAACTTCTCCAATTGGCATTATAAATTTTGGTCTATTTTTCTCATTTGTAAAAGTTCCTTCTTTTACGTTTGTATTAGATCTAATAAATAATCCTAACAATTCTTGTATTTCATCAGGTTGATAATTTTTTTCTCCATTTAAAGCATATGATATTGGAATATCTGTTGATCCTACTTCTATAACATTACACATTTTACCAAATGTTATTATTCCTACTTGACATTCTGATGGAAGTGAATTTATTGTTAATTGTATAGTTTCTTTTAATTCATTTAATTCATCTTCTTCTATTGCTGTGTCTATTAAAAAATAAAAAATCGGATAATTTGATTCTTTTCTATTTAATTTATATTCTACTGTTGTATTTTCTATTAAAAGTTCTGCTGGTAAATTTGTTTCAGAAATGAAATCTGCGTAATTTTTAGGGAAAGACATTTTAGAATTGCAAAATGGACACTCCCATATTTTTGATCGGACATTATATGGAAATAAGGGAGAAATTATACTTTGGCATTTTGAACATTTTAATGGTTCATATTCTAATATTTGTAAATTTTCATTTTGAATACAAGGAGTGTAATGAAATCCTACAGGAATTACTATTTTTGTCATATCTTGACGTGTTGATGGTAATGTGTTCCATATAAATTTTATTCCATTTTGCTCTTCTGTATTTTGTTCTTCCATTTATTTTTTAAATAAAATAAATTAACAATTTGAATATAAAATTAAAAGAAAATTAGATGAATAACTTAAATATATTTAAATTATATAAAATAAAAAAAACTAATATTTTTAAACTAAATCAAAAAAAAAATATATATTTACAATAATTATTTTTATTTTTTATTATTGTTATTATTTTCATTTCCTTTCTCGACAATTTCAACACTAAAATTAACAATCTGCAAATACTTCTCATCTTTCTTATTTATTAAATCCTGAACTTCATTTTCACTTAACCACACAGTTCTTTTTCCATTAACCCAAAATCCAAATAATTTTCTTTTGGCTTCATTAATATACATTCCAAGTCCATGTTGTTTCCCATCAATCCAAAATCCAATATAAATTCTTCCATCAGGCCAAAAATATTTTCCTATTCCACATCTTTTCCCTCTATGAAAAGATCCAATATATTCTCTTCCATCAGGCCAAGTATAATGTCCATCTCCTTCTAAATTATTATTATGGAAATACCCAACATATTTTTTCCCATCAGCCCAAATATAAGTACCATAACCTTCATGATTATTATTAATCCAATTTCCAAAATATTTACTCCCATCACTCCAAGTATATTCTCCATAACCAAATTTTTTTCCTTCTTTATAATTTCCTTTATAAACAGAACCATCATTCCAAGTTTCAACACCATAACCTTCTTGACAATCATTAACCCAATTTCCACTATATTGAACACCATTATTAGCTATATATGTTCCTTCACCATTAGCTTTATCATCTTTCCAATAACCCTTATAAATATCTCCATCAGTGTGATAAAATATTCCATAACCACATGCTTTTCCATTCACCCAATTTCCTTCATATTTTGCTCCGTCTTTCCATTCTTGAATTCCTTTTCCATGTTGCTTATTGTTTAACATTTCTCCTGTATATCTTATAAATTCATTTAATGGATAATTAATTACTTTTATTATTCCTTTTTCTAAGTTTGATGTGTTTGTATTTTCTTTGTCTTCTATAGTAGATACTATATTTTGTTTATTTTTTGAATTTTTTATTTTTTCATTTGACATTGAAAATAATGATTGTTTTATTGAAGATGATAAAATATTTGGAATTTTCACTTTTTTATTTTTGAGATATCTTCTAATTTGATTTTGGAGAAATATTATTTTTTGGATGTTTAGTGATGGTTGATTCAATGATGATAATTTATGGAATTTCAATGTATTTGATTGAATTATGTTTTTTTGATGTGTTGTTAAAGTACTTCTCATTTTATTCCTATTATCAAATTCTTTTTGAGTTTCTAAATCACACATTTTACATTTGCTACAATTTAATCCCATAATTTTTATTCTTTGTTTAAAAAAAATAAGAAAATAAATAAATAAATCAAAGAATAAGTAAAATTATTTTTTTAAAAATGGATAAAGAAAAAGATTCAGAAGAAAAAGAAGAAGAAATAGAAAAGCCCTCATATACATATTGGAAAAGAGAAAGTGATATGAAAGCAGATCATAAAGGATTTACACCACAACAAACAAATCAAAAAGTAGATGAAAATCCAAATAAAATTGGAAGTGCTTGGAATAAAGCAGGAACATGGGAAGAAAAAAAAATAACTAAAAAACAACTTGAAGATTTTTTCAATAATTATATTAAAAATAATAAAAAAAATTACAAAGAAGCTTTTTATTTTGATGAATTTAGTTCTTATTCTGGAGATGTAATATTTTTTTATTTTATTTTTTTTTAGACTTATTTTGTATTTTCAAGAGGAAAAATAAAATTTATTTATGATTGTGAAATTCAAGTTAAATTATGTGGTTTAAATGAAGATGAAGGAAAAAGTACTACTGTTACTTTAAAAGAAGTAAATAATGAAGATGAAGATGAACATTTTCAATTCGAATATGAAAGTGGTTCTTCAAGAAAACATTTAAATAATATTTGTAAAACTGTTGAAAAAGAAATAGAAAAAGATATAAGGAAAATTTTTTCAGAATTAAAAGAATCTTTTTTAAAGTAATTTATTCATTTTTTAAAAAAAACAAATTTATTATAAAATACAAATACAATGTTTAATGGAAAAATATAATTTTGTTTAATTAATTAAAACAAAAAAAAATTGAATTTTGTATTAAAAATATTAATGAATTATTAATTTTATTAATTAAAAATTTATATAATCTAAAATAATATAAAAAGAAACTCCTTTTTTCTCATTATTTATACAAAGCTAAACATTATTAATCTCCAGCTAATAAATTTTCCCACTACAATATAAATATATAATAATAATTAGATGAATTAATTAATTATTTCGAAATCATTTATTTATAAAAAAGTTTAATTATTTCCAAACAAAATATTTTTCCAATCATCATGAAAATTTGTTCTATACATCTCATTATCATTTTTTTTATTATTTACATATAAATTGTAAAAAATAGATTTATCTATGAAATCCAGAACAAAATCTGGAACCACAATAGAATATTTTTCATTTGCTTTTTCTTTTTTAATAAAATTAAATCTTGAATTATTTCTTCTTCTAAAAGAATAACTTTTATTTTTATATGAATCTATTGTTGAATCATCTTCAGAAGATAATTTAGAATTTTCATTTGAATCACTTTTATTATTTTTTTCTTTACTTTTATATTCTTGTAAAGCAATAGGATAAATTTTTTGAAGAAATTCTTGATTTTTTAGCTTTTTAATAGTTAACTTGGGAAATTTCTTATTTTTTTCATAATAATTTTCTTCAATTAATTTAAATTTAATAATTTCAAAAACTTGTTTTGGAATATTTAATAAATCTAAAGCAAATTGAAAACTATCAAATTTATTTGAATTACTAATTCTATAATATTGATAGTCATTTATTGAAAGAGAATGAAGAAAGAGACAATTTTGATTAGGACATTCTCTATTATTTAAGAAATAATTGCAATATTTTGTTAAATAATACATAATATTTACCTGATATCCGTTATTTAATTTAAAATTATGAAGAGAAAGAATTGCCAAAGCAGCTTGATTTACAGTATCAAATTTTATTATAACTTTATTTTCTTTTTTATTTTTCTTATCAATTATTATTTGATTAATATGACCATATTGTCCTAAAAATTTTTTTTGGTAAAGAATATCTTTCATAAATAATTCATTTGGTAAATTTGATAAATATATTGAGTTTTTTGTAATGTATATGTGAGTAGATAATTCTATTTTTTGCTCAAATGATAATGGAGGTAAAAATCTTTTGTTTGTTAACATTTTCTTATTTTTTGGCTTTTATATTTATAAATTAATTTAAACATTATGGTTGATCTTTTAATAAATTTTATTTTAAGAGTTTTTTATAAAATTTTACAATTTTATTTTTTCTTTTCTAACCAATCTTTTTCTAATATATTTTATTTATTATAATTTTCATTACAAAAATAAATAAAAATAATTATTTTGAAAATCTGTTTAATGTTAATTATTTAAGATTTAAATATTAAATAAACTTAAAAAATTCAAATATCATTTATTTAAATTTTGTAAATGTCTATTTTAATTAAATCAATTATATAATAATATATAAATTTAATGAGAGCAAAAACTTTTGGAACAACTGAATTAAAATTACCAACTTTTAAAAGTAATATTCCTAATGATAGAGCTTTTACAAATGTATTATTATATATTAAAATTTAGAACACTAATTTTGTTTCAAATACCAGAGCTTTTTATGAAGATTTAAACAGAAAACTTGACTCTAATGAAAAAATTCTTGAACAAATTTGTTTAAAATCAATTGAAAGAATAAACAAAAGTGATAATTAAATCTTTTTTTATTTTAAATGAGAGAAATATATTTTATCTTAACAATAAATCTTAATCTTTTTTAAAAATATAATTAAAATTCCTAAATTATTTTATTTTATTGATGTAATTTTGATTTCATTTTAATTCAAAGGATAAAAAACGCTAAAAAATAATAAAAAATTTTATTATTTACTTCTTAAATTTCATTTTTATAAACTAATTAATTGCAATTTCATTAGAATGAGGATGTTTATATTCAAACCTAATTATTTTTTTCTTTTTCGAATAATTAATCTAAAAATAATTACCCTAAATTTCGAAAATTCTTCTAACATATCATCAATTAATTCTTTATAATTTAAAAAATAATTTAAATATTGTTTCTTTTAAATTGTATAATTATTGTTCTCTATTTTTTCTAAATCAATAAAAAAAGATTTATAACAGTTATTACATGAAAAAATATTAAATGTTTATTATAAAACATAAAAAAATTATATAAATATTTACAAATAACTCAAATACCAAAAAGATTTTTTAATTATTTAATATTTTCATTCTTTTTTCACATAATTTATGTAATAAAGGAATTTTAAAATGTTCAGTTTGAAATTTTCCTTTTTCATTTTTAATAGATGCTTTCCAAATTTTAACAATTTCATTAATCTTTTCTTGAGGAGTTAATAACTTTTTACTTTTATTTTCATATTCTCCTCTAATAGAATCTAATTTAACAGTATTATAAATATAATTATCATTTAATCCATTGAATGTAATTATTTGTTTATTCTCATTATCAATTTCTTTTTGTAATAAATTATATTTTATTTCTGAATGTTTTTGATTAGTAAATTGAGAATATAATGTTGTAGAAGTTTTAGCAATTTTTTTTTTTTTAAATTTACTATTATTATTTCTAAACACTTGATTTATTCTTTTTTTAGATTGTATTGAATAATTTGTTGAAGTTGTTTTATCTATTAAAGATAAATCATTTTCACTTTTTCTGTCTGTTGTTATTTTTTTTATTTGTTCATCTATATTTTCTTTCTTTGTTAAATTTATTTTTTCTAAATTATTTGTCAATAAATTTAAATTTTTATTTCTACAGTTTTTTGATGGACTTACAAAAGCACTTTTTAAACTTGGAATTTCATTTTTTTTTAATTTAAATTTAACTTTAATATTTTCTATTTCTTTTTCTTTAGTTTTTTCTTCACTTTTAATTTTATAAAATTTAGATTTTACTTGAAATAATTTTTTATTAATATTATATCTTTTCCTAAGAAAATTTTGTCTTGTTAATATATATTTAAAATATTTTTGGAAAGAATTTCTTGATTCAATAGGAATAGACAAAATATTAATTTTTAATAGAATAGTTTCAAAATTTTTAGTATATAAATTCTTTCCTTTTTTACCAAATAATTTTTCAAGAAAAATAAAATCTCCTTCATCATAAATTATTTCTTTTCCATTTTCACTTTCACAACTTCCTTTATAAATTAAATAAAAATTTTTATCCTCTTCATTATAATTTATTTGAGTATGAACAGGAATATATAATTCTTCAATATTTGAAAAGAATAATTCAAATTGAAATTTATTTAAATTTTTACAAGGAGGAATATGAGATAATATAAAATCAATTTTATTTTTTTCACTTTTTGATATTTTTTCTAATAAAGATTTAATTCTACTTTCATCAATATATAATAAAAGGATTTCTGGAGAATTAAAAAGGTTATTTTCATTTTTTAAAAAAAAATTATTTGAAGAAATAATACTTTTATTTTCTATATAAGTATAAGCTGAACTAAAATG
>JAEEGK010003451.1_pt1 | contig 39289 bp, 48 predicted proteins | sample 8958771 | NCBI WGS metagenome assembly JAEEGK01 (sample SAMN16246547, study PRJNA631951) | gut metagenome | biome: gut microbiome; feature: rumen; material: SC-attached | host: Bos | place: Iran: Karaj | collected 2018-10
GTAGACACCACAGCATTTAGTGATGTTAGTGGTACATTTTTAACGGCTCACCAATCACTTGATGGCTACGCAACAGAAACACTCGTTGAAGAAACAAGTGGTGCTATTACAAGTTTAATACCAACAAACTATTACCCTGACACAAACCCAAGTGGTTTTATCAGTGGAGTTGATTTGACTCCATATCAGACTGTTGAAGGCATGACTGCTTATCAACCTGTTGGTGATTATGCTACCACAGCCGACCTTGCTTTGAAACAAGATACACTTACATTTGACTATGACGAACAAGACAGAATTAGTGCGATAAATAATAGTGCTGTTGCAGGTGGAACAGATTTAGTATTTACCTATGTAGAGGTCTAGTATGAAATATAACGCTAAGTGGAAAAGATGGGTTACGAAAGAAGGTTTAGTTTTTAGAACAAATGAACATTCATTAAAGCACGAAGAACCAAAATTAATTTATTGTGAATTGAAACCTCATAAGAAATATGGCTATGTGTTTTTCAGTGTTAAGATAGATGGTGTTCGTAAAGCAACTTCTGTTCATAGATTAGTGTTGGAAACTTTCAATGGTGAAATTCCACAAGGCTATGAGATAGACCATATAGATGGCAACAAACAAAATAATGCTTTATCTAACTTGCGCTGCGTCACCCATATTGATAATTTGGCAAATCCGGTGACAAAAGAAAAGAAAAGAAAAATCTATGATTCAGCAGAATGGAGAGCCAATGTTAGTAATGGTAATAAAGGAAAAACTAGAAAAGCATTAAGTGAATTTGGCAGAAAGTTCAAAGAACATTTTGGTGAAGTAATAGATGAGAAATTATACAAGTACCATAACAACTATTATAGAAATCATGGCTACTGCAAATGGGAGGTAGAAGATGCAGCTAATTAGTGGTGTTAATACAAGTGGTTTTTATGCTTTCAGTGCTGCTAGTGCTGGATTAGCAACAAACGATGAAAATGGAAACAACATAACACAAACTTATGTTCCTAATGCTAGTTTAGAATACAATGCAGTAGATGAGATTAGCGGTATCGCAGGCTCCGCCATTTCACAGTACGGGGCAGAAAAGCAGTGGTTGGTTCATGATGACACCATCGTCAGTATTTCTAACTCTGCTCAGTACGCATTTGGCTGCAACATTAGTGCTTTACAAAGATTGATGGGTATTGATGAAACAGTGCTATATTCAGGTTCTACAGCACAAGCAACAGCAACAACTACCGCTGATTTGAATGATGCTTGGACAAATTATAATAAAATAAAAGTAAGTTTTAGACATTCATTCAGGACAAGTAATACTGCTTATGGTGGAAATCATTGCCAAGAATTAACATCACCAGCTATATCATCAGGATTCACTATTGGTGTTCCTGGAATTTATGATGATGGAGGTGCTGTATTTTTTGACCGTAATAGTTTTGGTTTTACATCAGCAACACCATATAAATTCACTATAATTGCTCAAGGTTCAAGAATTGGCTTTAGTACAAGTGCTGCCTGGAATGTAACTCAATCTCGTGGTGTATCTGATATAGTTGTCATAGGCATCGGTCGCAAGTCATAAGGAGGAAAGTTTAAATGAGTGAAACAATACAATCTATTTCAAATGGGACTTATACCCTAGGTGAAACAAACAAATTAACATTTAGTGCTGGTCCTGGCATTACGATTAGTGAACCAAGTGAAGGTGTTGTTAGAATTGGAAACGATGAAACGGTGCTGTGGAGTGGTGCATCTACTACTAATGCTACCTTAAGCGAGCCAATAACTGGGTTTGAAAGAGTTAAGATTTCATTTAGTCATAATGGAAATAACATAAATGAATTTCAAGTAAGTCAGGTTTCAGGTGGTGTTTCCTGCCCATTAACTATTATACCAACATTTAATAATAGTTATGCTTCAATCTATACACAATCATGGAAATTTTCTGACATTACAACATTCACTACTGCCTTCAAATGTAAAGAATGGTGGGGTAATGCTGCAGCAGTATCTTCAAGAGATTCTAGCAATCATACCATAAATTGTATTTGGGGCATCAACCGCATCAGTGGTTCTAACGCATAAGGAGGTTTAAAGAATGAGCGAACCAATACAATCTATCGCACAAAACAATTACATCTTACACAACATAGACGCCAAGAAGCTCTATGTTCAGGAACCTCTATTTACTGCTAATAGTGGCGACGCTGTCTATGTGGGCTGGAGACCTGACGAAACGGTGCTGTATTCTGGTGCTGCTGTTTCAAATTGTACCCTTACTGAACCAATAACAAATTTTAATTCTGTTAAATTTTTGCTATATGGTCGTGAAGATGCTAATAGAACTAGAATGTGGTTTGAATGTGAAACAACCAATGATTCTTGGAACATACAATATGTTGATGGTACTAATTATGCTTATACACAGTTAGTACAATTATCGTCTACTAATACCACTTTGTCAGCTATCAGATATAAAGAATTAAATTATGGTGCATACAATAGCACAGCAGTTTCTATAACTGGAATAACGGGGACTTATCCTGCAGTAATTAAAGCAGTGGTTGGAGTAAATCGTAAGGAGAACGCATAATGGCAAAAGAGTTAATGGAAATTGGTGGCTTCATTACTGAAGGAGCCGAAATCGTTAATCACGATAACACATTGAGCGGAAATGGGACTGTTGAGAGTCCGTTGGGCACTAATGTTGGAAACTGGACAGAAGTTACTAATGAAATAACAAAGAGTACTACACTCATTCAAGCCGGTGCTTGGTATTTTTACTATAACAAAGCGCTCAAGCTTATCCATATCATAGGTGAAAACCGAGTTGTAGGTCAAGGTAACGCTTATGAACTTCCACTTAAGTATCGACCATTGAAACACTTTATCATTAACAACCCAGCAGGCGCTTACTTTATTGACTATAATAAGGACACAGGTAAGTTCGTTTCTCGTTCAGGAACTAACGGGTATTTCAATGTGGCATTAACTCTCCCATGTGTAGGAGAATAGAACATATAGCTAAGCAGGTCTAAGATGGAAGCTCTAATCCCACAGATCATCGCTGCTATCTCACCGACGGCTCTTCCGATAGTCGTCTGTGTATGCGTATGTGCCTTCATTTACTTCAAAATAGGACGTGATAGAAAGCAGACAAAAGTAGAACGTGATGAAGCACATGACGATCTTGTAACACGTGTTACTTTACTGGAGCGTGAGATTGAAGAAATTAAGCAATTGGATCTGGCGACAAAACTTGCACAAATACAGACGGATCTAAATTGGATAAAGGAGAAATTGAAGTGAGCAAAATCGTAACATTCGGCGGATACGCGCTAACTGTTGGTAATCATGCTGTTGGTGCAAGTGCGTTAAATCCAAATCCTTATGCTAACATTACTGGCGGATTTACTTATAGAACATCAGCAAACTTAATCAATGGTTTAACATTTGACTTTGCTGGTGGTGTTGCTAAATCGCCAATAATTAAGTTTACGCATTATAATGATAATTATGTTGAAGAAGGCAGCATAACTGCATCATCATTTTCTACTGACCAGATGTATTTCTCAGCTTCAGGTGCTGGCATTTGGAATTCTCAGCTGACTAACTATATGACATATTCAGCAAACACTGAGTTTTATCATAACTTTGGCGGAGGTTCTCGTTCAGCAGCATTAACTGACCTAATTACTATTGACTTCATGAATAGAACCAAACTTACTAATGAAGGAAATAGAGCTTATGCTTGGGGTTCAAATATTGTAAATGGTTTATACCTCTGTCCAAAGACGATTCCTAGTTCTACATATCAATTCTTTAACTATGGTAGAGTTTCGTCAGTTGCATACATGTGGAGAGAATATACCTGTATTACTGGTCAGATTGAACCATTCATATCAGCAATGATTGCTTTGCGTCCTAACTTAACGGCAAATGCTAGCTATACTACAGGATGCTTTATGGGATGCACCAATGCATCCGACTATCAAACAGCAAAAACGAAATATCCTAACTGGTTCTAAAGGATAAGGGACGGGTTAAATCTCGTCCCTCCTTTGTAAATACAAATAGGAGGATCTTTAGATGTCCGATCGTTTAATTTCGAGAAATACAAAGTTGCTTCGTGGTGCTGGACAGACGATCCACGAGTATCACGCAGGACCAAACATCAACATCACAGATGATGTAATTTCAGGTCGTGACTGGACGCAAGATATTCAAGACGCAGTCAACTCAGGCGTTGCTGGTCAACTATCTGCAGGCGATAACATTGCTCTAAATACAGAGAATAACATCACGACTATTTCAGTAACCGGCGAACTTTATTCAGCTGGTGACAACATTAACATTACTGATAGAACAATTTCAGGCAAGGACTGGACTCAGGATATTTCTGACCAGATTGCTTCTGCTATCAGTGGCAAAGCTGATGCGTCTGCTATTCCTGAAATTGTTGAGTATAGCGCAGGCGATAACATTGACATCTCAAATCATGTTATCAGCGGTAAGGACTGGTCATACGAGATTGGTCAGAAGGCAGATCGTTCTGAAGTAATTGAACGTATCTCAGCTGCGTCTGAAAGCATAGTCAACAATCTCACTGAAACAATTTCGTCTACATCATCTGAAATCATTGACATTATCTCAGCAACATCAGGTCAAGGCGGATCTGGTTCTTGCCCATGGATCTCAGGTGGTACTACTTACTCAGGTGATTATCTTGAAATTGGTCCAGGCGATGTCGTTCCGCTAATCTCTGGTTGGGATCTGTCAGGTGACCATAACCATCATATCTGGCTAAAGGGCAGATACATAAAGTTCCCTGGTGAAGAAACATTCTTGCCGACTTCATCTTTCAATAACTTCATCAGTGCTACATTCACGCCGAACATCAATAACCTTTACAGTTCAGCTTCATATGTCAACATAAACAAGTTAGATATTTCTGCATTTACTGCATACAGCGCAGCACATAGCGGTGATGACAACACTCCTTATTCTGGTGCTGATGGTATTGCTGTTGAAGATCATATCATCTCAATCACAGGTGATGTTGGTAAGACATATTCTGCTGGCACTAACATTAACATCAACAGCCAGAACGTTATCAGTGGTAAGAACTGGCAGCCAGAAATAGACGCTGCTGTCTCAGGTAAACAAGATACCATGAGCGCAGGTTCTAACATTTACATCTATAACAATACTATCTCAGGTAAAGACTGGTCATCTGATATTCAGTCGGCAGTATCTGGAAAGGCTGATACTACAGCAATTCCTGAGTATCCTGAAACCAAGCCTCTATCAGCTGGTCCGGGTATCGCAATTTATGACAACAACGATTCTATCGCTATTGCATGTACTGTTGACCCAGGTTCTGCTTCAATAGATCCTTACATCGCTGGTGCTAACATCAACATTACCAATCAGGTTATTTCTGGACGTAACTGGCAGCAAGAAATCACTTCTGCTACATCTGGTAAACTTGATACATCAGCAACAACTACTTGGGATAAGGAACATTACATTGCTGGAACGAATATCAACATCAGCAATCACGTCGTAAGTGGTAAAGACTGGACTCAGGAAATTACATCAGCAACATCTGGTAAGGCAGACAAATCTGAAATTCCGACTGTCGTTGATTATTCGGCTGGTGCTAACATCAATATCACAAATCATGTTGTATCTGGTAAGGATTGGACAGAAACCATCAAGGATATTGCCGAATCTGCAGTATCTGCGTATGATCCTGAACCGTATGTTGCTGGTGATAACATTAACATAACAGATCATACTATTTCAGGTAAAGACTGGACAGATGAAATTGCGGCGGCCTCTGGCATTCCCTATTCTGCCGGAGCAAATATCAACATTACCGATCATGTCGTTTCAGGCAAAGATTGGTCTGGTGAAATCAGTGCTGCAGTTTCTGGAAAACAAGATACACTATCTGCAGGATCCCATATTGACATTACCAATAACACAATTTCAGTTACTGGAGAGATGGGTAAGGTATACTCGGGACGAGCACCGATCCTTGTAGATAACACTAACGATATCATCGGCTTGGACATGAATGCAAACTATACATTCATTCCGGGTACTAACATTGAGTTCGTTGAAGATTCAGATGAAAAGACAGTAACCATCAATGGAACATATAATGCAGCTCAACAGATTCAGTCAGCAACATCTGGTCTTGTGCCTTATGCAGCTCTGAATACTTACACTGATGAGTTCAGCAATAACGTTGTTTCATCTATTGATGATCTGAACGGTAACCCACTGCTAATTAGCGCAAAATACGCAGATTACGCTACCTTGGCTGCATCTGCTCAGTTTGATACGCTTGGAAGACCTTTATACCAGCTCGCAAGCCAGAATCAGCTAAGTGCCTATATTCCGTTCAGCGCTATTGACGGTGACTCTGCAACATCATCTATCAGCGCAATAAACGGCTCTGCTTGCGCCGGCGGCGATAAGATCAAATACTGGTACTCAACACCAGTAACTAGTATTTCTGCAGAAGGTGATTTGCAGATTACTCGTCATGTCGCATCAACCACACCTGAAAAGATCCGCGTTCAAGTTAACTCAACAGATGTAGGTCTCTTGGTTCCGACTAACACTGGTCATAACAGCATGTTGGTGACAAACGCTATGGGATCTGTTCAGTGGGCAGACCAGAGTGCTTTGATTCCTGATGCTTATACTGGAACTACTTACAAGTGTCTAATCTGCACTGCCGAAGATTTAGATGAAGGCTTGGATAACTTCCCTCCAACAAGTGCTAACTTCACATATACTCTAATCAACGGTAACCAGACTGCAGACATCTACTATTCAGCTGGTGGAGCAACAGCTACCCTAAATCCTGGTGAATCAGTCACAATGATGTGGGATGCTACTAACCAGTACTTGTATGCAACACCAATTACTGAAGTTGTAGATATCTTCGATACAGTTGCATGCCGTTGGCGAGATCTTGATAATATGAGACTTGAAAGAGTAAGCTCTTCTGCAGAAGCAACTGAACGCGGCGTGCTTTACGTAGTTACCGGGAGCAATTAAATGGCAGGAGTAATTTACAACGGAAATCCAGTGAATGGGCTTATCTATAATGGTAATCCCATTTCACTCTATTATAACGGCGAAAGGATTTGGCCTGCTGAAGATCCTATTCAGCAGTATTCAGCAGTAAGATTTGAAGTTGGTTGGAACAAGCAGGACAACCTTACATTTGACGGTATGTGGCTGAATGGGCTACGTGCAGACTTTCCTGATGATTGCTATGCAGGTCAGTACTACAACGGTTCATGGCATCCTATCAACAGTTCAGAAATGAGCGCTATCTGCCGTGAAGGACAAGGCACCGCTGGTACTGCATTCTACTGCAATTCAGCAAGGTTTATGTTCAGCGGTAATCGTCCTCAAGGATGGCGAAACATTGCTTGGACTACTCAGCAGTATTATCAGCCGGCAGGAACTGTCACTGCAGCTGCTTATGGACGTACTAGTCCTAACTATGAACGATTCCTTGGATCTGCAACATTCAACATTACAAACAGCGCAACATATACGCTTAATCTTTCGTAAGGAGACAACATGGCAGAAGAAATAAATTCATATCTGCAATATAACGATGGATTTGTGTTACACAACGGCTTGCCTGTGAAGTGGTCCGTTGATGGATCCGTGTTTAAGAAATTTGACCTTATACTTGAAATGAATAATTTTAACAGCACCTATAATGGTGTGTCTTTTCCGTTGCGTTGCTTACTTGGTACTCCTGGAACTGCATCTACCGCATGGGATAGCCAGACACCTGAAAACATTCTTCAAGGTGCATCCGCATATTGGGGTACTGAAATTAAAGAAGCAGACGGAGATGTTAAACTAAAGACTAATGCCAATCAAAGATGTGAAATCGTTCATAAGATGGGAAGTTCAGCAACAATTCATAATACATATCCAAGACTTCCGTCTGAAGGATATTCGGCTAACATTTATGGTGTTGTATTTCCTTCGGCACAAAATCATTATTATGTTGGAGTTAAATTCCCTAATAACTATGGCTGCCCTGATAAGATGGACTTAACTAATCACGGATCATCAGCAAACGGTGGTTATTCAACTATTCAGAAACTTTACGGTCCAAATGTAGATAGCTGCTATGGAATGATGAACGCATCTAACTATTCAGCGATGAAAAATGTTTATCTTCCAAAGGCTCGTGATAATGATTTATCAGTTCCACGCTGGGCTGTTAAGCAATTCGGTGTTAACTCAACAGCAACAGATGGAAATTCAGAAGTAAAATGCAGATTATTTCAGAATTGTAATTTTGGTTCATCTTCACTATTTTTCAGCGGTAATGCAACTGCTGAATGGTCAGCTAATAGACCTGTTTCTAATATGTCGGCAATAGGAGTAACTGCACGTTATCTAAATTCTTCTGCTATAGGCGGCGGCAACTTTGATTTGTTTAGCGGATGTAGCGGATTAAGCGGAACATTCGCAGGCGGAACAACTATTAAGGATATGTATGTACCTAACATTACAGCAACAAACTGTAAGTTTGAAAATGCATCGGCTAATGTATTAACCGCCCTACACTGCACGGCAAATAACTGCTATTTTACATCTGGTCATTTGCATAGCACAAATGCTTCTGCTTATAACATTTCAGGCGAGTGGCTTACTGTGCAGAATTCAGCTTATGGCGAAAATCTTTCAGCTGAAAGAATAGGTATTTCCGAGTCTACTGCAAAAAATATAACTGCTGAAAACACTATGACTGTATCATATTCTAATCTTCAGAATGCAAGCGCAGGAATTTCAGGCCGCTTTACTTATTCTACATTGAGTAACATTTTCGTTCCAACTGGAAGATTTGAAAGATGTAACTTAAACGGCGTTTCAGCGCATTCAGCGTATGCATATCTTTGCACAGGTTCAGTAATCATAGTGTAAAGATTAAATAACAATAAACGGATCGGGCGTATCCCGACGGAGGACATCATGGCAAGAAAGAAAAAAGTTGAAGAAACAAACCTACCATTAGTTACACCAGTGAACGAACCAAAGGAGGTTGAGTTCACTGTTGATACTGGTATCAAAGACGAAGTAAAGAAACTAACTGAAGCAGTTGATAAGTTGACCCTCATTGTTTGCCGCATGGAAAACAGACTCAACATGTTCGGAGGAGGATATAACTAATGGCAGGAGCACCAAAAATGGGCGAGTCACATAAAAGGATAAACGGCTTTAACCTACAGCAGAACTGTAAGTTAAGACAGAAGCAGATGAGATATTTGCTGGACAATATGAAAGGTCCAGATTTTTCACTCATCACTTCAACTAGGGCTTTATCCAATTCATTTGACATTGATGATGAAGGTCTAAACGAAGCCGGCATCACATATCGTATTCTCAATAGCCAAGGATTTGGTCGTGGACGCCACGATAGCAACACACCTCCATCTTATGGATCTGTTGCCAACTTTATGGCTGGTATTCAAGACTATCTTCCGGCTAATTTGAGAAGCAAGCAGAACCCTTATCGTTTGTGGTCCCATCGTTCATTTCAAAGCGACACTAAAACTCAAATTATCGCTGAAGAAACAAGGGAATTGCTTGACGATATGTGTGACTGGCTCGTTATGATGAAGACCAAGATTGAGGACTACATTGCATCACATTATTTCCGTGAAGGCAAGCTCAATCATTTGGAAGTTCTCAAACGTCGCTATAAGGATGAATGGTCTGAACGCACTGAACAGCAAATTGACGCAGATGTCAAGGCTGACAATGAAATAAAGATTGTCATCGACGATTACGAGGCTACCGATGGAACTTCATTATAAGTTGTTTCCCCATCAGAAGAAACTGCTCGTCAGCAAAGAACCAATCCTTTACGCACGCTGTGGTCGTGGTTCAGGAAAATCGTTTGTTGCTGCGTTGATGGCTGCGCTTGCTTTGATACAAGGCAGACGAGTAATCTGTATGGGACAGACATCGCAAGCAATACGAGAAGTGCTGGTGCCTGAAATCATTGCACGACTAAATGAAATCATTCCAGGACAGTACAAGTGGAACCAGACATCAAATAAGATTGTCTACAAGAACGGTGTCATATACCTCGGCTCTTATGAGTCATTGGAGTCAATCCGTGGTTATACATCTATCTCATTAGCAATCCTTGATGAGGCTGCGCTTGCTCCTTCAGATATCTTTGCAGTATTGGCGTTCTGTATGCGTGACTGTGGAAGACAGCCAGTAATCAGAATGATGTCAACTCCACGTTCTCAGAACTGGTTGACTGAATTCGTCAAAAAGCAGAACATTCCTATCATCACAGCAAAGACATCAGACAACCTTCGCATTACTGCTGAAGAAATCGAGTTGATGAGAAAAACCTGTCTTGACGAAAATACATGGAAGCGTGAGTTCTATGGTGAAGAGGCAGATGACTCAACTGATGGTGTATTGTTTACGCTTGACATGTTAATCAATGCTCATCTAACAAAGAAGAGTATTCGTAAAGGATACAACATCGGCGTTGACTGTTCAGGATTGGGTAACGATATGAACTGCATTGTTGTCCGTCGTGAAAATGAAATCGTCAAGATCATTCAGCGAAAGACAGCAACAGCGTCTGAACTATGTAGTATCATCAAGGGCATTACTGTTGAGCTAGGTAAAGATGATCTTTCAATGATTTACATAGATGAAGCGTATGGCCTTGATTTGTGTAACCGTCTAATTGAATACGGACTGCCAGCACAGACTGTTCCATTCGGCGGTGCTGCGACAGAACATGTATACCTTAACCAGAGAGCAGAAATGTATGTTAACGCTAAACGTGCTATTGAAGATATGGGAATGGTGGGACTCACTGACGAGTTGATACATGAACTGAACGCAACGAAGTATATCCTTTCAGATAGTAATAAGATAAAACTCATCCCAAAAGCAGATATTAAGATGGTTTTGGGACGTTCACCTGACATTGCGGACGCATTTGCCCTAACTTATTGCGGTCCAATCATTGAAAGGAAGTATATCAAGGAAAGAAATTATAGACAGTCAAGATTTATGCAATAGCACGTTTCTTATATGGACCGTGCTTTTTGCCAAGCTTGGCGGCACGCATTTTTGCTTTGGTTTCTTCAGAATGCTTTTTTCCAAAGAAAGGATTGTTATTACCTTTGAACTTAGCCCGTGTCTTTTCTGAACGCTTTTTGTTTTTATGATGCAATTTAGTATGTTCGCCGCGTGTAACGAAAATTAGTTCACCAGGTGTCCTATTAAGATAAAGACCATACTTCAACAGTTCTTCTTTGGTGAAACAGCATTCACCTAATTTGTGATGACAAATCCAACCGTCGAAGTTATCAGCTTTTGCAAGTTCGTAATTTTCAATTTCCGTATAGCGTGAGCAATAATCTTTATATGTGTATTCTGACATGTTTGTCTCCTTATTCAAAATTTAACAACATTATTCCTTATTTCTACAGTAGATGAAAATTTTCTAAAAGTTCCCCAATAAATATGGTAAAGGGCAGTGGCGAACTGAGCGTCACTATTTCAGCCTAAAACACTCAGCATAAAGGATTCAATTCCCTATGGAAGATCAAGAACAGATTGAAACAGTTGAGACTGTGGAGAATTCAGCAGCTCCTCAGGAATCAGCTCCCGTCGAACAGGCACCAGCCGCTGAAACTGTTGCCCCAGTAGAAAAGCCAAATGATGTGGTTGAAAATAAAGGGGTTCAACCGGAAAAACCGCAGTACACGGACCTTGAAAGGGCTCAGTATTCGTTTAAGAAACAGCTGGGCAAACAGAAGGCTAAGTACGAACGCCAGATTGCAGAAATGCAGAAGGCATGGGAAGCTAGATTTGATAAGCTAGAACACCCAGAGAAATACGCACCGAAGACTCGTGCTGATTTTGAAACAGACGACGACTTCATCAACCATCTTGTGGATGATAAGGTTCAGGCAATTCTTGCTCAGAAACTTGAAGACTATCAGAAACAGGAAGAGGAAGACAAGAAGCAGTCAGAAATTGAAAATCAGTATAAGACAAGAGTTACGGACAACGTTGCTAAACTCTATCCTGACGAACAGTCTCGTATGGAATACCAGCAAGCAGTTGACGCAGCTTTGAAGGATGGGCTTGGCGATGTGCTTGAACAGGATTCAGACTTGTGCCAATACATCATGTTGTCTCCGATGGGGCCTAAGCTCATGTATCATCTCGCAACGGACATTCAAGCCGTAGATGCTTTGTTCGCTGAAGGTGTCACCCCTATCGCACGCCAGTTTAAGATCCGTGAAATGGAAGCAAAGCTTGCAGCACAGCCTGCACCTGCTCCCGCAGCACCAACTGCAGTGCAGACTCAAACACAGCCAGTTAAACCAGCAGTAGTTGGTCAGCCTGGCAAGACAACCGGAGCTCCTCCTCGCGATATCTTCCATGATAAGGAAGCGATGCGTGAGTTCCTAAGACGATAACCCATCATTATAAAGGTAATTCAAATGGCTAATTCTTTTTCTAACACCGAAAAGGTGAAAATGATTGCTACTGAAGTAGCAGACAAGTGTCCGTATCTTAAGGAAGCAACTTCCTACATGACTCAGGGTCAGTTGGAAGGCAAGAAATATGGACGTACATACAAGGTATACATCCCGGATCCGGGTAAGGTTGTGGACGGCCTAGACGCTGATCCTGATTCTCTTGTTGAAGTTGAAGTTCCTGTCACTCTTGAAAACAAGAACACTTCGTTTGAAGTGAACGCTTGGAACAAGTTGACAGATATTGAAGATTTCAAGAAGGAAATCGTAAAGCCTAAGGCAGTTCTTTTGGCTCAGAGCTTGGACAAGGCTGCTATTGACAAGACCGTGTTCAACGCAGCTCAGGCAGTTGTTGGTTCTGCTAATTTCGCAACCCTTTCTGAAGCTTCTATGGCTCTTGACGAAGCCAAGGTTGCTGGCACTAAGGTTGCATTCGTGAAGCCGACTGTTGCTGGTAAGATTGCTAACGGTGGTTTGGCAAACTTCATTCCTGATGACATTCAGCGCAAGATCTATGCTGACGCATATCTTGGACAGTACGCTGGTGCCGCAGTGATTAACGAAGCAAACCTTCCGGTTGTGAACGCAACAAACATCTCCGCTGCTGCTGCTTCTGTAACCTTGACTGACGTATCTGGCAAGGGATTTGAACCTATCACAGCTATCTCTGGTACTGGTCTCAAGGACGGTTGGGCATTCAGTGCTAACGGATTGAAGGTTGTTGGTAAGGACGGCATCCAGACTGACCAGGATTACATCATCATCGCTAAGAAGGATGGTTCTATTCCTGAACTCCGTATCACTGTTGATGGACAGGCATACGGTAACCCGAACGCATGGGTTGCTTCTGGCACCTCTGCATTGACCCTCTCTCCGATCCTAACCGAAGGCAAGAGCTATTACGTTGGTCAGGTTCGTACTCAGAAGGCTCTCGGCGTTGATACTTACAAGTTCGATGATCTTCCGGGATCTGAAAACGCAACAGAAACTGTTGATGGTATCAGCATTAAGATGTCTCAGTACGGTGACGGTAAGCACATGACAGTGCTCGGCCGTTTGGATGCTCCTCATGCATTCACTCTACCTGAACAGCGCGAAGCAGTGACCGTTTACTTTGAAAAGTAATTGAAGACATTGTCTTCCATAAGGCCCCTAGGGTAATACCTGGGGGTCTTTCTTTGTAAATAGATATAGGAGGATATCTTATGGCTATCCAGATTAACAGTTTAATTCAGCATGCCTATCAGAAAACATCTCTTGTCGGTAATGGACAAGTGGCTGATGGTACGCAAACAAGAGCCGCACTAGAAGATCTGAAAAGCGTTATCTCCAAGCTAAACCAGCAGAATCTCATCCTTTCTGATGTTAGAACTGTTGATGTATGGGCGACAGATAAGATCTTATTCGCAGTTAAACCTGATACATGGTTTGAATATGAAAACTACGACGAAATGGTAGCAACACTGGACAGTCACCAGATCGGTGACATTTGTCACATTAAGGTTGCTCATGATGGTTTCAACTATTTCAGTTTCATCAATTATTACGGTGGCCTTACATTCCACTCAACACCTGAATGGAATAAGTACATGGCTGAGCTATGGCCGAGCATTTTCGTAGATCAGTTGCCAGATAGAGCTATTGGCGTCGGCCGTGAAATTGCCAGACGCTTCGTTCAGCTCTATCCAGTTTCAAAGACTCGTCTTGACTCTAAAATGAAAACAGGTCTAGCAACTGAATTTACACAGGAAACAGAAAACGTCGTTGTCAAGCCACTGCAGGGTGAAGACAGAGCAGCAACAGTTACATATTTTAAGATTGAGACTAATGCTCGCATTCCTGCTAAACTGCGTGTAACATATTACGAACAGTTGCCGGACTTGAAAATTGAAGACACCTTGTATGTTTCTAACATGTATGAAACATTGCTGGAAGATGGTCTATGCGCTGAGCTTTGCTTGAGATACAAATTGATGGATCTATTGCCAACATTCCAGGAAGAGTTTGATAATTCTATCAGACTTATCAAGCGTGTAAATGGTGCTAACCGTCCAATGACATACGACTTCAGTGACAACGGCACATACATGGACAATTATTACAACGGATACGCACCTGCACAGTGGGGTTAATCATGCCACAGAGTAAAATCACTTACAGCATGGTCGGAGGTACAGCTAAGACTGATTGCCCGAACATTGAAGGTTCAGGCATTTCCAGAAACTGCTTTACTGAACGTAATACCGATGGTCCAGAGAACAAAGATTTGAGATCCTTTCTTCAGTCATGCCCTGGTATCAAGTATATCATGAAACTGGGAGATAACTCACAATGCGATGGTATGTATGTTCCAACGACTGGTCTGAAAGCATTGAACTTTGTGCCTAATCTTTTTGTTGCATATAACGGTCAGATCTTTAAGATTGATAACGGCTATAACGTTACAGCTATTGGCGAATATGCATTGGGCGCTACAGTTCAGTTCGCAGAATCAGGTGGTGAACGAGCAATACTTCTATGGGTTGACGGACACGACATTCACGGCTATGATCTAAAGAAAGGTGAATCAGTTGAAATTACATTGCCTAAACGTATTGACGAGAATAGCAGCTACATCAAGCCATCACACATTGCTGTAGTTTCAGGTTCTATTGTTTTGAACGATACAGGATCTGGCTATGTGTATTATTCAGTACCATATCCGCTGTCTCGTGAGACTCGTTCAGTATTCAAGATCATCAATGGCGAAGTTCAGTATAAAGACGATAAGATAACAGTTGACACTGAAGATGTTGACTCAGGCGTTTACTGCTTCCTTGATGATTATGGAACTCAGCAGTATTTCAACGGTGAATCTTCGTCAGATAAGACCATCGCAGTTACATCAGTTGGCGCTTTGCTGACTTTGTTTGGTCCTAGCTCAATTGAATTCTGGCAGCGCGGTGACTCTGAATCTTATCAGACATGGCAGCGCACTTCATATACGATTAACAAGGAACAAGGCCTAGAAGCTCCGTATTCCATTGCATCTATCAATCATACGCAGCTATGTATCGGAACTGGTAAGTCAAATGCTAAGTGTATTCTTCGCATTGATGATACTCAAGTTCAAAAGATTTCGCCTTTGTGGCTTGACCGTATTCTTAATGAGAGCGATGTGACATCTGTTCGTGGTTGGACATACAGTAAGAACAATCATTCATTTTACCTGTTCACCATTAAGAATGAAACATACTGCTATGATCTATCTACTGGCGAATGGCACATCCGCTCTTCTAGAAATTTCTATACCGGTAAGAACAAGCCTTACATGCCTGAATTTGCAGCATGGTTCAATAACAAGATTATTACTGGCTCTTGTGAGAACGGTAACTTGTATGAACTTGCTGAAGATTATTTCTATGAAGATTTTGACGATACACATAAGCTACCTTTGCTCCGTGTTCGTCAGACACCTGTTATAACCAGCAACTACAAGCCGTTTATCATTTACGAATTGTCGCTGGAATGCAACACAGGCGCCATGAATCAGTATGGTAAAGAAGGTCAGGCATTGCTTGAAATGAGTAATGATGGCGGATATACATACGGCAACGTTATTGCTGCTTCAGTTGGTATGAGAGGTCAATACAGCACAAGACTTCGCTGGTTGAGCTTGGGTATGACTCGTCAATGCGTATTGCGTGTATCATATTCAGAACCAACCAACTGGGTAATCAGTGACTCTAACATCAGATTCCAAGAATTGAATACGCCGGTATAAGGAGACAATATGATAAGTGGTGATTTTAATAGAAAGGATCGTTGCTACTGTGATGATTACTGGAACATTGAAAACTATGATAAAGCAATAGCTGATACTGAGCATACATGGATTTGCCATCATCGCCTTGAAATAGATGAAAATGGCAATGAAGTTAAAGCATCGGTTTTGAAAGAAAAAGGATTGCTATATCATAGACCTGCGTCAGAACTCATTTTCGTAACAGCGAAAGAACATGCAGCAATACATGATTTCGCAAAGAAAATGAAACATGATATGAAAGGCAAAAATAATCCGATGTTTGGAAAACATCACTCAAAGAAAACTAAAGAACGCATGAGTGATATAATGAAAGATAAAAACTATATGCATGGCGAACATGGATATTTTGTTAAAGGAGCTAGATATGATCATTAACAATAAATCTGTCATGGCTGACGTGCTACAAGCATGCGCTGGAACTTGGGATGTTTCTGAAGATAATGGATGGCGCTGTATTGAAGCGGGCAGGCTCCGTCTATTCAGGAAGGTCTGCACTAAAGGCTCCAACGTTTTGCCGCAAAAGTTCTTAAAAGAAAGAAAAGAAGTAACACCAGTGATTGAGTTCCGCAAGGATACTATCTCTGGACAAACATTAACCCTTCAACAGTCAGCGCTTGAGTGCGAAGAAAATAGCCTCTGCGTGATCTTACAATTTTAGGAGGAATCATGGATTGGGGTTCAATCTTAGATCCGGGTGACGTATTTGGGTTCCAGCAGGACGCTCGAGTAGAAAGAGCGAATAAAGCTCTATCTGAAGCAAAGCAGGCTGCTGACAACGCATCAAGTCAAAACCGTGGTCTATATTCACAGTATCTGAATAAGGTAAATCAAAATTACGGCGATACTGCTGGTAAGTATAGTCAGTATCTACAGAATCTTGAGAATCAGGAAGTTTATGATCCTGGTCAGTTCTCGTTTGATAAGAATGTAGATGACTATTACAGCAAGTTCGCTAATCAGAGAATTAACCAAGCAACTAATGCATTGACCAATTCAAGAGCAAATGCTGGTGATATGTTCAGCTCTGACTACTTGAACGCACTTGGCGCTAAACAGCAGGCATTGGCATCTGAAGAATGGGATAAGGCTTATGACAAGTACATGAAAGACCGTCAGCAGTCTCTATCTGAATTCTCCACCAATGCTAATCTTGGTCAGCAAGCATATCAGAACACTTACAACAAGAATAAAGATCTTCTTGGTAATGCTCAGAACGCTCTTGACAATACCACAAATGCTTATGGTTCTTACATCAGCAACCTTGCTGGACAGAACAACATTGACGCTCAGAACGCTGCTAACTTCGCACAGCAGATGGCGGCAAACCAGAACAGCAAGAAGGGATTGCTAGGACGCATCTTTGGATAGATAATATAAGGAGGAAATATGTTACCCGTAATCATGGCAGCAATTTCAATGGCTCAGCAGAAGGCTCAACAGCAGCAAGCTGACCAGCAGGCTTTCAACCAAATGAATACTCAGAACCTGTTGGCACAACAGCAACAGCAGCCGCAGTTGCCTAAAATGCAGAGCGTGTTCGGGAGTTACTAATTATGGTACCAGGTATTGCTAAAATCTTTGGTTCTATGCCAGGACCTGTAGGCGCCGTTGAGATGGGTTTAGATGAACCCATGGTTGATGAACGTCTTGGCTCATTTCAAAAGATTTCTATACCTGTAAGATATGGGCATCCTAAATCATGGCAGCTTGCTCCTTCTCATAAGGAATACTTAATTCCTCAAACTGATAAAGAACATCTTGATTTGTTGAATAAGTATTATGCATTCAGAGCTACTGACCCTATGTGGAAGGAACATGGCCGTCAGGCTGAACAAGAATCTCCACACTTTAATGATAAAGATACAACTTTAAGAAAAAACATTGATGCAAGGTCAAGCTGGATTGAAGGAGTTCAATATGACCCAACAAACAAAAGGGTATATATAGACTTCGGTGGTGGAAATGTTTATGAATATGGTGCCACACCTGACCAGTTTAGACGCTTTATGAGTAACGGTTCTTTAGGTGCTCAAATATCTCGTATTAAAAATGGTACATCACAGAATTTAACGAGATTATCACTTGGTAAGAAATCAAGACCGAAAATCAGTAAAACATTTCAGAGGTAAGTAATGGCTATCGTTGGAATTACACCCACATTCATGAGCCCTATTGCATATCGTGACAGTGCAGCAGAACTTGCACAGCAGTCAAGAGAAGGCGCACAGGCTCTTCAAAATGCGTTCAAATTTGGAACGCAAGTTTATGACGCTGTAAAGAACCGTCAGATTGGTGATGCTCTTGCTAAGGGTGATACCAATAAGGCTGCTTTACTAGAGTCAAGAAAAATTAACAATGCAGATCCTACTTCTTTCTGGAAGTGGAAGACTGAAGGCGACCGTGCAGCTGCGGCTGCCGCAGCTCAGAAGGAATCTGACTTGACTAACACTCAGAACAGTTTGAGAAACGCAACAACCGCTTTGCTTAACAATGTTGTCACAAACAATCCTGAAGCACAAGCAATGTACATCAATAACCTTAACACCCAGAAGGCTAAATTGCTTGATTCTGGTATGACAAAAGAAGCTGAACTTGTTGACCAGAAGATTGCTGAAATGACAGGCGCTATGCAGGGCGGTTTAGAACAGCGTCAAGCAGATGCTGCTAAAGCTGAAGAAGCTAAGCAGATTAAAGAAACATACAGCAAAACAACTGGTGACATTGATAAACAAATTAGCGCTGGTGCTACTGACTCTGCTTGGAAAATGGCTCAAGAAGCTTGGAAGGCTGGAATAATTGATGATAAAGATCTTGAACGTTTCAAAGAACAAATTAAAGCAAAAAATGAAGCAACTAATTGGGAACGTCACGGTAAGAGCCAGCAGCTTAAAAATGAAAAGAAACAAGCTCAGAAGGATGCCGACGACGATTGGGCATCTAAGCTGTTTTAATGGAGGTTAAGAATGGCAACGAACGCTGAACAGTTGCAGCAACACGTCAAGTCAAATCCTGGCGTGTATCGTGCTGCTATTGCTAAAGGCGTCATCACTGAAGATGATCTAAAGATCGCTGGAAATTCTGGCGGTAATTATTCGTATGCAGATCAAGACGCTGCTCTTCAGCGTATTAATGATGCCTTTGGCGAATATGTTAAGAAAAACCCTGACCATGAACAGCTACAGAAATTTGTTTCTGGCATTCCTAAGATTGATAAGTTCACTCCAAATCAGGATGACTGGCAATCGTATAATCAGGAACAACTAGCACGCCTTGCTGAACAGATGAAGTTCAACTGGAAGAACAAAGATGATCGTTCACAGATGATGAAGCAGTTGATGAACGCTCAAATTGTTAAGAACAAGAAAAAGATCTATGATGATTACAAGAAAGAAAACCCAAAGATCGCTTGGCTTAATGAAAATGTAGTTGCTCCGAATACATCTAACCGTTTGGCAAATGGCGAAGACATTACCAATACGGACATCGCACTTGATATAGCAAACAACGCAGTCAATCTTGTTCCTGGCGGTTTCTCCGCTCCTCGTCTTGCGACTGTATTTGGCGCAGAAGCAGCAAATACTTTGGCACAGGACATTAACCAAGGTAATGAACTTGGTATGCATAATGTGGTTCAGCCATTGCTTGCTACTGGTCTAGGTGCGGCAACTGATGCTGGTAAATATCTTGTTGATGTTGTTAAGAACGTTATGCCTAAAGGCGGTACTATTGGCAAACTTGTAGACAAGGGTGCCAAGAAAGCTGAAGATCTACTTTCTAATGAAGCTGAAGTAGCAGCAAGAAATGTTGATGAAGCAGCTGAAGCAGCAAAGCGTTCATCTAAGGCTCGTCAGGGTGGTGCTTCTAAAAATTACGACCGCTATGAAGAGAAGACATTGGCTAAAGGTGAAAAGCCTTTATCTAAGGCTGAACTTGAGGCTGATAAACTTGCAAGAAAACGCAAGGAAATTCTCAGCGGTGATACAAAGGCTAAGTGGGAAAAACTATCAACCGAAGAACGCCGTGCTTTGATGCAGGATGATTCGTTTGCCAAGACACTCGATAGCAAATTGAATCCTAAGCCGCAAGCAAAAGCTAAGACTGCAGTTCAAACTGCTGTTAAAGCAGCAACTCGTGGTTCACTTCGTGCTGAAGGTCAAGAACGTAACGCAATGGAAAAGAAGCCTAATATCGAAAAGGTATTCGCTTCACCTGAACTAGCTGATTACATAAGACTTAAAAAACGAGGCTATCAACCTCAGATACCTGAAAAGTTCAGAGAGTATAAAAATGAAATAGATGCAAAGATATATGACTACAGAACAAATCTTCTAGGCGAATAACTTTAGATAAAAAATTTAGTGGGTAGGGTTTACATTCCTACCCACTTTTGTTATTTTTGAATAAAGTTATTAAAGGAGTTTCAAATGGAAGAAATCTGGGTTGAACGTAACTGTGATGGTAAACATATTCAGAAAAACAATATCATAGCATACAGCAATACAGGAAAGATAAAAAGACGCAATGGCGAAATTTCTGTAACCAAATTGAGAGATGTAATAGATCATACATTAGTTTACCGTGTAATAGCTGAAAAATTTTTACCAAAAACTGATGAGGATATTTCTTTAGGTAGAAATTTAATTGACCACATTTCTCACAATCCAGAAGGTATGAATGTTAATGATGTGCGTAATCTTCGTTGGTGCACAAATAAAGAAAACATAAACTTTTCAGAATGTAAGAAAAACATGTCTAAAAATCATGCCGATTTTTCTGGAAATAAAAATCCTATGTATGGACGCAAAAGAATTGTCAGCGAAGAAACAAAACAAAAAATCAAAGAATCATGGATAAGGAGAAAAATCCGTGGGTAAGCACTATAAGTATAAAGAAATTGACTATTCTTTAGTTGAGGAATTCCTTGACCAAGAGCATAAAGCAAATCCGTTATACATGGAAGGTAAATGCCGTATTGTTAAGTTAGTCAGAACTCATTTCAGACGTCCAAATGGTAAAACAGGTTACTCACAGCAATCCGTTAATGACGCTGTAGTTGAATGGATGGAAAATAACGGTTGTTTGGGTGGCGGCAACATCACAGCTGCACTGCTGACAGGTATACCATTATCAGATGCACATAAAGCAGCTATTGCTGCATCTGATAAAAAGTACTGGAATAGCCCTGAAGGAAAACAAAAGCGGTCAATGATAAACAAAACCCACCGATGGCCTAAAAATCGGCAAAAACCACCAGTAGAATGATGCGTGGTGCTTTATTAAAAATTAACTGTATTGTTATTCAGTCAAACCAAATCGGGTTTTAAACATCTTAAAAACACATTATCATAATCTAAGGATTTTATGAGTTATTAAAGTAATATATAATTTAAAGGCAATTAAAAGGAGACACAACATGCCAAAAATCAAAAATCAAGAAATACTAAAAGAATGGGCCGAAAAAAACAATGCAATGTTGAAGATTGAACTTGACCCAACAGTTGAATACCGTCAGTCACATATCAATGACAATGTTATGGTCGGCAAAGACGGTACTTTCTATTACATTCAGCCACCTGCTCCTAAATCATGCGGAGTAAAGAAAGGCACCGCTCTGTATAACAAATACGGTTATCCGATTATGATGGAAGCCTGCTTTACAAAGACAGACGACAATGGTAAACATATCAAGGTCTATAATGTCGGACGATTAGTGCTTGACGCATTTGACGTTCCACAGACTACTGACGCAAACGGTATATTGAGAGACCAAGTTGACCACATAAATCAAGATCCTTTTGACAACAGACTTGATAACCTTCGTTGGGTTACACGCTCTGAAAACATGTGTAATCGCAATGCTAAACAGTTACGGGCATCACGCAACAGATGTGCTAAAGAAAGAGGCTACAAGAATTGGGTTGATTTCCTTGCTAAAAAGCGAAAAGCTGCGATGAAGGAAGCAGGCTGTGAAACATGGGGTGAATTTGTAGCAAGCAAACATGAAGACAAAAAATATCGCAAAACGATTGACAAATCTGAGTAACTTTATTAAATTGTAAATAATTTGTAAAGAGCTTTTAGTGGTGTTTAAGTTCTGTCCAAAAGAGTTTCTGGCATTACATACAAACCAGCCTTCAGTAGTAAACACCACAACAACTACTGAAGGCTTTTTTTGTTGAGTTTTACATGGAAAAGCTAAGACGAAACCTTAAATATCCAAAACTAATGAATACATATTCAGGATTAGCAAAATTTTATTCGCAAGGCAATCCTGATATGTTGGCGAAGTTCAAAGCATTTGCTCAACATGAACATTTATATGATCCTCATTTCTATCTTGGAAAGAATGTAGATTTTTTGACTGCGATGTTCGGTGGCAAGAATGTTGTTGTAACTATTGAAAGATTGAGAAATGTTTGTAAAGCACTTGTTTACTCAATTTACATTGTGCAGCAGCAAATAAGAAATGCAAGAGACATTACAACTGGGCTATTCATATTAGATCCAGCTGCATGTTTGATGCCTGATGATGATTTGGTTATTGACTTTGTCAATGACCATTTATTGTATTCAGTCAATCGTGATAATCTTCCACACATATCTGTAAGGAAATCAAAAACAAACAAGCTGAATGACGCTAATGATGCTACATTGAAATATGTTGGTGATGGATGGGTATATAAAGACTTGGCTATCATGATGGAAAATGCAAAAATCGAGTCAAGAACTATTTGGAGAAATGGTCAAGCCTGTAAAGAACTGTTTGAAAAACTGCAATGCGGCAATAAAGGATACATCTACGGTGCATACAAGAAACGCAACATAGTTATAACTGAAAACGAAAAGAAAATAGTCAAATGCTTTTTAAAGAAAGATCAAGATATGAAACTGTTTTTGAATGACTGTGAAGAAAAAGGATTTAAGACTGCATTCAATACATGGGGCAAAGAAAAGAAATTTGCTGCAACATTGATTATCATGACTAGACTTACACCTATACTTCGTAGTAAAGCATTTAAGCGATTTGCTGCTAAAGTTGGAATTGACTTTGGGAAACTGATTAGTAAATACGCTCCGGACAAACGAAAAGGAAATGGCCGACAGGCGAACACAATAGTCACCACTGAAGCGCTAGCTTCCGATGGTACACAGGTCGGTGCTCCAGAATCTTGATTCTGGACATCGAATATGTAATATACAATTTTTAACAATTATACAAATTTTTGAAAAAAAGGAGACAAAAATGGAAGTTGTAAGAGATATAGGCGCATTTTTTAGAATGGTATCATCAGGTGAATACAGCAAAAAGTCAACTAATAAGGTATGGACACCTTTGCCAGATATTAAAGCTACTATGGAAGCAACGGGTTATCCGCAAGGATACTGCAAGTCAATGCCTGACCCATACGCTGACATTGAAAATCTGATAATTCAACATCCCGACGATGAAAACTACAAAAAACAGGTGGTGGAGCTAAAATCATACGGCATAAGACAGTCAGTACTAAACTTAACAAATGCACTAACAAGAAATCTGGCGGAGTTCAACAACTTAAAAACAGTAGCAATGAAGCATGTAAAAAATCTTGATTATGATGATGTCAATAAACTTTTACATACGGCTACTGCTTTGGAAAAATTGAGACAGTTAAAAGGCAAGATTGATTGGATGGAAACCAAAAAGGAAGAATACTTCAATGTATTTAAGGAATTTGCTGAGGAATATGACCCTGAAAAAGTTCCTCTCAATAATGAAAACGGTAATACAAGTGTAGTTGATAAAAACGAAACTTCTGTTTTATATCAAAAGGAAAACAATGCAACCGATTAAATAAAATGTGTCTATCGCTGATTATAAATTTGCAGTTGCTAAAGGAGATTGGGAATATGCCATCAGGAAACATCTTGCTGGCACATTCCATCCTACACAAATCCTATACGACATAGTTTCAATCGGCGATAAGTGCATGGAGGCACTACCTACACAAATTCAGCGTGTATATCCTTTAGCAAAAGAATACATGGAAACATCCTGGCAGACATCCAACAACTCATCTGAATTAGACCAACACAAGTTAATGCTGATGGAAAAGGCATTGAAAATTATTGACTTATACATAGAGGCACATTATGAAAAGAAAACTATTTCTCCCAAAAGAAGTTAAATGGCGTGTAAAGCGTATGATAAAGCGCCGCCTTAAAAAGGGTGATTATGAAGCTATTCAAGCAGCAGCAGAAAACATCAGTATCACCGCTCGGCACTTTTCAGGTCAACCTGACTATTACATTGAACGCAAAGATGAAGGTATGTTGCTGTTCAACTTAAAGACTGAAACACTGACAGTTTATCTGGAGAAAAAATTTCAAAACTGACTATTGACAAAATCACAAAAATTTTATAAATTGAATTTTGAATATGGGAAGATACGGCACAAGAATTTCACCAACAAGACGCATTGAGATCCTTCAGGAAAAGTTTGAAAACGACGAGTTTCCTATTGAAGCTAAGTACATAAAGTCAGCAGCGATTAACTACTGCAAGGATCTCTTTAATTGTTCAGGCTCATGTGCTGCTGAAACAGTCAAACGTTGGGCGAACGAATATGACATTTTTCTTCAGCCAAACATAAGCCAATAAAAGTTTAGGCACGCTAACGAAGTATTTCTTTTAAGGAAACTAAATAATGATAAATGAACAGAACGCACTGAAATACTGTAAGGACGACATCTCAAAGATCGAGAACTATGAGAAAGCCATAGCTGATCCGAAAGAGACATGGGATCTTCATCATAGACTTGAGCTTACCTTAGATGGAGAATTTGCCCATACAGCAGAAGACTTGAAGCGAATGGACATGTACCACCATCGTCCTTACTTTGAACTGATATTTCTGACTCATGCTGAGCATTGTAGACTGCACGGTGCTTGCATGTCTGACGAAACGAAGCAAAAGATGTCTGATGCAGCGAAAGGAAAGCATCACTCTGAAGAAACTCGCAGACAGATTGCTGAAGCACATAAAGGAAAGCACCATACAGCAGAGACTAAGTGCAAGTTGTCAGATGCAAATAAAGGAAGAAAGCTCAGACCATTTACTGCTGAACATCGACGAAAGATGTCTGAAGCACATAAAGGTAAAGAACCGTGGAATAAAGGTAAGCATCATTCTTACGAGTATCGCAAGAAAATGTCAGCTGCACAGAAAGGAAAGCGTAAAGGCATGCACTGGAAACTCATTGATGGTAAGCGTGTGTGGTACTAACAGACGACACGATGAATTTGGGTGAGCGGGTTTTTGTGATTACCCTTTGTTTTTCCCCGCTCACCCTCCAAGCTTGGATAACATCCAAGATTTAACCCCAGGTTAAATTCATTTCCAAACCTAACAGCTACTCCCCTGCTGCGTATGTGACGCTCAGGGGAGTTTTCTCATATATAGATTTGGACTGGAAAGGGTCCACCTACTTGGACGGTCAAACTGACCGTCCTTCTTTGTCTTTGTAAATAAATTACTGTTAAGGAGACACACATGTTTGTAATTGACTATGAGTATGCTGACATTTTAAAATGTCAAAAATGTCACAGATATGATTTAATGAACGACAACGGTACTTCGGAATGTTGCCGTCATATCGTTTCAGATGATGAACTTAGCCTTAATGAAATTATGACTAAGTTTAACGAATCTGATATTTGGTTCATTGCTAAGACAACTGATTTTCATCCTGATTTTCAATTATATGTCAATTTAGTAAATGAAATGAAGAAAAATCCAAAGTATAATACTTTATTTGATGAGCAAAGAGGAATTCTTCGTAAGTTGCATAGTGAGAAACATAAATCAGAAATACGCGCTGAGGCTACCATTTTTGAAACTGATAAATAGATACAGGTAATTTAACACAGGAGACACATTATGATAGAAATAGCATTAACAGCATATATGCTGCTATGCGCAGCAGGCATAGTAGAAAATATACTTTGTATTAACGGTACTATCAATACGTTACACGATACACAACATGGAATTCGTATTGCGCTAGACATAGCATGGATAATTATCTGTGCAGTTGCATTATGTGTAGGCGGAACATTTGCATCAGCAGCAATTACTGTGGCAACCGTATGGCTTATACTTTGTATTATTGGAGATTTCTCCGCGATTTCTAACTATAAAAGTATTTCAGACGCGATTGGATTAGCTATACATATAGCATTACTGGTACTACTGCTAGCAGTATAAGGAGACACGATATGGCATTAAAGATTTTCTATACATTTACAGACAACAATGACCCTTTCACTAAGTACCCAACTACAAACGATTACACGGCTGTCCTGAACGATTCGCCATACAGCCCAGTACTTGGAGAGATTGCTGCTTATGATAAGATCCTAGCAGAAGCAAAGCAGATGGACTATGATGTAATAGGAACTGCTCAAAAGCGACGTCATCTTGTCCTTCCAACATTTACAAAGACTGACCAGATCGTCGTGGATCCTGATAGAGTGTATCACACATTCTACCATGTGAATGGAACAAATGCTGGTCTATGGCGTAATTCCCATCCTGAAGCTGCTGACTTATTTGATAATGCATGCGAGTTTATCATTAGGAAATGGCCGGAGTACTACACAGCAGTGAATTATGTATGGACAGGCAATATCTTGTTTCCTCATAACATGTTCGTTATGTCAAGGGATAACTTTGAACGTTACTCACAGTGGCTACTGTCTATCCTAGGAGCTTTGAATTTGCCACCTACACCTTCAAAGGTAGGATCTTTACTTGCTGAACGTCTCTTCACAATTTGGGTATTTCAGAACTTCCCGTTCAAGGACCAGGCATTCGTTCAGGCAAAAGCATATGATAAGGTAACAGGTGCTGAACTAGCCGGAGAAAATGGCGTTGCAGACTAATAAATACTCTCGTGAACGCAGAACAATTAGAAAATCTCGAAAAGAAGCTAAAGGAGTTGCAGGATAACATCACTGCAATTTCAGGCTATCTTGTAGAATTGAAATATGATATAAAGAACAAGAAATCATCTTCATCCTAAGTCGTCCCTCCCAGGTTCTTGTGTGTCTCCTATTTCCAGCCTGGGAGGGATTTTTTATGCAGACAAAAAGCACTTCCTTGTAAATAGTTATGGTAGCACTCCACTTCTATGAGTGCTCGAACATCTACGAGGTAAACATGGATGATGTATTTGAATATAATCAGCACTTTGTTGCTATGATGAATATCATCAATGCTTCAAGGCTGAATCCCCCAGAACATGGGCATAGGCATCATATCATACCACAATGCTGGTATAGATATAATGATATGGATGTTGATAACAGTGACAAAAATGTTGTAATGCTAACAGCTGAAGATCATGCTAAAATTCATAAGCTTGCGTATCTATGTGCAAAAGATGCAAAAGTAAAACAAGCTATGGCATTTGCTGCTCATATGATGGGACAGCCTGTGACCAATTTGCATATCATTGTTAGCGAAGAAACTAAACAACATATGCGACATCCTCATAAAAAGCCAAGCGCGGAACTTAGATCTAAAATGAATAAAGACAAAATTGGTAAATCAAGGCCGCCTGAGGTTTGTAAAAAAATTTCGGATGCACAAAAAAGGAAAATTTGTTTCCAATGAAACAAGAGCACGTATTCGCGAATCAATGTTAAACATGAAACCCGACGTAAGAGCTGCTACTAACGCAAAAATAAGTGCAGCTAATAAAGGAAACACTGCGTGGAACAAAGGCATGAAAATGTCAGATGAATATCGTGCAAAGCTTAGAAAACCGCATAAAACCCGTAAAGGAGAAAAGTAATGGAAACAGAAAATCAAATGGACGAACTTGATATTATTAAGAAGTTTAGAAAATTTGAAAAGGCTTCTTATTCTCATTTCAAAACACTGTTTGAGCAGATTAAAAAGGACCGTGAGTACATCGCTGGTAAACAGTATTCAGACGATGATAGGAAGGCGCTTGGAAATGACTTCAAAGATGTAACTTTGAATGTAGTCAAAAACGCCGTGCGAACTATATGTAACTCATATTCGCCTAACAAATTTGGATGGGAATTTAGAGATACTGCAAATCAGGTAATCAGCGATCTAACAGGTAAAGGCCAATCCTTCCTAGATGATCCTGATAACTGCACAGCAACCATTGAAGCATTGGAGAACGCTGTAGGAACCGGACTAGGCGTCCTGGTCTTCTCTAACGATTATGACTTTGATGGAACAATCAAGCCAATTCTCTACTCACTTCCAGATGTAACCAATGTTCGCCTTGACCCGAACTCAACCAAGCTCAATTCATCTGACGCTACTGAATGTGCCATTATTGAATTGAAGAAACGTTCTTGGCTACGCGAACAATATGGACAGGACGTAATCCTTGATGGTAATCCGTCTGTTGATATTTCAGAGGAATACGACCGTAAAGAATTTGCTCCGCTTATCACATATTACGTAAAGAAGGACATGACGCTGACTTACTACAAGATGGTCGGCGATACGATTCTCGAACAAGGTGTTCTTCCTTATTCCTACATTCCGGTAATTCCTGTATTTGGCGAACAGACATGGGACGACGATAAGATTACATACGAAGGCATTACATCTCAGATGAGATCTATTCAGCGCCTTATCAACTATTCATATCGTCAATTACTGATGCGTTGTGCTAAGAGTCCAAAAAATACATGGACCGCTGAAGCAGAATCCATAGAAGGTTGGGAACAGTTCTACCAGAACGCTGACATAACTATGAACCCATTGCTGATGTGGCACAGATGGTCAGCAGATGGAAAACGCGAACTTACTCCTCCAACCCGTGTTTCTAACATAATTGAGTTTGCAGACGTATCTGAATTGATGCAAAATGCCCTTAGTTTGACTAATACTGTGATTGGTATCCCAGCTACTGGTCTAGAAACTAACGTAGAAAAGACAGCAACTGAGGTGTTGACCAACCTCAAGACCTTCAATAATAACGTTCGCAACTATATTCAGCACCTTCGCTACAGTTTGTCTATGGTAGGTTTGCTATTTTGCGACTATACTTACCAACAGCCAATGTATGGTAAGCTGAAAGTTGAAGTAACACAAGGTCCAGATGAAGCTATGCAGAAGCAGGAAGCTCGAGTTGCTCTACAACAATACGTTCAGCTCGCCGCTACTGACCAGGACCGTCAGAAATTACTATTGGCAAATATCAACATTGAACAGGATAACCCGTATGTTGCTGTATTGGGTCACATGATGGAACCTGTGCCGACTGACGCTGAAGTTCAGGCAAATAACTTGCTCGGACAGGCATCAGAACAGTTGAAGATGAAAGATCAGCAAATCATTGAATTGCAGCGTCAGGTTGCTGAACTTCAGAATGAACAGAAGCTCAACGCATACAGCCTTGAACGTGAAATGACCCTATCTAAGTTGAAGCACGAGCAGGAAATGGAAAAGCTTGCCTTTGAGGCACAACTTGAACAGAGCAACCCTGCTGAACAGGCTAAGACTCAGGCCGAGATCGTTAAGGCAGAGGCTTCTATCGAGAAGGAAGCAATCTCGCTACAGAAAGAACAAGTAAAGGCCACACAACCACAAGTTGTAGTTGCTAATCCTCAGGAGGCTATGTAATGGCTATTTACATTCCGCTATTGTCACAGAAGGATCTGCTAGTTGACCAGAATAAGCAAATCGTGCCTAACGGCAAAATTGACATTCTGGATCCGATTAGTAACAATCCTCTTGACATTTTCACATATGACGGAGCACATGACAAATATGTGCTTGCCGTCAATCCGATTATCCTGAACAACGAATCACGCCCTGCACAAACATACTTCGTTCAGACCCTTGCCTATTGCCGTTTGAGCAAATTCATGGGTGAATTCTACGATGGCGAAACAGGATCTACTGCTGCATCTTGGCAGTTCATTCGTGATTGGTTCGGTGCATGGGATCCTGATGAAGCAAAGAACGATACAATCGTCACAGGCTTCTCTGGACTGCAGGAAGCCAATCCTGAATTAGGAAAGGTAACTGTTGTTGGTTACTGGACAGATAAAGACTGTGAAGCACGAACATATGTATGGGATGCTAACTGCACTCAAGACGCTGATGGCGGTTACATCGTAAAGAACAGAGAACTTGACGTAGGTAGATGGATCCTGATGTTTGACGGCGAATACATCCCGTCATCTTATTACGGCGTCTATCCTGGCCGTGAGTCAACAATGAACGCACTGCTCAATTATGTTGCTACTGTTGGTACTGCACAGAAGCCTACAGCTCCTGGTATCTACTTCATCCCAGGCAACTACACTGCGTCCTCAACTGATTTGGTAACGGCAAAGAAAGTATTGCTTGACGCAGATACATATTTCTCACGCAATTCATTCCAGGTTGCTGACTTGAAGGTTGTTGGCAATCCGTCACATAGCATCTGTGACTTCTATGTTACTAACCCTGAAGCAGTGGTTCACTCATCATGGTTCAGAACATTGCAGGTATTCTATAACTGCGGTGCGAAAAAGTATATCTTTGATGAACGTAACTTCTTCAGCAACACAGCATTCAGAAGCAACATTACATTGAACCAGAAGATCATTGAAGGTTCAACACGCATGCCTGCTAACTATGGCAGCTACCGTTTGACTCTGAATAACTGTCAGATAGAAGGACAAAAGATTTGGAACAACACAGATAAGATTACATTCTTGAATACAGACTTCAAGGATAATTGGTTCCAGTCTCCGGGCAACATCGACTTCGTGAACAATGTGATGGTTCGCTCAGCTGGCGTCAATAACATTCGTCTGGATAACTTCATCAGCACTACTGCTTACGTAAATGCTTTGGCAGCAAACGGAACTACTGTAATAGATCTTGCTGGACGTGACATCTATACATTGACTGTTCCGACATCAGTAACCGAATTGAGAAACGTTATTGCTGGAACGATTAACTGCTCTAAGCAAAACACAGTTGATGTGATATTCAGAAACGTCAAGGCAAATAACGTTAACCTTACATGCCGTTACTTGACTACATACGATAGTGACATTACATTTGGTAATGAACCGTCGATGACTGCTCTCTGGGCTAACAACTCAAGAATCAGCAGCTCATTCCCTTGGTATAATAAGTCAAGACAATGTATCTTTAATGATTGCTTCGTTGGCGTATCATTCAACCTTGTATCTGACAATACTGCAGATCATGGCTACATGGAATTTACTAACTGCACATTCCAGACAAACGTTTCGCTAACATTGAAACGCGTCGTTATGAAACGCTGTGTGACAAGCAACAATGCCATTAAGATCTATCCTGTCAAGACTGACAGTACTTATCATCTGTATGGTACATTTGAGAACAACGTATTCAATAACAACAGTCCGATAGAATTCACTAAGTTTGATGATGATAACTGCTATGATATCATGCTGCACTGGGCATTCATTGGTAATTCGTTCGCAGGTAACTCTGAAGGTATTCGCATGAGATACTGGCAGAACAGAACTGGCAGCAACTACGGTAAGACATTCATTGCTCCTATCCATCAGGATATTACATATACTGGCAACATTGGTCAGTGCCCTGATGATACGCCTAGAGGAATGGTTATCAATGACAACCAGACATATGCTACAGTTCAGTTCAGTGAAGACTATAAGGGTTATAAGTATCAATCTTCACACAAGCGCGTGGTATGTAACCGTGTTTCATCAAATCCTTCAGTGTTAACTACATACTCAGAATCAGGTATCAAAGAAAACGGAACATTGATGAAGTATTATTCATGGGTCAACTCACCGTATGATTCGTTGTCATACGATATGTACATTCAGACAACTTGGTTCTTGTATCCGACTGACATTGACAACAACTTGAGCAACGGTGACTGGTTCAAGCACTCAATAATTACTATGGGCGATTACTTGAGAATCGTTCAGCGAGGCGATGGTGACCATAACAGAGGTATCATCGGCAAAGTTATTTAAGGAGGAAAGATGCTTTTAGCAGAATTAGTTTGCCTGTCTAATCAGGCGCAAGATCATAACGGTACCATCCTTGCGGGTGGCCGTTTATACGTCTACTATAAAGGACGCACTGCATTAGCGACAACATATGTAGATCCTGCCGGTAACGTCGAGAATACCAATCCGATCATTCTCGACAACATGGGTCGCTGTTCTGTCTATGCTTCGCCTAACTACTCATACACGCTCGTTTGGTGCGACATGTATGGCAGAGAAAAGTTCAGCTATGACAAGGATTTGCTCGACCCAGTACCTGTTGAGGATACTTTCTCAATTGGTATCAAGGGCGATGATACTATTCAGGTCAATAAGTCAACATCTGGTCAGACTGTTGTTTATAATCTTCATGCGAAAGGTGAAGACTATAACGGCATTGAACCGATCGTCGTGAACAATGATTCTCGTGAGATTAGCGCCAACCACAAACCGTTGGGCGTTGAAGCTCCGTTGACCTTTGTGCAGGATGATGAGGAAGCAACTATCATTGGCCTTGATGAGTCAACCTTGCCTGGCATTGTTGAACCGATCGTTATCTCTGCAGTATCAGGAGTATCTGGACAGTTCGTTACATCAGGTTACGTTGAATCTGCAATCAGTGGCAAACAGGATAAACTAATCCCGGGTACATACATTGACATTGATGGTAACACAATAAATGTTACTGGAGTTCAACCGGTTGGTTCTTACGCAACGACTCAGGACTTCGTTAACATATCTGGCTACATCAATGAACATGAACAGCAGTGGAGCGAAGGAACTACTTATAGTTCTGTTAGCGGCACCGTGCAAGTTAGCGGTAATGACCTAGAAATTTGGAATACTGGTTTAAGAAGAGATATAAGATGGGAAACTGATTCATGGATTCATACAGATGGTGGTGTTACTGCAGGCAACGGCGGATGGCATTCTGGTCCAAATAAGACATACAGACTTGTGCATATACTTTCGGCTGGACAGTATACAAATCCAGCTTACACAGGATTCAGCGCTGAACTAAGACAGGAAGACGCGAACTATAATGTGCTTAGCTCAACAATGATTTATGGTATTTTCAATCCATACGAATTCACTACTGTTCCTGGATGTGACCATTGCACTCTTTATTATAGTGGAACATCTTCAGATGTTGGAATCGGTGTTTCTGTTTTGACAAGTAATTTTAATTACTATACATTTACTGATGAATTTGCTTGGAAATCAGATGTACCTACTAAAACTGATTTTTCTAATTTGTATGAAAACGTTGCCGTGCATAGCGGTAGCTGGAGCGAAGGTGCTACATACACGGGTGCTGGGGTAATCAATGTTGATAACGAAACTCATGTTATTAGTGCTGATCTTAGCAACTATTACGATAAGCAGACTGTAGATGATCATATTGCTTCTGGCACATCAGGCAAACAGGATACGCTGTCTGCTGGATCTAACATTCAGATTCAGAACAACGTTATCTCCGTTACTGGTGAAATGGGCAAGGTCTATTCAGGCGAGAACTACGTCGTTGTAGATAATATAAACGATAAGATTGGTTTGACCAATGAAGTTGCTCAGAAACTAGATGATTTCGTTGGTCAGTATAATCTATCTGCAGGTGCTAACACAACATTCCGAGTTGAAGGAAACACTGTTTACATTGATACTCAGGCAAGCTACACACCTACATATGAACCTATTATTGAGGATCTATAATGATTATCAGTGGAGTATCAGGAAACGCCGCGTATGATCAGCAAAAGAGAATACCGTTCATGTATAACGGTCATTCTCTTAAACTGAATTATACGACTGCCATTTATCAGATGGACATCACCCAGACTAGTGGCGGTACCCTTGCGGCATCGCCTATGTCCGGCGTGAATGGAACAAAGTTTAACTTAACAGCGACACCACAGAGCAACCATCATCACCTCAGCACATACGGCGTTTCTGGCGCCACATTAACCGGATCTTCAGGTACTTACGTAAATTCAGATGTAAGCGCTAAGCCTGCTTGGTATGAAGATCCGAAGTATACATTGACTGTTCAGCAAGGCACAGGCGGTACTCTTATTGGTTCGCCAACATCAGGTTATTCTGGAGATAGGTTCGGTCTAACAGCAACGCCTTCAACAACTGCCTATACATTCAAGAACTATTCTATCACAGGCGCAACTCTTACAGGCAACTCTGGAACATTTAAGACAAGCAATGTAACTGCTAAGGCTAACTGGCAGACAAAAGTGGTAAAAGTTGACTATACAGTGCCATCTACAGCTAGAACACTTACTTTCAGTGCAGATACATTCAGCCGTCCAAGATATTGGAAATATCAGTCAAACCTTGGTTCCAATAAACAGTACTTACCAGAAAAAGCACAATACGCTTCTAGATTTGGGAACTATGATACCAGTGCGAAATTCTCATGCATTTACTTATGGCCAGGATGGGCTACAGAAAGAGAAACTTATGCTGATGAGTCAGTCACTTACACAAATACAGCAATCTATAATGATCCTGGACAGAATTTGTTGTTAGGTGATATGACTAAGCCGTTGTTCTTCGGATCTGGGGCTCAGTACTTTGCCACTGGTATGTCATCAATAGCAACATCTGGCGTGTCTTCCTATTACGGTTCACCTGTATACTTCACATTTGGAAACGGTGGTTTTATTTCTGCATTTAGCGCAAACATCTGTCTAAATCTAGCAAGAACCGGAACACATTTCAGATACAGAGTCATTCGTGATGGAGTAACCGGAAGCTGGTCTAATCAGTATAACGTCACTTCGCAGTATGCAAATGCAACTGCTAACATATCTTTAACAGCCAATGTTATTTCTTCAACATCGCCGTTTAAGATTGAGTTCAGCGGATACAATGAAAACGCTGCGACTACATCAGTGTATTACTATAAGCCGGTCAGCCAACTTTATTCTGCTGGTCAATCTTGGACTGGAAAGATCTGTCATACAGAAATCGTTGATGTGTAACGAATAGATAATAGAGAGGTTTAAAAATGTCAAACAAATTTACAGGCATTACATCTGCGGGATCTGCTATTCCCGTGTATGATAAGGACGCTCATGAAGCCTTGAGCAGCAAGCTGGACACAACTGCGTTCAGCTCTGTATCTGGTGAGTTTGCTACTGTTGATGATGTTGTTGCTGCAGTCAGCGGTAAGGCTGATACATCGGCAATTCCTTCGCTTGATGGTTACGCGACTCAAGAATGGGTTGGCGAACAGGGTTACTTGACTGAAGTACCTGCGGGATATGCAACGACTGAAGATGTTATTTCTGCTACATCTGGACTGCAGCCAAGTGGTGACTACGCAAGTGCTACTGATTTGGCAAACTATCAGCCAGTATCAGCAATGACAGCATTCCAGCCAGTGGGAGATTACTACTCAGCATCTAACCCATCGGGATTCCTCATTGCAGATGACATTACTGGTAAGATGGATGTTACTGGAATGACGGCTTACCAACCTGCGGGTTCATATCTATCTGCATCTGAAAGTGCTAACTTCTATCCGATGACAGGCAATCCTTCTGGATTCCTTACTGAACATCAGAGCCTTGATGGTTATCTTCAGAATACAGACTTGACTATCGTAGACAATAAGATTACTGAAATTTCCGGCGTGCCTCTATCTGCCGGTGACGAACTGCCTTCAGGAGTAATGAATACATCTGCTCTAGGATACAACGCAGTCAATGAAATTTCTGGCTATAACGGTTCTGCTATTGCTCAGTATGGTGCAGAGAAACAATGGCTCGTTCACGATGATACTTTGGTACATGCTGCTAATTCTGCTCAGTATGCCTTGGGTGTGAACTTGAGTGCTGTTGCTCAGCTGCTTGGTGTGGATGAGACAGTACTTTGGAGTGGAAGTAATGCAACTGCTTTAAATTTATCTGAACCTGCTTCTTCATTTAATAAAATAAAAGTTTATTATGGAAATCCAGCTATTGTAGCTAATAACGTTGTAAATGGGTGTTATGAATTTATTCCGCATTCAAATTATGTTGCTATTCATAGTTTCTTTATTGGTAATTCAGCAACAAACGCTACATATACGGTTCACACTATTTGGAGTGGAGTAAATACTACTACATGGAACAGAATTTATTATGCATTCAAATCGCTTGCATCATCGTCATGGAATACAGAAGGAAATTGGCAAGCTATAACTAAAGTTATCGGCATCGGCAGAAAGCAGTAAGGAGGAAAGTTTAAATGAGTGAAAACATACAATCTATTTCAAATGGAAGTTTCGTATTAGGTGATACCAACAAACTAACATTTAGTGCTGGAAATGGCATTCAGATAGACCAGCCAAGCGAAGGTGTTGTTAGAATTGGAAACGATGAAACGGTGCTGTGGAGTGGAACATCAGCTGGAACTATTTTGACAGCTGAAACTACGTTAGCTGAATCAATGCGAAATTTTGAAAGAATCAGATTTTACTTTGGTTCTGTAGCTAGCCATGGACAAGTATATGAACAAAATTGTCCTCTTGGTTCTAATTATTACTTTAACTTTGCTTTGCCTGGTGGTGATGCTAACTGTTGGATGCAATATGCTAAATTTTCTGCTAATAATGATTTTTCAAAAATCAAAATGCAGTATTGTAAAGCTGTTAATTATGGCTCTTTTGGTGGAACAGGAAGTGTTACATTAACGGCTACAACTGCAAATGATTTAACAAATGTAATAAAGATAGTCGGCATAAACAGAATCAGTGGTTCTAACGCATAAGGAGGTTTAAAGAATGAGCGAACAAATACAAGCAATCAGTCAAGGCAATTACATCTTACACAACATAGATGCCAAGAAGCTCTATGTTCAAGAACCTCTATTTACTGCCAATAGTGGCGATGCTGTCTATGTGGGCTGGAGACCTGACGAAACGGTGCTATTTAGTGCTACAGATTCTACCGGTTCTACTGCTCAGACTATTACATTGTCGGAACCTTATTCTGCTTTTAATAAATTAAGAATGTATTACTCTATTGATGATGGCGATGCTGGTATGAGTGAAATCTTAACTACGAATACAATTATAAATTGCTCTACACAGTGCTCACAGGCACCGATTGGCGCAGTATCTATGTGGAAAGGTGAAAGATACTATCTTATGAATGGAAATCAAATAAGTGCTTCGCCAAGTGCTTCTATGATTTTTTGGAACAACACAGCAGGTAATAATACTACAGTTACGGCTAGATGTCAGAGCTATGCTGCATTTAGAATTCATCAAGTAGTCGGAGTAAATCGTAAGGAGAACGCATAATGGCAAAAGAGTTAATGGAAATTGGTGGCTTCATTACATCGGGAGCCGAAATCGTTAATCACGATAACACATTGAGTGGAAATGGTACTGTTGAGAGTCCGTTGGGTGTTAACGCTATCTGGGAAGACGTTACTGACACTTCTTGGAGTTCATCTGTATTAACAGGACAACCAAATGCTGTTAAGTTGTTATATAACCCTGCTATACACGAAGTTCACTTGTATATAAACTATACAAGTTGGCAAAATAAAAATGTAGATAACACTGTAATTGGAACTATTACAAACTCAGCATTAAGACCAGTTGTACCAAACATTGTACCAACAATGTACCAAACTAACAAGGCAGGAAACTCTTATGCTTATCTTGAAGCTGGTGGTAATTTGGGAGTTCATTCAAACTCAACAGCTACAGCTAATTTAAGATTAACTTGTTCTTGGGTAACACACATAGGCGAATAAGGCTTAACAATGGAAGATATACTCTCACAAGCATTTTCCACAGGTGACATAAAGATAGTGGCGGCAGCCGTTATCTTGTATGTAATCATATACTTCCAACGAAAAGATACTGGTAAGAAACGAGATACTGACCGAGAAGATTTACAAACAAAAGTTAAATTGTTAGAGAATGAAGTCAATCGTTTGAAAGACTTGGACTTAGATGCTAAATTGGCACAGATACAGACGGATCTAAATTGGATAAAGGAGAAATTGAAATGAGCAAAATCTTAACGTTCGGTGGATACGCGCTAACTGTTGGTAATCATGCTGTTGGTGCAAGTGTGCTCAATCCTCCGGAACCACCAACACCATCATTGCCGGCATATACATTACGTTTAAGATTTACAGATGGCGTGACGCCTTCAAATTCTAAAGGTACATTAACGCAAGTATCGTCTTCACCAAACGTTTGGGACTGGACGTATGAAAATGCAGACTGGTCGCAAGCATGGCAAGGTCAGAATACTTTATTGGAAGTAATTGCAGCTGGCAATACATCAAATGTAATGTATATATGGCAGATGTTCTATGGTTGTACTTCACTTACAACAGTATCACTATTTGATACATCAAATGCAACGGATATGTACCGGATGTTCAATTATTGTACTTCACTTACATCTGTTCCACTATTTAATACATCCAAAGTAACGGATATGAGAGAGATGTTATCTGAATGCTACAAAGTAGAATCAGGTGCTTTAGCATTGTACCAACAGGCATCATCACAAACAACACCTCCATCGAAACATACTAGGACGTTCTATCAATGTGGTCGCGACACAACAACAGGTGCTGCGGAACTTGCTCAGATACCATCTGGCTGGAAGTAAAAAGGAGAGGAATTAACCCTCTCCTTTTCTCTTTATCCAAGCTTTCTTTTGTGCAGTTGACATTCGTCGTCGTGTTTCCAATGAATGTTTGAATCCCTTCATGGCGTTTCTTCTAAGTGTATTGCCTTCCTCAAACCTATTATTCTCAGCTTGTGTACACCAGCGAAGATTCCTAACATCATTAACATTCATATCAGATGGTGTATGTGAAATATGGTCAACCCATGT
>JAEEGK010003453.1_pt1 | contig 39286 bp, 29 predicted proteins | sample 8958771 | NCBI WGS metagenome assembly JAEEGK01 (sample SAMN16246547, study PRJNA631951) | gut metagenome | biome: gut microbiome; feature: rumen; material: SC-attached | host: Bos | place: Iran: Karaj | collected 2018-10
GGCGGCGGAGGTGATGGTGATGCCCCGCTCCTGCTCCTGCTCCATCCAGTCCATCGTAGCGGCGCCCTCGTGGACCTCGCCCAGCTTGTAGGTCCGCCCCGTGTAGAACAGGATGCGTTCCGTCGTGGTGGTCTTGCCCGCGTCGATGTGAGCCATTATTCCGATGTTTCTTGTCTTTTCCAGGGAATACTGCCTCGCCATTTTGAACTCCTAAAACTCAGACTGTCCGCAGTGAACGCCCGGAGGCGATCACCAGCGGTAATGCGCGAAGGCCCGGTTGGACTCGGCCATCTTGTGGGTATCCTCGCGCTTCTTGACGGCGGAGCCGGTGTTGTTGGCGGCGTCCATGATCTCGCCTGCAAGGCGCTCCTTCATGGTCTTCTCGCCGCGGTTCCGGCTGTAGTTGGTGAGCCAGCGGAGACCCAGGGTCTGCCGCCGCTCCGGCCGGACTTCCATGGGCACCTGGTAGGTGGAGCCGCCGACACGGCGGGCCTTCACTTCCAGGCTGGGCATGATGTTGTCCAGGGCCGCCGTGAAAACTTCCAGGGGGCTCTTGCCGGTCTTCTCCTCGATGATGCCGAAGGCATCATACACCACCTTCTGCGCCACGCCCTTCTTCCCGTCCAGCATGATGCTGTTGGTCAGCTTGGTCACCAGCACGGAATGGTAGATCGGATCCGGCAGGATTTCTCTTTTGGGAACGTTACCTCTTCTGGGCACTATACTTCCCTCCTTCATAGAAATGATGTCACAGGTACTCGTTAGCAGGGCGTGTCCTCCCTGCTCCCGTTGCGCCCCGGTCGTTCCCTATCCATACATATATATGATAAAGCCGACGGGGCTGAAATGATCGGGTCTTACTTCTTGGGACGCTTGGCGCCGTACTTGCTGCGGCCCTGGCGGCGGTTGTTCACGCCCTGGGTATCCAGAGAGCCGCGGATGATGTGGTAGCGGACGCCGGGCAGGTCCTTGACACGGCCGCCGCGGATCATCACGATGGAATGCTCCTGCAGGTTGTGGCCGATGCCGGGAATATAGGCGGTGACTTCATAGCCGTTGGTGAGGCGCACACGGGCCACCTTACGAAGCGCGGAGTTGGGCTTCTTGGGGGTGGAAGTACGCACCGCGGTGCACACGCCCCGCTTCTGGGGGGAGCTCAGATCGGTCTCCCGGTTCTTCAGGGTGTTCAGGCCCTTCTGCATGGCGGGGGCTGTGGACTTGTAGGCCACCTTTTCCCGGCCCTTGCGGACCAGCTGGTTAAAAGTAGGCATTTAACAGGTTTCCTCCTCTCTTGAAAAATAGTCTATTCAGACAAATCGGGATTATAGCATAATTCTCCCGAAGCGTCAACTAAAATATCCCATCCGGAAACGGACCCTTTTTGTGGTTTCTCACAAAAAGGGTCCGGACCGACGCTCAGATGAAGTCTTCTTCCCGGCTGTCCCCGGCTTCGCTGCGGACCTCCTGCAGGTCGAAGTCGCGGTACATGCTGAGACCGCTGCCGGCGGGGATGAGCTTGCCGATGATGACGTTTTCCTTCAGGCCCACCAGATGGTCCACCTTGCCCTTGATGGCGGCTTCCGTGAGGACCTTGGTGGTCTCCTGGAAGGAGGCGGCGGAGAGGAAGGACTCCGTGGCAAGGGAGGCCTTGGTGATGCCCATGAGCAGCCTGGTGTAGGTGGCGGGGCGCAGGGGCACTTCCCCGGCGGCCTCCAGCTCCTCGTTTTTCCGCCGGATCTCGTTGTTCTTCTCCTTGACCTCCGTCAGCTCCACGGTGGCGCCGGAGAGCAGGTCCGTGTCCCCCGCTTCCTCGATCCGGGCCTTGCGCATCAGCTGGCGGACGATGACCTCGATATGCTTGTCGTTGATATCCACGCCCTGCTGCCGGTAGACCTTCTGGACCTCCTGGGTCAGATAGAGGTGGGCGGCGTCCAGTCCCAGCACCCGCAGCACGTCGTGGGGGCTGTACTGCCCGTCGGTCAGCTTGTCGCCCTTGGCGACGGTGTCCCCGTCCTTGACGCGGATGCCGGTGTTGGGCAGGAGCACGGTCCAGCGTTCGCCGGAGGCGGAGACCGTGTCGCTCCCCTCGCTGAGGCCGGTGATGGAGAGGTTGATCATGTTGGCCTTCTTGGCGTCCTCGATGCTGACCACGCCGCTGATCTCCGCCAGGGTGGTCATCTTCTTGGGCTTGCGGGCCTCGAACAGCTCCTCGACGCGGGGCAGACCCTGGGTGATGTCGTCGCCGGCGACGCCGCCGGTGTGGAAGGTACGCATGGTCAGCTGGGTGCCGGGCTCGCCGATGGACTGGGCGGCGATGACGCCGACGGCCTCGCCCGCGCTCACCGGGTCGCCGGTGGCCAGGTTCATGCCGTAGCAGCGGGAGCAGACGCCCCGCCGGGCCTCGCAGTCCAGCACGCTGCGGATGCGCACGGCCACGATCTTGTGCTTCATGAACACCTTGGCGTCGTCGCTCATGAGCATGCGGTCCCGGGTGAAGGGGCCCTTCTCGTCGCAGAGCGTTTCGCCGGTGGCGGGGTCGATGATGTCGTAGACCGGGAAGCGGCCGTGGATGGAATCGCCGAAGGAGCGCACGATGCCGGAGGTATCCTCCTCGAAGGGCAGGGGCATCTCATTGTCGGGATTCTTCCAGATGCAGCTCTCCCCCTTCAGGAAGTGCTCGTCCTTCATGATCCGGTCGAAGTCGACGAAATAGTCCTTGGTCAGGGCATAGGCCCAGGTGCCGTCGCGGGTGCCGCAGTCCTCCTCCCGGATGATGACGTCCTGGCTCACGTCCACGAGACGGCGGGTCAGGTAGCCGGAGTCGGCGGTACGCAGGGCGGTGTCGGCCAGGCCCTTGCGGGCGCCGCGGGAAGAAGTGAAGTATTCCAGAACGCTGAGGCCCTCGCGGTAGTTGGCCTTGATGGGGATCTCGATGGTCTTGCCGGCGGTGTTGGCGATCAGGCCGCGCATGCCGGCCAGCTGCCGGATCTGGTTCATGCTGCCGCGGGCGCCGGAGTCGGACATCATATAGATGGGGTTGAAGTGGTCCAGGGAGCTCTCCAGGGCGGCGGTGACGGCGCTGGTGGTCTTATCCCACTCGGAGATGACCAGCCGCGCCCGCTCGTCGTTGGTGATGAAGCCGCGCTTGTACTGCTTCTCGATGCCGACGACCTTGTCCTCCGTCTCCTTGATGAGGATCTTCTTCTTTTCGGGGACGGTCATGTCGGAGATGGAGATGGTGATAGCGCCCAGGGTGGCGTATTTGAAGCCCATGGCCTTGATGGCGTCCAGCACCTCGGTAGAGCGGGTGAAGCCGTGGCGGGCGATGCACCGGTCCACGATGCTGCTCAGCTTCTTTTTGTCCACCTTGAAGTCGATCTCATAGTCGAAGTATTTCTCCGGGTCGGAGCGGTCCACGAAGCCCAGGTCCTGGGGGATGGGCCCGTTGTAGATGATCCGGCCCACGGTGGTGCGCACGGTCTTGTGCTGCATGACCCCGTCCTTCTCCTTGAAGACCCGGACGTGGATGGGGGTATGCATGCCCACGAGGCCGTTTTCATAGGCCATCATGGCCTCGTCCTCGGAGCTGAAATAGTCCCTGCGGGTATATTCGATGGGCTTCTGCCCTTCCTCCAGCTTCGCGTTCAGCGCCTCCACCAGGTCCAGGGGCGCGCACTTGCCCACGGCCATTTCCGTGTGGAAGCAGTCGCCCATGGAGGTGATGCTGACCTCCTCCCGCTCGTAGGTCAGGTAGTAGGCACCCATGATCATGTCCTGGGTGGGCACGGTGACGGGGTGGCCGTCCTGGGGACGGAGCAGGTTGTTGGCGGAGAGCATGAGGATGCGCGCCTCCGCCTGGGCTTCCGCGGACAGGGGGACGTGGATGGCCATCTGGTCGCCGTCGAAGTCGGCGTTGTAGGCGGTGCAGACCAGGGGATGCAGCTTCAGGGCGCGGCCCTCCACCAGGATGGGCTCGAAGGCCTGGATGCCCAGACGGTGCAGCGTGGGGGCGCGGTTGAGGAGCACGGGATGCTCCTTGATGACGTCGTCCAGGGCGTCCCACACCTCGGTCTTGCCCTTGTCCACCATCTTCTTGGCGCTCTTGATATTGTTGGCGACGGCGTCCTCCACCAGCTTCTTCATGACGAAGGGGCGGAACAGCTCGATGGCCATTTCCTTGGGCACGCCGCACTGATAGAGTTTCAGGTCGGGGCCGACGACGATGACGCTTCGGCCGGAATAGTCCACGCGCTTGCCCAGCAGGTTCTGGCGGAAGCGGCCCTGCTTGCCCTTGAGCATGTCGCTGAGGGATTTCAGCACGCGGCTGTTGACGCCGGTGACGGCCCGGCCGCGGCGGCCGTTGTCGATGAGGGCGTCCACCGCCTCCTGGAGCATGCGCTTCTCATTGCGCACGATGATATCCGGCGCGTTGAGCTGGATGAGCTTTTTCAGGCGGTTGTTGCGGTTGATGACCCGGCGGTACAGGTCGTTCAGGTCGCTGGTGGCGAATCTTCCTCCGTCCAGCTGGACCATGGGGCGGATATCCGGGGGGATGACGGGCAGCACGTCCAGGATCATCCACTCGGGACGGTTGCCGCTCTGGCGGAAGGCCTCCACCACCTCCAGGCGCTTGACGATCTTGGCCTTTTTCTGGCCGGAAGCGTCCTTCAGCTCGGCCCGGAGCTCGGCGGACAGCTGCTCGCAGTCGATCTGGCTCAGCAGCTCCTTGACGGCCTCGGCCCCCATGCCGGCCTTGAAGTCGTCCTCATACTTCTCCCGCAGGTCCCGGTATTCCCGCTCGTTGAGAATTTGATTCTTGCTGAGGCCCGTGTAGGCGGGGCCGGGATCGATGACCACGTAGCAGGCGAAGTACAAAAGCTTCTCCAGCACGCGGGGGGAGATATCCAGGATCAGGCCCATGCGGGAGGGGATGCCCTTGAAATACCAGATATGGCTCACGGGGGCGGCCAGCTCGATATGGCCCATGCGCTCCCGGCGCACCTTGGCGCGGGTGACCTCCACGCCGCAGCGGTCGCAGATCTTGCCCTTATAGCGAATTTTCTTATATTTACCGCAGTGGCACTCCCAGTCCTTGGTGGGCCCGAAGATGCGTTCGCAGAACAGGCCGTCCCGTTCGGGCTTGAGGGTGCGGTAGTTGATGGTCTCCGGCTTCTTCACCTCGCCGTGAGACCACTGACGGATGATCTCCGGGGATGCGATGCCGATCTTGATGGCGTCAAATGTCGTGCTGCTCATTTATTCGCCCTCCTCATCCGCCGCGTCGGGCCCGTCGAAATCGGGCTCCTCCGCGTCGCTGGTATAATCGTCGTCATAATCGTCGAATTCCACTTCGCCGCCGTCGGGTTCTTCCACGTCCTCGATGGAGTAGCCGCTGCTGAGGATTTCGTCGTCGTCGGAGCGGTAGTCCTCCACGTCGCGGAAGCGGAAATCTTCCTCGTCGTCGTCGTTCTTGAGCTCGATCTCCTCGCCCGCCTCGTCCAGCACCCGAACGTCCAGGCAGAGGCTCTGCAGCTCCTTCACCAGCACCTTGAAGGCCTCGGGCACGCCGGGGTTGGGCACGTTCTGGCCCTTCACGATGGCCTCGTAGGTGCGCACGCGGCCCGTCACGTCGTCGGACTTCACGGTGAGAATTTCCTGCAGGGTGTAGGCCGCGCCGTAGGCCTCCAGGGCCCAGACCTCCATTTCGCCGAAGCGCTGGCCGCCGAACTGGGCCTTGCCGCCCAGGGGCTGCTGGGTGACCAGGCTGTAGGGGCCGGTGGAGCGGGCGTGAATCTTGTCGTCCACCAGGTGGTGCAGCTTGAGGAAGTAGACGTAGCCCACGGTGACGGGGTTATCGAAGGGCAGGCCCGTGCGCCCGTCGTAGAGGACGCTCTTGCCGTCCCGCCGGAGCCCGGAGCCCTCCAGCAGGTCCATGATCTCCGTCTCGTTGGCGCCGTTGAAGATGGGGGTCGCCACCTTCCAGCCCAGCTGGTGGGCGGCATAGCCCAGGTGGACCTCCAGCACCTGCCCGATGTTCATACGGGAGGGGACGCCCAGGGGGTTCAGCACGATATCCAGTGGCGTGCCGTCGGGCAGATAGGGCATATCCTCCCGGGGCAGGATGCGGCTGACGACGCCCTTGTTGCCGTGGCGGCCGGCCATCTTGTCGCCCACGCTGATCTTGCGCTTCTGGGCGATGTAGCAGCGGACCACCATGTTCACGCCGGGGCTCAGCTCGTCGCCCTGCTCCCGGGTGAAGACCTTGACGTCCACCACGATGCCGCTCTCGCCGTGGGGCACCTTCATGCTGGTGTCGCGCACTTCCCGCGCCTTTTCGCCGAAGATGGCCCGCAGGAGGCGCTCCTCGGCGGTGAGGTCGGTCTCGCCCTTGGGGGTGACCTTGCCCACCAGGATATCCCCCGCGTGGACCTCGGCGCCCACGGTGATGATGCCCCGCTCGTCCAGGTATTTCAGGGCGTCCTCGCCCACGCCGGGAATGTCGCGGGTGATCTCCTCGGGACCCAGCTTGGTGTCGCGGGAGTCGATCTCATGCTCCTCGATATGGATGGAGGTGAACACGTCGTCCTGCACCAGGCGCTCGTTGAGCAGCACGGCGTCCTCGTAGTTGTAGCCCTCCCAGGACATGAAGCCCACCAGGATGTTCTTGCCCAGGCTGATCTCGCCCTGGCTGGTGGCGGGCCCGTCCGCCAGGACGGTGTCCGGGGTGACCCGCTCGCCCACCGTCACCACGGGCCGCTGGTTGGAGCAGGTGCCCTGGTTGGAGCGGGCGAATTTCCGCATTTTATAGGTCGTCAGCTCGCCCTCGTCGTAGCGGACGCGCACTTCGTCGGCGCTGACGTAGGTCACGATGCCGTTGCCCTCGGACATGACCACCACGCCGGAGTCCACGGCGCACTTATGCTCGATGCCGGTGGCCACGATGGGGGCTTCCGTCACCATCAGGGGCACCGCCTGGCGCTGCATGTTGGCGCCCATGAGGGCGCGGTTGGCGTCGTCGTTCTCCAGGAAGGGGATCATGGCGGAGGCCACGGAGACCATGATGCGGGGGCTGATGTCGATGAAATCCACCCGCTCCCGTTCCACCTCGATGATCTCGTCCCGGTGGCGGCAGGTGACGCGCTTGTTCAGCAGGCAGCCATTCTCGTCCAGGGGCTCGGTGGCCTGGGCGACGATATATTCATCCTCCACGTCGGCGGTCATATACCGCACCTCGTCCGTCACCCGGCAGGTGCCCTTTTCCACCTTGCGGAAGGGGGCCACCAGGAAGCCGTATTCGTTGACGCGGGCATAGGAGGCCAGGTAGGAGATCAGGCCGATGTTGGGACCTTCGGGGGTCTCGATGGGGCACATGCGGCCGTAGTGGCTGTAGTGCACGTCACGCACGTCGAAGTTGGCGCGCTCCCGGCTCAGGCCGCCGGGGCCCAGGGCGGACATACGGCGCTTGTGGGTCAGCTCCGCCAGGGGGTTCGTTTGATCCATGAACTGGCTCAGGGGGCTGGAGCCGAAGAATTCCTTGATGGCCGCGGTGACGGGCCGGATGTTGATCAGGCTCTGGGGGGTGACGATGTCCAGGTCCTGCAGGGTCATGCGCTCGCGGATGACCCGCTCCATACGGCTGAAGCCCACGCGGAACTGGTTCTGCAGCAGCTCGCCCACGCTGCGCATGCGCCGGTTGCCCAGATGGTCGATGTCGTCGATGTCGCCGATGCCGTGGGCCAGGCAGTTGAGGTAGTTGACGCTGGCCAGGATGTCGTCGGGGATGATGTGCTTGGGGGCCAGGTCGTCGGCGCGCTCCCGCAGCACCTCCTCCAGCTCCTCCCCTTCATACCGGTCCATGATCTCCCGGAGGATGATGAGGCGGACCTTCTCCTTGAAGAGGGTCTTCACTTCGTCGCTGCAGCCGGGCAGGAAGTCCTCGATGCGGACCATGCCGTTATCGAAGACCTTCACTTCCTTCCCCGCGTGATCCCGCAGCCACACCTCGCCCAGGCCGCTGTTCTGGATGGCCTCGGCCTTCTCCAGGCTCAGGGTCTCCTCCGCGTCGGCCAGGATTTCGCCGGTGCGGGGGTCCACCGCCGGGCGGGCCAGGACCTGGCCCGCGATGCGCTTGCCAAGGGCCATCTTTTTGTTGAACTTATAGCGGCCCACGTTGCCCAGGTCATAGCGGCGCGGGTCGAAGAACAGGTTCATCAGCAGGGTCTCGGAGGATTCCACCGTGGGGGGATCGCCGGGGCGCAGCCGCTTGTAGATTTCCAGCAGGGCTTCTTCCCGGTTCTTGCAGGTATCCCGCTCCAGGGTGGCGGTGAGGCGCTCGTCCTCGCCGAAGATCTCCTTCAGCTGCTCCGCCGTGGAGGAGCCGCCGGCGGCGCTGAGGATGGCGCTGTGGCTCCAGGGCTTATCCTCCCAGGTGGCGCCGATGGCCTTCAGCAGCCAGGTCACGGGGATCTTGCGGTTCTTGTCGATGCGGACGAAAAACGTGTCCTGCGTGTCGGTCTCATATTCCAGCCAGGCGCCCCGGTAGGGGATGGAGGTGGCGCTGTAGACCGTGGTCAGGGTCTTGTCCGTCTTCTTGTCGTAGTACATGCCGGGGCTGCGGATGATCTGGGAGACGATGACGCGCTCGGCCCCGTTGATGACAAAGGTGCCGCCGGGGGTCATGATGGGGAAATCCCCCATGAAAATCTCCTGCTCCTTGATCTCCTCCGTCTCCTTGTTGCGGAGCCGGACCCGCACCTTCAGCGGGGCGGCGTAGGTGGCGTCCCGCGCCTGGCATTCCTCGATGGAATACTTGGGGCTGTCCGTCATGGCGTAGTCGATGAAGGTCAGCTCCAGATTGCCGGAATAGTCCGCGATGGCGGCCACATCCCGGAAGACCTCCCGGAGACCGGTGTCCAGAAACCACTGATAGGATTTCTTCTGGATCTCCAGCAGGTTGGGCATATCCTCGATCTCGTCCATTTTGGCAAAGCTCTTGCGAAGGGTCTTGCCGTACATCATGTCCCTGACCATGCTGTTCACGTCAACACTCATCTTGGCTGTCACACTCCTGTACTCATGGTTTTTGGGAAATCCGCCGCGAATTGATACGCGCGGGGCAGTTGTTTCTTTGTATCCTCTGGACTTGACTTTTTTTATTGCTGTGGTAAACTGTAACTGTAATAGGTGAAGCTTCGCCTGTCGCAAATCGGCAGTGAAAGCAAGTTATTATACTGAGGCTTGCCGGAAATGTCAACCATTATTTTCATATTTCCGCGTTTATGACCCCGCTGTTTTTTCGGCGGCTCCGCGCCGCCGCAGAAAAGGCGGCTTTTTTATTATCCATCATCCTCGGTCGGAGGCGACGAGCATTGAAACGTGACCTTGCGCTGCCCCTGGGCGCTTCCGCGCTGTTCTGGGCGGCGGCATCCGCCCTGCTGGCCCGGCTGCCGGGCTTCGGCGTCCCCGGCGCCCTGATCGCCGGGCTGCTGGTGTCCCTGGCCCTGGGGCTGTGCCTGCGCGCCCTGAAGCTGGAGGGAAGGCTGCTGGCCCTCTGCGCCGTGCTGGCGGCCCTGGCGCTGCTGGGGCGCTTTCTCTGCTTCGGGCGGGAGACCTCGGATTTCACGGATTTCCTTCTGCCCTGGTCCCGGCGGCTGCGTGAGCTGGGCGGGCTTCCCGGCCTGGGAGAGGAGATCGGCAACTACAACGTGCCCTACATGGTGCTCCTGGCCCTGTTCACCTATCTGCCCATCCCGGCGCTCTACCTTATTAAATTATCCGGCACGTTTTTCGATCTGCTCCTGGCCCTGACGCTGGGGCTGACGGTATGTACCCTCGGCGGCAGCCGGACGCGGGCCGGCGTCTGCTTCGTCCTGACCCTCCTGCTCCCCACGGTGTTCCTCAACAGCGCCTCCTGGGGCCAGTGCGACAGCCTCTATGTCTCCCTGGCGCTCCTGGGCCTCTGGCTCTGCCTGGCTTCCAGGCCCGGCTGGGGCATGGCGGCCTTCGGCCTGAGCTTCGCCTTCAAGCTCCAGGCGGTCTTTCTCCTGCCCATCCTCTTTCCCCTGCTTCTGGCGGGAAAGGTGAAGTGGTTCCACCTGCCCGTTTTCCCGGCGGTCTATGTGCTGGCGGTCTCCCCCGCCGTCCTGGCGGGGCGGAAACTCACGGAGGTGCTGCTCTTTTATGTGAGCACCGCCGCCACCGCGGGCAGCGGCCTCAACTACAATTCCCCCTCCATGTATTCCCTTCTGTACTTCTACCGCCTGGCGGACACCCGGGGGGCCGCCCGCGCCGGCATCCTGGCGGCGGCGCTCCTGTGCCTGGCGGTATGCCTCCTGTTCCTCCTGCGGCGGAAGCGGATCACGGACAAAAGCATCCTCTATGCTTCCCTCCTGCTGTGCTGCGGCATCCCGCTGCTGCTGCCCCACATGCATGAACGCTACTTCTTTTTCTGCGACGTGCTGACCCTGTGCCTCAGCTGCCTGCTGCCCGCGGCGGCTCCGACGGTAGTGCTGAGTCAGTTCGCCTCTCTCCTGGGCTACCACGCCTATTACTATCTCCGCTACCTGCTGCCCATGCGCTTCGGCTTTTACGGCCTGGTGCTGACGGCCCTGCTGGCCGCGTTCCTCCTGACTTTCGAGCTGTTCCGGCCGGACACGGAGACGCGCCAGGCCCTTTCCGGCGGGTATGAAAACCCGCAGAGGTAACCGAAATGGCTGAGACGAAACCCCGTTACCCCGAGATCGACGCCCTGAAGGGGCTCGCCATGTTCCTGGTGATCCTGGGTCACGCCGTCATCTGGTTCCCGGTGAACCTGCACGCGGACCCGGTCTGCCTGAAGATTTTCCAGCTGGCTAGCAGCGTCCACATCCATCTGTTCTTTTTCCTCTCCGGCCTCCTGTTCAGCTATAACGGCCGCTACGGCCTCTGGCTGGGGAAAAAGGCGCTGCGCCTGGGCGTCCCCTTCCTGATCTTCAACCTCCTGGACATGCTGCCCCGGGCGCTCCTCACGGCCTTTTTCCGCCGCCCCCGTCCCCTTTCGGAATCCCTGCTCAGTCTCGTGCTCAACGGCGGCGAACTCTGGTTCCTGCGGGCGCTGCTGATCTTCTATGCCCTTTTCGTCCCCCTCGCCCTCCTGCAGAAGCGGAGCATTCTGTGGAAGATCATGGTGGAGGCCGCGCTTATCTTCCTGGCCGTCTATCCCTGGCGGAAGCCTCCGTGGTATGCGGACCTGGACCTGGACCGGCTGCGCCTCTGCCTTCTGTTTTTCAACACGGGCTGCCTTTTCCGGAAGCCCTATCCCGCCCTCCGGGCCCGGCTGCAGGCCGTCCCCCTGCCGCCGAAGCTGATCGCCGCCCTGGCGCTCGCGGCGATCTGGGTCTTCTCCGTATTCCGCATCCGGCTTCCCGGCTGGCAGGCCTGGGCGCTGGTGATCGTCAACGCTCTCGTCGCCATCGCCGCCTTTTGGCTGCTGACCTGCTGGAAGCCCTTCCTGCGCTTCTTCGAGCGCTTCGGGCCCTGGACGCTGCAGCTCTATCTGCTCAACAGCTGGACCATGGGCGCTTCCCGCTACGTCGTCTGCACCCTTCTGGGCGTCACCGCCCCGGCGGTCATCCTCGTCTGCAACATGGCCGTGGATTTCTTCCTGTCCTATCTGCTCATCAAATACGTCCTCTCCCGCTTCCGCGTTCTGCGCTTTGCCATGGGCGTCACCGCGCCTCCGCCGCCGCCCCTGCGGGCAAAATCCGCGCCGCCTGACGGCTGAGAAACCGCAGCGGAATCTTCCCTCTCTGTGATTGCAGAGAGGGTTTTTTTATGCTATACTGTTATTTAGCGGTCATTTGCGGCTGCCGAACAGGAGGAGAGAAAAAATGATCCAGGTCCGGGACCAGAGAATCGACGAATCCGTTTTCATGAAGCTGCATGAAAAGGAGATATCCGCTTGGCCCACAGGTCGGGACATCGACCTGGACGAGGCGGTGGAATACCAGAAATCCCTGCCGGAGGACAAGAGCTTCTGGCGCAGGCTGGCGAAATACAAGGCCGAGGGCAAGACCGGCCTCTATCCCCGCTCCGGCGTGCCGGTGGTGGAGGAGGAGATCAAGCTGCTGCAGAGCCTCAACAGCGTGGGGGTGGAGCTGTTCCCCTTCACCACCGACTCCTACACCCGCAACCGCCAGTTTGAAAAGGCGCAGTTCGGCCTGGAGGAGAGCATCCGCACCGGCAAGAACAAGCTCAACGGCTACCCCATCATCAACCACGGGGTGAAGGTGAACCGCCGGGTGGTGGAATCCTGCCGGGGCGCCTTCGACCCCCGCAGCAGCTACGGGGCCAATTCCTTCGTGGCGGAGATGGCCTTCGCCTCCGGCATGACCAGCATGCCCAACAGCTTCTTCGGCTGGATCGCGGGCTATGACAAGACCGTGACGCCGGAGGCCTGCATCGAGACGGCGCAGTATCTGGGCCGGCTCATGGGCTGGTATGCGGACCGGGGGGTCATCCTCTCCTCCGCCTGCCACGGCTGGCTGCCCAATGGGGTGGTGCCCATGTATATGAACATGGCCACCCAGATCATCGAAAGTCTGGTGACCACGGGCCAGGGCGGAAGGGCCATCATCCCCCTGACCAACATGCAGGGGAATTTCTCCCAGGACCTGAGCGACATCCGGGCCAGCGAGATCCTCTTCCCCAAATACTTTGAAAAGCTGGGCAGGAAGGACGCCTTCATCCCCGGCATCATCGGCAACCAGTCCTCCCTGTTCCCCTTCCCCCAGGACGTGGGCATGGCCTACGGCTATATCAACTACACCGCCATGCTGGCCGCCGTGGCCGGGCTCCCGGCATGCAGCGTCAAGACGGTGGACGAGGCCAGCGGCGTTCCCTCCATCCAGAGCCATATGGAGACCTACCGCAGCGCCAACTGGCTTTTCAGCGTCATGCGGGCCCAGAATTGGGAGGTCAACAAAGACGAGGTGGCCCTGGAGACGGAGATGACCGTGAAGGCCGTCAGCGCCATCGTGGACAAGGTGCTGGAGCTGGGCGACGGGGATATCTGCGTGGGCACCGTGAAGGCCATCGAGGCCGGCGTGCTGGACTCTCCCTTCTCCATCAACTACCATCCCCGGGACCTCTGCCTGGGGGCCAGGGACCTGCATGGGGCCTGCCGCTATCTGGATTTCGGCAACATCCCCGTGCCGGAGGACGTGAAGGAATACCACCGGGAAAAGCTCCATGAGCGGGAACTGGCGGAGGGCAGCAAGCTGGGCTTCAACACCTCCATCGCCGACTTCTGGTGCCTGAGCCGGGGGAAGATCACCGGCGTCACGGAGGTCAGCCCCTATGAGGCGGAGGCGATGTCCTTCAAGCCGGAGATCGAGGCGAAGCACCCCACGGTCATCACCGGCACCGTGGGCGTGGACAGCCACGTCATCGGCACCAAGATCGTCAGCCGCGTCCTGGGGCAGTACGGCTTCAAGGTAGTGGCCCTGGGTGCGCAGACCAGCGTGGAGGACTTCATCAAGGCCGCCCAGGAGACCGACGCCTGCGCCATGCTCATTTCCAGCCTCTACGGCATGGCGGAGATGGACTGCCTGGGCTTCCGGGACAAGTGCGTCGAGGCGGGCGTCGGGGATATCCTGCTGTATATCGGCGGCATCCTGGGCGTGGGCGTCCGGGATTTCAAGGAGGATGAAGCCCGGTTCAAGGACCCGAAGATCGGCTTCGACCGGGTCTATCCCCCGGAGACGGATGTGGAAAGGGACATCGTGGACCTCTGCAAGGACCTGAAAGCGAAAGGACTTCTGTAATTTGTCCGACAAACGGATCTTTATCGACTTCGGAAGCACCTTCACCAAGGTGGTGGCCTTCGACCTGGAGCGGGAGACCCTCCTGGGCCGGGTCCAGGCCCCCAGCACCGTGGATACGGATGTGAACCTGGGCCTGGACCGGGCGCTTCATGCGCTGCGGCAGCGCGTGGCGGTGGAGGAAAAGGATATTGCTTCCGCCCTGGCCTGCTCCAGCGCCGCCGGCGGGCTGCGCATGGCCTGCATCGGCCTGGTGCCGGAATACACCACGGAGGCGGGGCGGCTGGCGGCCCTGGGGGCCGGGGCCAAGGTGGTGGGCGCTTTCTCCTACGAAATGACGCGAAGCGAGCTGCGCGCCCTGGAAGCCCTGGAGGCGGACATCGTCCTCCTCACCGGGGGCACCGACGGGGGCAACAAGCGCACCATCCTCCATAACGCTTCTCTGCTGGCCGCCTCGGAGCGCATCCGCAACATCATCGTGGCAGGCAACAAATCCGCCGGGGACGAGCTGCGGGATATTTTCGCCGGCAGCGGCCGGAACGTGGTCTTCACGGAAAACGTCATGCCGGAATTCGGCAGGCTGAACATCGAGCCGGTGAACGCCGTGATCCGGGAGATGTTCATCAGCCGGATCACGGAGGCGAAGGGCGTGGACAAGGCCCGGCAGCGCATCGGCGACGTGGTGATGCCCACCCCCTCGGCGGTGCTGGCCGGCGCGAAGGTGCTGGCCGACGGCACCTATGGGGAAGCGGGCCTGGGTCCCCTGATGGTGGTGGACGTGGGCGGCGCCACCACGGACGTTTACAGCGTGGCGGAGGGCGTCCCCCGGAAGGCGGGCGTCAGCTACGTTGGCCTGCCGGAGCCCTATGCCAAGCGCAGCGTGGAGGGCGACCTGGGCCTCTTTCACAATCTGGACACCCTCATGGCCCTGGCCGCGGAGGAGCACCTGGAATTCCAGGGGGGCGAGAGCCGGGAGGAGGTGCTTTCCGGCCTGCGAAGGGTGCTGGGCGTCCCCGCCGGGGACAGTCAGACCAGGGACCAGCTGCTGCTGAGCCGCCTGGCCGTGAAGACCGCGGCGGACCGGCACGTGGGGCGGCTGGAATGCCGCATGACCATGAACGGCGAAACCTGGTTTCAGCGGGGCAAGGACCTGACGGAGCTGAAAACCGTGCTGGGCGCGGGAGGGCCCCTGGCCTTCAGCGCGGACCCCCTGTATGTGCTCCGGGGCGCGGCGGACAGTCCGGACCCCGCCGTCCTCAAGCCGAAAGCGCCCCGCTTCCTCCTGGACAGGCGCTACATCCTCTTTGCCGTGGGGCTCCTGAGCCTGACGGAGCCGGAAAAGGCGCTGCGGATCTTCAAAAAATACGTCGCGGAGCTCGCTCCGGCAGAATAAAATCGAGGCTCGACCATGACGGTCGAGCCTCGTTACATTCATCGGCGCTTACTTTGTGAAGCGGAATGCGAAGGTCTTGCTCACGGGATAATCCGGGTCGGCGGCGGCAATGGTGTCCGTGTACTGCTGGCTCGCCTTGAGGTTCTTGGCAATGAGCCGGTCGTAGCGCTCGCCGCTCTCCAGGAGATAGGTGATATAATACTTGCCGTCGCTGTAGACGGTATTCACCGTGCCGGCCTCCGCGCCGCTGAACACGAACTCCTCCACCGCCTGTTCGGCGAGCTGCCCCATGACCACGTTCTCATGGAGGCCGCCGGCACGGTTTTCGCCGGAGGTGTCGTACTGATCCGCAAGGGCCGCGAAGTTATCCTCCGTGGGGTCCTCGTTGTAGGCGGCCAGGATATCGTCCACGGTCTTCTGGGCGGCCGCCCGGGTGACGTCGGTGATCTCACCCAGCTGCTCGTCGTTTTCCACGTTGATGGTGATGCCGCGGAAATTGGCGATGTTATAGGAATTGTCGTTGCGCTCCAGGAACAGGAGCACGTAATAGCCGGTGCTGAACTCGATGACGGTGGTATCCCCCTCCTGCCGGGCAGGGTCCGTCAGCCAGGCGCGCCATTCGGTGTTGGAGATGCCCGTGGGAGACGTGAGGCGGCGCAGGCAGGCGTCCTCCTTCTCATAGTCGGCCTTCTGATCCTCCGGCGCGAAGCGGTAGACCGCGTCGGCAAAGGCGGCCTTGTCCCGGGCGGAGGCGATCTCATTGGCGGTATCCTTCGCCTGGGCCTTGGCGGTCTCGGCGTCGATCCCGGCCTCCTCGTCCGCCTGGGCGTTCACCGTATAGGTCATGAAGCTGACCAGGTCGTAATCGTTGCAGACGGAGTCATAGTATTCGTCCAGCTCCGCCTCGGTGTAGGAATCCATCCACTTTTCATTGAGATACTGGCTGTAGTAGCTGGCCCGATAGGTCTTTTCCAGCAGATCGCGCAGGCGCTTCTCCGTCACGCCCTTGCCGTACAGCGCGCGGATATAGGCCCGGTAGTCGCTGTAGTTGTTGCTGGCGGCGGCGGACTTGAGGGATTCGATGTGGCTGCTGATCTCCTGCCGCTGGGCGGAAGACAGCTCCCAGCCCTCCTTGTCGGCCATGTCGTTGAGGATGGTCATCTGCTTCAGGCTGTCGATGGCCTGACCCTCGAAATAATCCGCCCAGGTCTGATCCTCGCTGTACTGCTGCTTGTCCAGGGGCTGGGTGGTATCCAGGAACATGGAGGCATAGCTGCCGTAGGTGTTGGAAAGATTGGTATAAGTGTTGTAATACGTGTTATAGTATTCGTAGTTGAAATCGGAGGCGGTATAGCCGGCATGGCCGATCTTCAGCGCGTTCACGCCGGTGTAGAACAGATTGGAGTTGAAGATCAGGCCCAGGACCAGCAGCACGACCACCACGGCGACGACGATGCCGGTGATGAGCTTTTTGCGCTTTTTGGTCTTGAAGGTCTCCTTGGCGCGGACCTGGCGCTTTTCCGTTCCGTCGCTCCGCTCCTCAAAGCGTTTCTTTTTCTCTCTGGAAGCACTCATTGGTTCATCCATCCCTTTTTCAGTTTGCTTATGATGATAGCTGAACTATTATAAGCATTACGCCCGCTGATTGCAAGCATAATCCGTCTGTTTTTGGAATCTTCCCCTCCTTCTTCCCCTGTCGAGGGCAAAGGAGCGTCTCCGGCGCTTGTTTTTTGCAGCTTCCTATGATATAGTATGATATTGTAAGTTACTGTCAGGGAAAGGATCGGCCATGGCAAAGCGAATGCTTGTCGTCCGCAATCCGAAAGCGGGCAGCTTTCTCAGCCAAAACCTGTTTCTGGAAGCGGCGGGCGTCATTTTCAAGAACGAGGACTTCAACGTCTATGTCTACACCACCACCGGCCGGGGGGACGCGACCCGCATCGCCCAGGAGGAAGGCCCGGGGGTGGACCGCATCGTGGCCTTCGGCGGGGACGGGACGCTCAGCGAGGTCATCAACGGGGTCATGCGCCTGCCCGCCAAGGACCGGCCGGTGCTGGGCTATATCCCCGCCGGGACTACCAACGATTTCGCCTCCGGCGTGGGCCTCAGCCGCAATATCGTCAAGGCGGCGGAGACGGTGCTCAGCGGCATCCCCACGCCCCTGGACGTGGGCCAGTTCGGGCACGATCGCTATTTTTCCTATGTGGCCTCCTTCGGCACCTTCACCAAGGCCAGCTACTCCGCCCCCCAGGACATGAAAAACGCCCTGGGCTACGCCGCCTATCTGCTGGAGGGGCTGCGCAGCCTGGCGGATATCCGCAGCATCCCCCTGACCGTCACGGCGGACGGGAAAATCTATGAGGACGAATTCATTTTCGGCGCCGTCTCCAACGCCATGAGCGTGGGCGGCGTGATGAAATACAATTACGAGCAGGTGAATCTCAGCGACGGGCTGTTCGAGGTGCTGATGATCCGCACCCCCAAGAACCTGACGGAGATCCAGAACATGCTGGGAGACGCGGCCAACCGCAACTATGCGGAAAGCCCCCACATCCTGTATCAGAAGGCCCGGAAGGTCCACATCCATTCGGACCAGCTCCTGGCCTGGACCGTGGACGGAGAGGCCGGCGGCGAAACCACGGAGATCGACGTCCGCAACTGCAAACGGGCGATACAAATCCTTACGCCAAAGGAGAAGGAATATGCTTGAGATCAAGGGACTGAGCTATCATGTGAGCGACGACGCCGGGGACAAGGACATCCTCAGCGACGTCGACCTGGAAATAAAGGACGGGGCCTTCGTCGTGGTCACCGGTCCCAACGGCGGGGGCAAGACCACCCTGGCCAAGGCCGTCATGGGCCTGGTGCAGCCCACGGCGGGCAGCATCCTCTTCGACGGGACAGAGCTCATGGGCAAGAGCGTCACGGAGCGGGCCCGCCTGGGGGTGTGCTACGGCTTCCAGCAGCCGCCCCGCTTCAAGGGCCTGCAGGTGACGGAGCTTTTGAGCATCGCCGCGGGGAAAAAGCTTAGCGCCAACGAGTGCTGCGCCTATCTCACCAAGGTGGGCCTCTGCACCGAGGATTATCTGGACCGGGAGATCGACGCCTCCCTCTCCGGGGGCGAGGTGAAGCGCATCGAGATCGCCTCCCTCCTGGCGCGCAACGCCAAGCTGATGATCTTCGACGAGCCGGAGGCGGGCATCGACCTGTGGAGCTTCGTGCGCCTGACCCAGACCTTTGAAAGCCTGCACAAGCGCTCCGACAGCACCATCATCGTCATCTCCCACCAGGAGCGGATCATCCGCCTGGCGGACGAGGTGGTCCTGGTGGCCGGAGGGCGGGTCACGGCCAGGGGCTCCTTTGACGAGGTGATGCCCCTGATGGACGCGGAGGATATGACCTGCGCGCTGAAGGAGGCCTGAACATGGGAAAGCTGAGCCAGATCGAACTGAATATGCTCAAGGCCATCGCGGACCTGCACAAGATCCCGGAGGGGGCCTACAACATCCGCGCCGACGGCGTCAGCGCCGGGCGCAATTCCACGGAGCATATCGAGATCGTTTCCAAGACGGACAAGCAGGGCATCGACATCATCGTGAAGCCCGGCACGAAAAACGAGAGCGTCCATATCCCGGTCATCATTTCCAAGACCGGGTATGAGGAGCTGGTCTACAACGATTTCTTCATCGGCGAGGACTGCGACGTGGTCATCATCGCCGGCTGCGGCATCCACAACTCCGGCTGCAACACCTCCAAGCACGACGGCGTCCACACCTTCCATGTGGGCAAGAATTCCCGCGTGAAATACGTGGAGAAGCACTACGGCGAGGGCGAGGGCACCGGGGAGAGGATCATGAACCCCCAGACGGTGATCCATCTGGAGGAAGGGGCCTATATGGAGATGGACACCACCCAGATCCGGGGCATCGACTCCACCAAGCGGGAGACCGTCGTGGACGCCGGGCCCGGCGCGGAGATCGTGGTGCTGGAAAAGCTCATGACCCACGACAGGCAGAGCGCCGTCAGCGACATGACCATCCACCTCAACGGGGATGATTCCAGAGGCCGGGTCATCTCCCGCAGCGTGGCCCAGGGGGAAAGCACCCAGGTATTCCACCCCAATATGGAGGGCAACGCCCGCTGCTTCGGCCATGTCCAGTGCGACACCATCATCATGGGCGACGCAAAGGTCAGCTCCATCCCCGCCATCACCGCCAACCATGTGGACGCCCAGCTCATCCATGAGGCCGCCATCGGACGCATCGCCGGGGACCAGCTGCTGAAGCTCATGACCCTGGGCCTCAGCCCCGAGGAGGCGGAGGAGCGGATTTTGGCGGGATTTTTGAAGTAAAGCTTGTTGATCGTAGCAGCAGGGCGAAGGGGCATGCACCCCTTCGCCCTGGTATTTATTCTGTCCAGTCTTCCAGCTGAAGGCCCGGCACCCGGCGGAATTCGCCTGTATTGTGGGTCACGACGGTCAAGCCCCTTGCAACGCCTTGCGCTGCAATTTGAAGATCATAAGCTCCGATCAGTATTCCCCGTTGAGCAAGCTCCGCACGGATTCTTCCCGCAGCGACGGCATCCGCTTCCGTAAAAGGTATGATTTGGAACTCCGACAAAAAGATGCGAAGAGTTTGCCGAGTCCTCTCTCCCCATCGGCTTTTTGACGCCCCGTATTCCAATTCAAGTATAGACACCGCAGAAACCGCCATCTGGGAGGGATGGACCGTCATTGCCATTTCATTCAGCGCCGGAAACGTCCCTTTCATTAGGTATATCAAGATATTCGTGTCCAGAAGGTACATCAGAATTCCTCGCGTTCCGCCTGGTCGCTTAGAGACGGCTGTTCTCTGTCCTCCATAAAGTCCTGCGGGAATGTCCCAATCGTGATACGGAGGGGAAACCAAGGGTCATCCGTGGGGAATACCACATAGCCCTCGCCCACCCTTTGAATATAGAATTCTTCCTTATCGGTCCGCACCTCTTTGGGGATGCGCATTGCCTGGCTGTTGCCGCTCTGAAATACCCTTGTCGTCAGCATCTCACTCGCCCCCTTTCAGTATATACATCAAGTATATACTTTGCCGATCAAGAAGTCAAGCATCCGTTTGTCTCTGGTGACGGTAGGTACGCAGGCCGTATTAACGGACCCGGCACCTGACTTTTCACTTTCTCAAGAATGAATAGCCTTGCAAACGCTTGGGAATCATGGCAGAGCCGGGGCCGGTCACAGCGCTCGATCACGTCGGATTTCAGGATGCAGACGGGGATGACGGGCGCCATGTTGAAAAAACGCCGCCGGGCGACCCCGGCGGCGCTTTGATTGTCTAGTCCGGACCCGGCCCGGCGGATTCTCCGCTGCCATCCTCCAGCATGCCGATCAGCTGGAAAAGCAGTTGGTGATAAACCTTGATCAGCTGCTGATTGGTGTTCTCGCGGGCAGCTATGATCCGCCCCACCGCATCGGCTGCGGAGGCCACGGGATTCGGCCCGGCTATGTCGTCCACCGGGCGTTTCCCGGAAGTGATCCCCAGGAGGGAATCCAGAGCATTGTGGATATAGGCGGTATCGTTCTGGAGCGCGGACAACTGCGCCAGGATATAAGGGATGGAGAATTCAGCGGTCCCGGCTGCTTTTTCCGCAAGTGTGGCTTTGGGAGAAGCGTCGGCGCGCGGCGCGGCTTCCTGTAGGTTTTTATCGGTCATGAGGTGTTCCTCCAAATCGCTGAAATTCGGCGGACACGCCAGACAGATCGTGTTTTCGGAAATGAAGCGTGCCCGACCGTTTTTGACAAGACCTTTTGCCCGCTTGGGGTAGGTCGCTTCATACCTGTTTCCGGATTCATCTACCACAATGATGTTTTTTTCGATGGGTGTCTTCCCCCTTGTCATAGACCGTAAACCGCCGTTTTTTGTGATGGGTGCCCGCCCCAAGTTTACAGGATGATTATAACTGACAAACAGTGTACTGTCAATGGGAACAAATGATTTCACGTCGTACACTGTTTCTCATGTATAAAGCGTCCCCCGGCGTTCAAGCTGAACGCCGGGGGATCGTTTGCTTCACGCTAATCCCCAAACCCGAAGGCGGTCAAGTAGCACATGGCGCAGAAGCAGGCGATGCCGAACCAGATCGCCAGGCTGAGGGGCGGGACGAACAGGACGCGGAGGACGTCCTTCGCCGTGATCCGGGGTTTTTCCCCCCTGGGCCGCCAGCGCGTCTCCCTGCCGTCCTCGCCCAGAACATAGATCCAGGGCCGGTCATAGCGCTCGATCACGTCGAATTTCAGGATGTAGATGGGAACGACGGGCACCATGATGCAGAACCACACCGCCGAGCCCCCCAGGGTCAGGCGCTGAAAATCGAAGCCGTTGAGGAACAGGGCGATGATCACCGGCAGGAACAGGGCAGCGACCGCCAGACCGGCTACCAGCAGCTTTCTTTTGAAGGAGGAAAAGTCCAGCCGCACCGGCCGGCGCGCCCCGTCCAGGGTCTCGAAGAACACCGGAGGGGTGACCTCCTTCGTCAGCGCCTTCGCGTCCCGGACCAGCGAACCGTTCACCCGCCGCAGGGGGCCGCCGGCGGAGGTGAAGATCTTCCGTTCCGCCTCCACCCGGAACTTAGGCCGCACCGCGTCGCTGTAGGCGCAGAGGGTGATGATGAGGGTGATGAAGGCCAGCATCCCGGCGATCAGGAGGCCGGTCACCGGCTCCATGCCGAAGACGCGGAAAGCCCCGAAGGCCGCGCCGCCGATGATCAGGGTGGCCAGGATCGCTTTCAGCCACCAGGGGAGGAAATAATAATGGGACGCTTTCTCCGCCCGGACGCTGACCTTGCCCGTCTGGCCGTTGACCGCGGCGGTCACCTCCCCTTCCCGGAGGTAATACACCGGCAGCAGAACCGGCAGGCGCAGCACATCCGAAGCGTCGGTGCGCACCTCCACCGCCTGGGTCTCCAGGGCAGCGCGCACCACCGGCGCATAATCCTCGGAAACCTCCGTGTCGACGCGGTTTTTCAGTTCCTTCTCATCCACGTCCCGGACCTTGATCCGCTGCCCCGCGGCATAGGCGAATTCGAAGGGCATCAGCTCCTCCAGCTCGAAGGGCTCCATGGCGTCCAGCATCCGGTTGTCCAGCTGCCGGGAGGCGCTGACGAAGACGTTGTCCACATAACCGCCGCAGCTGTAGACCCGCTTGGCGTCCATGCGGCTGACCCGGCTGCTCACCGGCCCACGCACCAGCTCATAGGGCAGATAGAAGCCCCGGAGCCTGTCCGCCAGGGCCGTGAGGTGCTTTGCTTCCACCCTGCGGGGATTGGCCCGACACCATTCCCGCAGGCAGTCCCTTGCCTCCTCCTCCGTGAGACGGAAGGGCAGGATCATCTCCGGCAGCTCCTTGGAGGAAGCATAGGCCTTCCGCACCAGCTCGCGGCCGCAGAAGGCGCAGGAGGATTGGGCTTCGTTTTCTTCAAAGATCAGCTGGGCCCCGCAGCCGGTGCAGTTTGCCCGCTGGAGGCGGAAGGCGTCCGCGCTGCTGCGGATCTTCTCCTGCTGCAGCTGCCGGAAGCCCTGCTTCTGGGCCTGGGCCTGGGACACCTCCACCCTTCCGCCGCAGTAGGCGCAGACATAGCTCTGCCGGACCACGTCGTATTTCGCCGGCGCGCCGCAGCTGAGACAGCGGACGTCCGCGATCGTTCCTTCCATGACGCGCGCCCCCTTTCTGTCCGAATCTATCCAGACTATAGCAGAAATACCGGCGCATGGCAACTTCGGTAATTCGGTAAATTGAAAAATCGAAGTGGACGTGCTATACTGTTCCCACAAACGAGAGAAAGGAGCCGACGTCCATGGGAGCGAAAATCTGCTGCATCTGCGGCAAGGCGCTCCTGCCGCCGGAGGGGTTCGGCGCGCTGAAGGACGGCAGGGTATGCGCCGCCTGCCTCCGCAAGCTCCGGCCCATGTACCCCCTGATCCTCAGTCGGGACAAGAAGGGAAACGAAGTGCGTCAGGACCCTGTCGCGGAGCTTACCGCCGCCGAAGCGGCGGAGCGCCTGAAAAGCGCCGTCGCCTTCATCGAAGAGCTGCGGGCCAAATACGGCTATCACAACGCGGTCTTCGCGGTGGAGAGCGTGACCGTGGAAAAGGGCGGCTTGATGAAACCGCCCACCTGCTATGCCGTGGGCAGGGTGATCTACGGCTGCTTCGAGCCGGAGGACGACATCAGACTGCTCCACGGCGGCGGCAGCGCCGGGACGGTGCTGACCTGCGTCCGCCGGGTCGTTGCCGGCGGGGCGGGCAGCGCCATGGACCAGGGCCTGGGCGGCCAGCCCTGCGCCCTGGAATTCACCGGCAAGGGCCTCGCCTGCGAGCCGGGGGACCTGATCGTCAGGGACTGAACATAAAGAGCGGACCGCTGCTTTATCAGCAGCGGTCCGCTTTGCTTTTTCTTATTTCCTTTCGATGGCGCGCTTGGCCGCCTCTGCGATATGCTCGGCGGTAAGGCGGTATTCCGCCCGGAGGAAGGCCTCCGTGCCCATCGGAGTTATCAAGGTATAATCTTTGACTCACGAATCAAAACTGTTTCGATACTGCTGTGCCTGATCCTTTGTTTTGAACCAAATGACTACCCATTCCGGCTTCCACGGGCCGAAAATCTCATTGCTTCGGTTCGACCAACAGTTATAGCGTTCATTCCAATAGTATCCATATACTCGGCTATACCTTACAAGCATCTCTTCAACATCCTTTTTAATCATAAAGCGCCGATTATTGTGGGTATTTTGGACGATCATAACGCCGGCATCGTAATCCCTCGCCAAATCAACGATTGAAGACGCCGGTGAATCAGGAACACTTACTTCTGCTTTATGGATAGAACCATCTTTTGCAATATAAGTGAATGCATAAACGACTCCATCGAGTTGTTCCGTTTCCAGAACAGTCTCGATCTGCTCAAGGTACGTCCGAAATCTTCCTGCGCATTTTACCAAGCTTCGATCTGACAATACTTCTCTGCAATATGCGCATTCATCACATGCGGTCCGGTGATTTTCACGAATTTGCGGTGCAAATCCATCTGCGTTAATGGGACAACCGCAACACTCAGTTCTTCCGTCTTTTCTGCTGATGATGTAAAGGATGTGGACCAATTCATCCTTTCCGCTCATATCAGCTTCCCGTTCAACCTTTCCGGTTGATGTGAGCTCAACAAACTCCGCCTCTGTATAGCATTCTGAAGGTGCTGATTTAAAGAAGCTGAGATTCCCCCCCGAACACCAAGTAAGACGAACTACCGCCCCATCTTCTTGCGTTGAGTCTTGAAGATGAAAGAACACCTGAATTTTTCCATACAAATCAAACCCGGTCAACATCTTCGGTGGATGCTTCCAGCGATAAACACTCGTTTCAACTTCATCGACACTCAAATTCGATTGATATGCTTCTCTCGCGTCAAACAACCACACCACCCGGTATCCACAGGCGATATAGAATTCGTTCCTTTCTCGAAATTCTTCGGTTGATATTGGACTGTGCTGGAACTCAACAACCGTATCATTGATAAGAACATCTGCTCGATGCCGTCCAAAGTCATTGATGACTGCGACCTCCTGATTCGCCCTCGGATAACATGACTGCCACGAGAAATGCCATTCGGACATTTCTTCATACTTCCAACTGTCCGTACAGAGATGGCCTTTCATATGCGCGAAATGAGGGATATTGATCTGACCTCTGCGCTGGATCATTGATGCATAGCAGTAAGGGCAATAATACTGCGCTGTTTCTTGCGCTTCTCCAATATGTGTTCTTTGTCCGTTTTCGTCGTTGGCAAATTGCATAGCACAACCCTCCGGTTTGATATTGAGATAAATGAAAACAAAACACCGGAGGATTCCTGGACGTTCATCAAATCGCCGATTGATCTCTTTCTTTTTGAATCTGCTTTATCAGCTTCGTAATAACTCTTTTCCCGAAGATCGCAAAGCCTATGCCACAAAGTCCGAGGATCAAACAGCCAAATGATATCAATGGAGTTCTTGAGGAAGCAGCCCAGAAAGCCAGAGCGATTGCAAAGACCGAAAGCCCAAACGCATAAACGCCTATTTCCATTGAAAGCAGTCCGCGATCCTCGACCTTGATCGTAATGCTGTGAACACCTTCAACTTTCTCATTTAGGCTTTTGATTTCTTGGTCAAGGAGCATCTTGGCGTCTTCATCCAAGCCGATCATGTCTTTCCCCAAAAACAATTCACCAATGGATACTTGGAGCACTTCGGATAATTTCTCAAGGTTGTCGTTCTTGATCGAAGTAAAGCTTCCGTTTTCCCATGTGCTCACAGTTTTTGGTGAGACTTCGAGCTTTTCAGCGAATTCTTCTTGCGTCCATTTTCTGAGGGTTCGCTTTTCGCGGATATAGTTCCCAATGTTTTGCGTGTTCATTTTTACCTCGCTTCTATGCTACCGTTGTTGCTATACACAGTCCATAACGTAGACTTCCGATTCACTTCCTATTTGAAAATGAGACCATTTTTATCATAGGTTTCATATAGCATCCCCCGGCGTTCTTGCTGAACGCCGGGGGATGGTCGTTTTTTGTTTATTTCCGCTCGATGGCCTTCTTGGCCGCCTCCGCGATATGCTCCGCGGTGAGGCGGTATTCCGCCCGGAGGAAGGCCTCCGTACCCACCTGGCCGAAGCGGTCGTCGGTGCCCACCATCTCGATGGGGACGGGGGACGTCTTCGCCGCAGCCTCCGCCACGGCGGAGCCCAGGCCGCCGTAGACATTGTGGTTTTCCGCCGTCACAAAGGCGCCGGTCTCCTCGGCGCAGCGCTCGATGAGCGCCGTATCGATGGGCTTCCAGGTGAACATATCCGCCACCCGGGCGCTGACCCCCTCCTCCGCCAGCTTTTCGGCGGCCTTGAGGGCCTCCGCCACCATGATGCCGCTGGCGATGATGGTCACGTCCGTGCCGTTGCGCAGGATGTTGCCCTTGCCGATCTCAAAGGTGCTGCCGGGCTCATAGACGGCCACGGCGTTCTTCCGGGCCATGCGGATATAGTAGACGCCGTAGACGTCCGCCAGCTGCCTCGTGAGGTCCGCCATGCACACGGGATCGCAGGGCTCCAGCAGGGTGATCTCCGGGATGGCCCGGAGCACCGCCATATCCTCGAAGGGCATGTGGGTGCCGCCGTTGTAGGCCGCGGTGACGCCGGGGTCGGAGCCCACGATGCGCACATTCAGCCTGGCGTAGGCGGCGGAGATGAAGATCTGGTCGCAGACCCGGCGGGAGGCAAAGGGCCCGAAGGAGTGGCAGAAGGGCACCTTCCCCGTGAGGCTGAGGCCCGCGGCCACGCCGATCATATTGGCTTCCGCGATGCCGCACTGGATGGCCCGGTCGGGATAGGCCTTGAAGAAGGGCTTCATGCCGCTGGAGCTCACCAGGTCCGCGTCCAGGGCGACGATGCGCCTGTCCGTCTTCGCCATCTCCATGAGCGCGGAGCAATAGGCGTCCCGCATGAGGGTCTCGGCGTTTTTCAGTTCCGCACAAACCTTAAACATCTTCTCTCCTCCTCACTTTCTCAGGGCGGCCCGGGCTTCTTCCAGGACGGCGGTCGCCTTTTCCAGCGCCTCGGCCATCTGTTCGGGCTTGAAGTTGATATGGTGGTTGGAAAGGATGCCCTCGGCGAAGGAGCAGCCGTGCCCCTTCTTCGTGTGCATCACCACGGCGGCGGGGCCCTCCTGCCAGCTGCGGCAGCGGTCCAGCGCCTCATAAAGGGCGGGGATATCGTGGCCGTCGCAGGATTCCACATGCCAGCCGAAGGCCTCGATCTTCTTTTCGATATTTCCCAGGTCCATGACGTCCTTGGTGTAGCCGTCCAGCTGCTGGCCGTTCACGTCCACGATGGCCACCAGGTTATTCAGCTTCATCTGGTTGGCAAAGAGGAAGGCCTCCCAGTTCTGGCCCTCGTCCAGCTCCCCGTCTCCCAGGAAGACATAGGTGGTGCACTCCCTGCCGTCCATGCGATCCCCCAGGGCGATGCCGCAGCCGGCGCTGAGCCCCTGTCCCAGGGAGCCGGTGGTCATGTCGATGCCGGGGGTCTTATTGCGGTCCGTATGGCTGGGCAGATGGCCGCCCCCCTGGTTCAGCTCCCGCAGCATGCTTTCGGGGAAGAAGCCCTTCATGGCGAGGGTGGCGTAGATGGTGGGGCCGGCGTGGCCCTTGGAGGTGACCAGCTTGTCCCGGTCGGGCCAATTCGGGTTCCTGGGATCGACCTGCATGAATTCCCCGTACAGCAGGGCCACGGCCTCCACGATGCTCATGGCGCCGCCGATGTGGCCGAAGCCGATGTGGCCGAAGGTCTGCAGGGTCTTGAGGCGGATCTCCTCGGCGAAGACCCGGAGCTCCTGATAACGCGTCTTCTGATTCAAATCCTCGTCTCCCTTATCCTAAGATATTATGCTGTTGCACGGACAAGGCAGCTCCGCATGGGAACATGCGGGGCTGCCCCGGTTTTTCAGAATTCGATCTTCTCCGCGATATAGGCTTCCAGCTCCGCGATGGGCAGGCGCACCTGCTCCATGCTGTCCCGCTCGCGCACGGTGACGCAGCCGTCACTAGCGCTGTCGAAATCGTAGGTCACGCAGAAGGGGGTGCCCACCTCGTCCTGGCGGCGGTAACGCTTGCCGATGCTGCCGGCCTCGTCGTAGGCGCACATGAACTTCTTGCTGAGGGAGGCGAAGACCTCCTTCGCAGGCTCGCCCAGCTTCTTGGACAGGGGCAGCACGGCGCACTTGAAGGGGGCCAGGAAGGGATGCAGCCGGAGCACGGTGCGCACGTCGTTCTTCTCGGGGTCCACGACCTCCTCGTCGTAGGCGTTCACCAGGAAGGCCAGGGCCACCCGGTCCGCGCCCAGACTGGGCTCGATGACATAGGGCACATAGTGGGTGTTCTTCTCCTGGTCGTAATAGGTCATGTCCACCTTGCTCTCGTTCATGTGCTGGGTGAGGTCGTAGTTGGTGCGGTCCGCCACGCCCCACAGCTCGCCCCAGCCGAAGGGGAAGAGATATTCAAAGTCGGTGGTGGCCTTGGAGTAGAAGCTCAGCTCCTCGGGGCTGTGGTCCCGCAGGCGGAGGCAGTCGTCCTTCATGCCCAGGTCCAGCAGCCACTTGTGGCAGAAGCTGCGCCAGTATTCGAACCACTCCAGGTCCGTGTCGGGCTCGCAGAAGAATTCCAGCTCCATCTGCTCGAATTCGCAGGTGCGGAAGGTGAAGTTGCCCGGGGTGATCTCGTTGCGGAAGCTCTTGCCGATCTGGCAGATGCCGAAGGGCACCTTCTTGCGGCTGGTGCGCACCACGTTGTTGAAGTTCACGAAGATGCCCTGGGCGGTCTCGGGCCGGAGGTACACGTCGGAGCCGGTCTCCTCGGTGACGCCCTGGTGGGTCTTGAACATGAGGTTGAACTTCTTGATGTCGGAGAAATCGGACTTGCCGCAGCCGGGGCAGGGGATCTCCTTGGCGCGGATGTATTCCACCATCTGCTCGTTGGTCATGGCCTCCACGTTGACGTCCACCTTGTTCTCCTTGGCCCATTCCTCGATGAGCTTGTCGGCGCGGTGGCGGCGCTTGCAGGCGCGGCAGTCGATGAGCGGGTCGTTGAAGTTGGTGACGTGGCCGGAGGCGACCCACACCCGGGGATTCATGAGGATATCCGCGTCCAGGCCCACGTTGTAGGGGCTCTCCTGCACGAATTTCTTCCACCACGCCCGTTTGACGTTGTTCTTGAACTCCACGCCCAGGGGGCCGTAGTCCCAGGTGTTGGCGAGGCCGCCGTAGATTTCGCTGCCGGCATAGATGAAGCCGCGGCCCTTGCAAAGGGCGACGATCTTATCCATGGTCTTCTCTTGATTCGTCATTCCAAATACCCCCATGCGGTTGAGTGATTGAGTTTCTCTTTTGAGATTTATTTATTATATACCGAAAACCGCCAAAGTCAACGAAGGAAGTCACGAAAAAGGCAGAGTTTTCTTGCATTTCCTGTGGAAACAGTCTAAAATGGGGCGATCTGAAAAACGATGGCAGCCGTCCGTTGCGTTTCTGCGGTCTTCTATGGTCTTTCGTCCCCGCCGCAGCGGACAACCTTCCCCTCGGGGGAAGGCGGCAGGTGCCGTCCCCCGCAAGGCGGCTGACGGATGAGGGAAAACCCCGTCTTTCGTCCCCCCGTAAACTCATGGGGGAATCCAAAGGGGGGCCGCAGCCCCCCATTGGTCGTCGGGGAAGGAGTCCAGAGGGAACCGCCTCGAAATAGGTTCCCTTTGGCGGTTTCTTTCGCCGCTTTCTTTGGCGGCAAAGAAAGCGGCCCGCCGGAGGCGACGGGACAGGTTTGCGACACGCAGAGACAACCGGCGAATCCGCAGAGACGCGGTCGATCGTCCGCTGCGGCGGGGACGAGAACAGGACGAAGGCGTTTCGCCTGCGGGTGACCCCATTTCTGACCGCGCAGAAATGGGGGAAAGACGCGCCGGGGAACCGCGTCGGAGCACACGTCGCTCGCTCCGTTTCCGCAGGACCGTGACACTGCGAAAACTCCGTATCGCTCGGTGGCTCCTCCTCTCCAAACCGAAGCAAAGGCTTCGGTTTGGTAAGGACGTTTCGCCGGAATCTTCAAGCATCTTCGCGCGAGGGGACCCGCCGCGGAGCGGTGGGCGCGCGTTCCTCTTAGGTCGGGAGCCGCGCCGTATTCCGGCGAATAAGGACGCGGCGCTGCCCCTTATGGAATCCCCGGCGAGGGTTTATGAAAGACGACGGACGAATGATGACAGAAGATATACAAAACCCAAGGATTGCACTCCCGGAAAGCGAGCTGGTCACTTATGAACTTTGAAGCGGGTTCCTGCGATATCGCCGTGATCGGCGCGGGGCATGCGGGCATCGAAGCCGCCCTTGCCGCCGCGCGCCTCGGCATGGACACCATCATCTTCACCATCAATCTGGACGCCGTGGGCAACATGCCCTGCAACCCCGCCGTGGGCGGCACCGGCAAGGGCCACCTGGTGCGGGAGCTGGACGCCCTGGGGGGCGAGATGGGCAAGGCGGCGGACGAGGCCTGCATCCAATACCGGATGCTGAACCTGGGCAAGGGCCCCGCGGTCCGCTCCCTCCGGGCCCAGGCGGACCGCATCGCCTACCGCCAGCGGATGAAGCGCGCCCTGGAAACCCAGCCGAACCTGCGCCTCAAGCAGGCGGAGATCACCGAAATCGGCCTGGAGAACGGAGAAGTCAGCTTCGTGCGCACCCAGACCGGGGCCACCTACCGCTGCCGGGCCGCCGTCATCTGCACCGGCACCTATCTCCGGGGAAGGACCATCGTGGGCGAGTGCCTGCAGGACAGCGGGCCCGACGGGCTGCACCCCGCCGGCCCCCTCTACGGCTGCCTCAGAGACATGGGCCTTAGCCTCCGCCGCTTCAAGACCGGCACGCCCCCGCGCATCAACGGCCGCACGGTGGACTATTCCCGGCTGGAACCCCAGCCCGGCGACCCGGACCCGGAGCCCTTCTCCTTCACCTGCAGGGAGCCCCTGGAAAACCGGGCGGTCTGCTGGCTCACCTACACCACGGAGGAGACCCATAAGATCATCCGGGCAAACCTCCACCGCTCTCCCCTGTTCTCCGGCGTCATCGAGGGCGTCGGCCCCCGCTACTGTCCCAGCATCGAGGACAAGGTGGTGCGCTTTGCCGACAAGCCCCGGCACCAGCTGTTCCTGGAGCCCATGGGCCTGAACACGGAGGAGGTCTATGTCCAGGGCTTCTCCTCCAGCATGCCGGAGGACGTGCAGCTCCAGATGCTCCACACGGTCGTGGGCCTGGAGCACGCGGAGATGATGCGCCCCGCCTACGCCATCGAATACGACTGCGTGGACCCCCTGGAGCTGCGGCGGACCCTGGAAACGAAAAAGGTGCCCGGCCTCTACGGGGCGGGGCAGTTCAACGGCACCTCCGGCTACGAGGAGGCGGCGGTGCAGGGCTTCGTGGCGGGGGTGAACGCCGCCCTGAAGCTCAAGGGGGAGGAGCCCCTGATCATCGACCGCAGCGAGGGCTATATCGGCGTGCTGATCGACGACCTGGTGACCAAGGGCACGAACGAGCCCTACCGCATGATGACCTCCCGGACGGAATACCGCCTGCTCCACCGGCAGGATAACGCGGACCAGCGCCTGACGGAGAAGGGACACCGCATCGGCCTCATTACCGATGAAAGGCTGGCGGAGGTGCGGGAGAAATACGCCCGGGTGGAGGCGGAGATCGCCCGGCTGGAGAAGACCCACCTGCCCCCCTCGGCGGCACTGAGCGCTTTCCTCACCGAAAAGGGCACCGCCGCCCCCGCCTCCGGCGTGTCCCTGGCGGACCTCATCCGGCGGCCCCAGGTGGACTATGCTTCCCTGGCCCCCTTCGACCCGGGGCGTCCCCGGCTGGACCGGGCGGTCTGGCTCCAGGCGGAGATCCGCCTGAAATACGAGGGCTACATCGCCCGGCAGGAAAAGCAGGCCGCGGAATTCCGGCGGCTGGAAAACCGGCTGCTGCCCCCCGACACGGACTATATGGCCATCCCCACCCTGCGCATGGAGGCCCGGCAGAAGCTGGCTCAGATCCGCCCGGAATCCTTCGGGCAGGCGGGGCGCATCTCCGGCGTCAGCCCCGCGGACATGGCGGCCCTCATGGTCTGGCTGGAAAAGGAGAAGAAATGAGCAAGGGAAAAGTCGTCCTGGGGCTTTCCGGCGGCGTGGACAGCGCCGTCGCCGCCCTGATGCTGCGCTCTGCGGGCTGGGAGGTCTTCGGCGCGTGGCTGGACCTGGGCTTCGGCAGCCCGGAGAAAGCGCGGGAGGCCTCGGCGCAGCTGGGCATCCCCTTCGCCGTGATCCCCGCCGCGGAGGCGCATGAAAAGCTGGTGCGCGCCCCCTTCGCGGAGGAATACGCCGCCGGGCGCACCCCGAACCCCTGCGTTATCTGCAATCCCACGGTAAAGCTCCCCGCCCTGCTGCGCAAGGCTTCCGAGCTGGGCGCGGAAAAGATCGCCACGGGGCACTATGCCCGCATACAGGAAAAGCTCGGCCGCCCCTGCCTGCGGATGGCGGAGGGACCGAAGGACCAGAGCTATATGCTCGCCCGCGTGGGCCCGGAGCTTCTGGAAAAGCTGATCTTCCCCCTGGGGGAAACGGACAAGACGGAGACCCGCGCCCTGGCCGCCGCCGCCGGCCTTCAGGCGGCGGAAGCGCCGGACAGCCAGGATATCTGCTTCATCCCCGACGGGGACTACGGCAGCTGGCTGGAAGCGCGGGGCATGGGCCTGCCCGCAGGGGACTTCACGGACGCCTCCGGGAAGGTGCTGGGAAAGCACCGGGGCGCTCACCGCTACACCGTGGGGCAGCGGCGGGGCCTGGGGGTCAGCGGGCCCGGCCGCCTCTATGTCTGCGCCCTGGACCTCGGGCGCAACACCGTGGTGCTGGGGCCGGAGGAACAGCTGATGACCTACACCTTATTTATTAAAGATATCTGCTGGGGCGCCATGGAGCCGGCGGAAAAGCCCTTCCGCTGCCGCGTGCGCCCCCGGAGCCGCCCGACATTCTTTGACGCGGAGGCTTCTCCGCGGGAGGACGGCCTCCTCCTGGGCTTCTCCGCGCCCCTGCGGCGCATCGCCCCCGGTCAGCTGGCGGCGGGCTATGACGAAGACGGCTTCCTGCTGTTCGCCGGGACCGTCGCCTGATTTCCGCCTGTCCCGGGCGGCCGTTTACAGGAAAATTTCTCCGCCGGAATCCTTCCGGCGGAGAATTCTTTTTCCCTTCCGTCTTTCGATCGGCTCCCCGGCGTATTGTTGGATTTATGCCATTTTCCTTATTATATTTTCATTTCCGACAGATGATATTTTATTACATTTTCATTTCTTTCTCATTTCCGGCGGGCTTTTTTCTCGCCCCGATCCCGCCGTATCCCCCGGTGTTTTGGTACTGTTTCTCTATATTTAGGTGTTTTTTTACGCTTTCCTGTTGATTTTATACAAGAACTATGCTATAGTGCAGGAGTAATATTTCCGTAATATTTTCGGAAAAAAATCTGAAGAAAGGAAAACGCTATGAAAAGGAAATTTGCACTGATCCTCGCTGTGCTGTTTGTCCTGGCCCTGTTCGCGGGCTGCGGCGGCAATGGCGGCGGCGGTGGCGGCACGGCCACGCCGACCCAGGCCCCCAGCAATCCGACCCAGGCTCCCCAGGGCGGCGGCGACAGCACCCCGGCCCCCCAGGGCGGCGGCAGCGACACCCCCGCGCCTCAGGTCGACGAAGGCCCCTACAAGCTTGCCTACGGCAAGTTTGCCACCGACGCCGACGGCTTTGCCACGGAGCAGTACGAGTATGAGCTGCCCCTGAGCACCACCGACGAAGTCTTCACCAACATGACCCTCAGCTTCACCCCCCAGTATCTGCCTGAGGGCGGCATGGGCGACCTGCCCATGTATGCCGGCATGGAAGAGATGACCGGCGTCCATATGGAGTACAACGTCATCGCTTCCGCCTCCTTCGCGGAGACCCTCTCCGTCATGGAAGCTTCCGACGAGATGTGCGACATCACCGCCGGCTTCTATGCCTACCATCAGGGCTCCTCCCTGGCCGAGGCCATTGAGGAAGAGATCATCATCAACCACTATGACTGGAAGGACTACGCTCCCAACTACACCTACCAGGTGCAGAAGTGGAAGTTCATCGACGCCATGTGGGGCAACGTCAACACCCCCACCACCACCAAGTGGAGCGGCTTCGTGGACTTCTATGACGAGCCCTGCCAGACCACCGGCTACTTCATGCGCGGCGACTGGATGGATAAGCTGGGCCTGGACGCCTACAACATCCGCACCTTCGACGAGTGGCACGACGTGCTGATGGCCATCAAGAGCGGCGGCTTCGGCAACTGCGAGTACCCCCTGCAGGTCTACTCCAATCTGGACGCTTACGCCAACGTCTGGAACGACTTTGAGACCACCCCCTATGCGGCCGGCCCCGCTTTCCAGCGCGTCGTCGACGGCAAGGTCATCTTCAACGGCACCTCCGATGAGGACCTGGTCCTCATGCAGTACCTGAAGGGCTGGTTCGACGACGGCATCATCAGCCCCTACTTCCAGTCCCTGAGCGGCCTGGAGGACATCACCGCCGACGTCACCAACGGCAACTGCGGCTGCGCCTTCTTCAACCCCTCCGAGATCGCCGGCACCGAGTCCAGCTGTGTCGAGCCGGGCGCCCGCTTCGACGTTATCCCCATCCTGGTGCGCGAGCGCGGCAACGTCATCCACTGGCACCTTGACCCCGACGAGTTCGGCGGCACCGGCGGCTCCGTCGCCTACCGCTGCGAGAACATCCCCCTGGTCGTCACCTGGCTTGACTGGGCCTATTCTCCCTTCGGCTCTGACTGGCGCAACTACGGTCCCGAGGGCACCTACTGGAACTACAACGAGAACGGCGACCGCGAGTGGAACGAGATCATCACCGGCTTCGAGCTGGGCTCCGGCTGGGCCACCATGGCCTACCTGCAGAACCCCATGGACTGCGGCATGAACTGCTGGACCCGCAACTACAAGTATCCCGGCGGCGAGCGGCTCCTGCACTTCTTCGAGGTCTGGAACGAGTGCCTGGATTACTACGACGGCGCTTACAACTTCCCCGCGGCCTGCAAGCTCTCCGACGAGGATTCCGCCGAGGTCAACAGCCTCCGCACCGACGTCAACACCTTCTTCTCCGAGAACTACGTGCTCTTCCTCCTGGGCGACAAGAGCTTCGCTGAGTGGGACGACTTCCAGAATCAGCTGGCCGCCCTGGGCCAGGATCAGATCACCCAGATCTATCAGGAGACCTACGACGCTTACATTGCCAACGCCTGAGCGCTTTCGGCAAAGCAAAAACACAGCGGGCACTTCACCCGCTGTGTTTTTTTATCCCTTTGGATCATCGCCCCAGGTATTCCATTTTGATATAGCCCCGCTGCACATAGTCCCAAAACCGCGAGGTGACCGCCACCTTCTGCCAGTCCTCCTCCGTACCCCGGTAGCGGACGGTGACGGGGGACTTCCACAGCCCGTTGCCCATGGGCTGCTGCCCGTCGGTAAAGAGATCGTAAAAATCGTGCTTCATGATCCTGACGCTGCGGGGCAGCTCCAGGTTCTCCAGCCCGGCGCAGCCGAGAAAGGCGTAGGACATGACTTCCCGGATGCCGTTAGAGAGGACGACCTCACGAATGGCCGTCATGCGCTCAAAGGTGGCCTCCGCCAGCTCCGGCAGAAAATCGTCCCCTGCGCAGAAGAAGGCGTTCCAGACGCCGTGGATGGGAAGCCCCTCCGCCACGGAAGGCAGCACCACCCTGCTTTCCGGTATTTCGCGGGTATAGCCCTTGATATCGTTGAAGAGGTAGCCCTCCCCGTCGTTATGGCCGCCGAAATAGATATCGTAATTGCGGTCCTGGGTGAAGGGCATAAAGCATTTCAGCCCCGCCTTCCGCAGCTCCGCCCGGGTCATTTCCAGGCCCGGCAGGGCTTCTCCCCCGCAGTCCGGGCAGCGGCGCGCCTCCTTGGGCAGCACCCTTCCGCAGCCAAGGCAGACGGGGACATAGTTCGCGCCGCAGGCGGGGCAGCGGAGGTCCGCGCCCAGCTCGGCGGAGCAGAGCTCACATTTCATACGTTTGCTTCCCTTCCCGTTGAGATCAGCCTAAACTTAGCATAATCGGGCGGCGCTGTCAACGGCGGCCGGGGCTGGAAAAGGGCGGCGGAACCTGCTATACTGAGAGGGAAAGGCAGGGATCGGCTTGAACGTTTTATTCGTGGGCAACAGCCACTCTTTCTTCAACGACATGCCCCACACCTTCGCCCGCCTGTGGGAGGCGGGCTGCGGGGAGCGCATCCGCCCCATCCTGATCTGCCACCCCGGCATGGGCTTCAGCTGGCACGTGAAGGAATACTTCGAGCTGCGCTACGACCTTCTCTACGGCGGCTTCGACTACGCCGTCTTCCAGCAGCGGGCCCACCCCTTCGGCGGCTCGGCGGAGGAATACGCCGCGGGGCTCCGGCTGGCGGAGCTTTGCCGGAAGGGGGGCGCGACTCCGGTGTTCTCCCTCACCTGGGCGGAGCGGCGCGCGCCGGAGCATCAGGCGGAGATGAACGAGTTTCACCGCCGCCTCTGCGCCGAGACCGGGGCCCTTCTCTCCCCCGTGGGCCTGGTGTGGCAGGAGGCGCTGGCGAGGGACGGGGACCTCCCCCTCTACTTCGAGGACGGGGAGCACGCCTCCCCCTACGGGGATTATCTGATCGCCGTCACCCACTGGCGGCTCCTCAGCGGCCGCAGCGCCCTGGGCCTCCCCAGCCTGGGCTGCAGCTTTTTTGATCCGGAAAAGAACGCCGTCCGGGAGGACCCGGTGAGCGGGGACTGCCTGCTGGACGACGGCAAATGCGCCCTGATCCGGGAGGCCGCGGAAGCGGTGTTCGCCGGGATCGGAAAGGAGAAAGCATGAGAAAGACCCTTCGCGAGCTCCTGCAGGCGGACGACCGCTGCATCTTCGCCCCCTGCGTCTACGACTGTTCCTCCGCCCGGGCCATGGAGATGGCGGGCTTCGAAGCCCTGATGTTCTCCTCCGGGGAGTATTCCCTGGCGGGCTCCGGCGTGGTGGACTACGGCTTCAGCGGTCTCAGCGACCTGGAGTGGATGGTGGGCCGCATCACGGCCACCTGCAGCCTCCCCCTGGCGGTGGACATCGAGGACGGCTTCGGCGGGCCGCTGGCGGTCTACCGCACCTGCCGCCGCCTGGCCCGGCTGGGGGCCGCCGCCGTGCAGCTGGAGGACGCCGGGGACATGGAGGAGACCACCGGCCTCATGCCCCGGGAGCAGTATTACGCCAAGGTGCAGGCGGCCCTGGAGGCCCTGGAGGGCACGGACACCATGCTCATCGCCCGCACCAACGCCGATCCGAAGACCCAGCTGGAGGAGGGCTGCGAGCGCCTGGCCCGCTGCCATGAGCTGGGGGCGGAGCTCACCATGCTGGTGAAGCTCTCCAGCTATGAAGACGCGAAGACCGTCGCCGCCCTCGTCCCCGGCTGGAAGGCCTATCCCGACGTGAAGGCCCCCGGCGGCGTCCCGGAGATCACGAACGGGCAGGCCCGGGCCCTGGGCTTCCGCTTCATGACCACCCACTTCGTGCTGAAGGCGGCCATGGAGGGCATGCTGAAGCACGCCAGGGAGAACCTGAAGGAGCTGAACGTGACCTACACCTGGACCCACGGGGACGCCACCGGCCTCCTGGGGGACAGCGCCACCCCCTTCTGGGAGCCCCAGCAGTACGCCCGGCTGGAGAACCGCTTCACCGGCGGCAGCAAGGAATACACCATCGTGGGCAACGCCGTGGACCCCTTCCCCGAGGGATACAAAAGCGTGGAGCTGAAGGACCGGTTCTGAGGAAGGGGTGCGGGAGGAGCTCTCCGCCGCTTCGCGGTCTTTCTTGGGAGGCAAAAAAGGCTCCCCTGAAAGGGGAGCTGGCATCCGGCGTCCCCCGCAAGCCGGATGACTGAGAGGTTCGTTTCGTTCATCGTGGTGTGTACGCTCGTAACGATGGCGAAGGCAGTGACCGAGGTCACCGATTATGGCAATCCGTAACTCCCGCCCTTTTCCTGCTTTATCGTCAGTTCACAAGAAGCCGGTAGATTTTCCGGCTTTGATCCGCTATACTTGATTCCGACATGATTCGGCGATGCAAGTCGATCGGCAGGTTTTGTGAGGGAGCATGTTTTGAACAGGACGGCTTTGCTAGAATATTTATCTGCATTTCTCGCCGCTCTCTCAGCTCCCCGTGCAGACCGTTGCCGTCTGCGGTTATCTCGAGCCGCTTTCTGCGGTGGTTTTTGCAGCGATCCTGCTGAACGAAAGGATGACGGTCATCCAGGTCGTCGGCGCAGCATGCATCATCGGCGGCGCTATGGTCGGCGAACTGATCAATTCAAGGCAGGCAAACGTGCAGAATCCCACATGTTGAGCCGAAGGCAGAAGGATCCCGATCCCGACAACTCGGGATTTGCAGAGGGAATGAAAATGCCAAAAGTTAAACTTACAATTACAGAGAGCAAATGCAGATGCGGGTATTTCAAAAAAGGACAGGAGTTTATAGTTGAAGATTTATGCCCGCCTTTATGCCATGAACTTTGGAATAGCATATATCCTTCGGTCTATGCGCTGCGGAATGGAGCTTCACTTGATTATGGTGACAGCCGCGCAAAAGTATTTGATGCTAAATGTCCAGACGGGGGAAGAGTTTGTATTCACGGAGAGGTATTAGATTAACAAATTCCAGTTTGTCGAACACATGAAAATCGGGATTTACAGGTGAAGTAGAAATGATACTTTTGGTTATCCGGCACGGTCAATCTGAAGCGGACATTCTTGATGTTCACGAAGGCAGAGCGGATTTCGAATTGACGCAAAAGGGACATAAGCAGGCTGCCGCCATGGCAAAATACGTGGCCGGGAATTATCGGCTTTCGCGTATTTACGCGAGCACGCTCAAGAGGGCTGCTCAAACCGCGAAGCACTTGTCCGATGAGACCGGAACTGATATTGAATTTGATCCGAATCTGATGGAATTCAACAATGGGCTGTTGGCAGGTCTCTCCCGCGAAGAGGCGGACCGGCTTTATCCTCACGTCGAGAACCTCCCCATTGATCAGGCAGTGTACGGTCAGGAATCCAAAGTTGAATTCCGCAGCAGAGCCGAAAACGCGCTGCAGAGAGTGCTTTCGGAAAATAGCTCAGAGTCCGTCATAGCGATCGTGACTCATGGGGGTATGGTGAATCAGTTGTACGGCTCTCTGCTTCACATGCCGATCGGAGAGAACTCCTTCTTCCGCACAGCTGACACAGGAATCCACGTCTGGGAAATCACAGAGCATGGCAACTATGTGATAAAGTCAAATATGGACGAGCACATAAGAGGGATATGAGCGACAAATTCCAGTTTGTCTATCCGTCTCTCTGAAACACATTGATTTTCCTGCATTTCCCGCAGGTCTGCTACCATAAAAAGCT
>JAEEGK010003454.1_pt1 | contig 39279 bp, 37 predicted proteins | sample 8958771 | NCBI WGS metagenome assembly JAEEGK01 (sample SAMN16246547, study PRJNA631951) | gut metagenome | biome: gut microbiome; feature: rumen; material: SC-attached | host: Bos | place: Iran: Karaj | collected 2018-10
TCCCAAGTACTTTGAGGAAGTGGGGTGTATCCATACGGCACCGGGGCTGGAGTTTGACTATGTGGGTGTTCTGATTGGCAAGGATTTGACTTATGATGCTGCTTCCGGCCGTGTATGTACGGACAAGACGGCCATATCCAGGGATGATAAGTCTTCCGGTATCCGGGGCGCCCGGGATGATGAGGCCCGCCGACTTATCCTGAATACCTATAAAACCCTGCTTACACGTGGACAGAAGGGGTGTTTTGTCTATTGTGAGAATGAGGGACTGAGAGAGTATATCAAGAGGAAGGTCTGACGGGACGGCTATTATTGCGTTCTCTTATAGCTTCAAGGAGAGCATCTCAGCATCGGTGAGGGCCCTGTCGTAAACGGCCAGGCCGCCGATAGACCCGCGGAAGAAGTTGCCGGGCCGGCCGCCGACCAGAACGGCACCAACCGTGAAATCCGAGCCGTTGGAACCCAGCCCGTCGGGGTAATAATATGGGTTCTTGACCTGCGTGAGGCCATCCGGATAGCCCTCAAATCCCTTGGTGTGGTCTATGAGTTCCGGCTCTTTCTCCTCGAAAACACCGTTGAAATAAGAACGGATGTACTCTCCGTCATAGGTGAGTCCAATCATACACCACTCTCCGTCCGGAACCTTCTGGGGGCTCACAGAGTAGTCTATGGAGTGCGGGAACGGAGGAGTGGGTTTCCCGGTCTTGGAGATATGGCCGCAGACGGCATCCTGCCCGTTGTAGTAGGGGAGGGAGACGAAAAGGCCATACTGCCGGAGGCCGCCTTCCGTACTCTCGTCCCACATACCGCCCACGAAACCGGTCTGTCCGCTCTGCCACTTGATCCAGGCCACAACGCTCACCTCTCCGCCCAGGATATTGAGCGCTTCTGTCTTCTCAAATGGAATGCGCAGATACTCTCCACCTTTGTAGTGAAGGGACTTTCCGGACAAGGGCCCTTCGGCCTCCAGGGTTGGCGTATCAATGCCCTCTACGGGCTCCAGGGTGAATCCCTGTGACCCTACGGCCTTGAGCCCGTTTTCCCCGCCAAAATCCCAGAGGGCTACCAGCCCGGGCAGTTCCAGTGCTCTTTCCCGCACCCCTTGCGGGGCGGTTTTGCAGCCGGAGAGTAGCGCGATTGCGGCTATAAACAGAATCTTTTTCATCGTTTACTCAGCTCTAATTTCGTCCTATTTGGCGAATATACTGTTTTAGGATGAAGAAACCAAAGATGCTCTCCGGGCCAAATGCAACTTTTGGGAACGCCAATAGGGGCGTGACTTTCGAGGATGACGCTCGAAATTCAGCAGCAAACTACGGCCGCAACGCCGGTGTTTCAGACCGATGTTTCAAAACGCAAATAATTCGACCCTGCGTAAATATTTTGGCGTTTTAATGACTCTGCGTCAATAAAAATCTTTTCCCGTTGTTTTTCGGCCAAATTTGACCTAACTTTAAGGATAATTTGTTTGTTATCAGTAAATGAAAAATCAAATCCAGATGTTCAAGACAAGGGGAAATGAACCATATGTAGCTCCTGCGGTTTCTGCCGTTGTGCTCCAAAGCCAAAACAGTATCCTTTTGGGGAGTTCTGATATTGAAAGCACCGGCGCACAGGACTACATTGAACAGCCCGGGCTGTCCTGGTAATAACTCCGCTAAACTAATCGCAAGATGACAAAGACTATGAAATATCTGTGCATGGCCTCCATCGTATTAGCTGGAGCTATGATTATGGGCTGTTCACAAGAGAGCCTGCCCGATCTTAAGCCAGAGACCCCCTCCGGAAACGTAGTGATCCGGACCACCACCATCAGTATGGAAGGAGAAGAACCTACCCGTGCCCTGACTGAGCATGGCGTAAAGACATTCGAAGCTGGAGACAAGATTGCCGTGATCTACCAGAATAATGAAGGTTTTTTTACGAAGGCTGAGGCAACCCTTGCAACGGGAGACATCACGGACGGAGGCAAATCAGCCAAAATCACGGTGACGCTGACCAATCCAAAGGCCGACGGCTCCGTGAGGTATTACTATCCTTCCTCAATGGTCTGGGATAATGGTAACGAGAATTACGATCCGCTCTATAGCGAGCAGGATGGTACGCTCGGTAAAATTGCCAGCAACTTCGACTATGCGAAGTTTGAAGGTACTTTGGCTGGTACGGAACTCCCTTCCGGTACGCTGGCTAACCTGCTGGCCATCTGCAAGTTCACCATCAAGGACGGCGAGAGCACCGACATCACCAGCCAGCTCACCAGACTGACCATCAAGAACGGCTCCGACGTGTATTTCATAAATCCCTCGTCGCTCGACAATATCTGGGTAGCCCTGAGACCCATCTCCTCCGGCAATATCGACATCTATGCCGCCAAGACGTGGAAACTCTTCAAAAAGACCGTCACCGGCAACCCCACCCTTGCCGCCAATACGCTGACGCCCATCACCGTGACCGCTCCACAGGTGGAAGGAGCCCTCTCCGGACTCTTCAGCATCAACGACAGCCACGACCTGGTATATTTCTCAAAGGGCAATCTGCAGGCACAGTGGGACGGCACCAACTCCTACTGGAAATGGATGTTCGCTGAATATCAGCACGAGTACATTCAGAATTTCCAAGCCAACGTCAGGCCAAATAGTCCTGAGAATGGTGACAAAATAGACCTTTTCGGCTGGAGTGCACTTTATTGCTTTTTCGGCATCAATGATAGCGATGATGACGATAATTACTCAGGTCCCTTCTTCGACTGGGGATGGTCGAATATTATAAATGGCGGTGGTAACAAACAATGGCGCACACCAAGTGAGAGTGAGTTTAATTACATTCTCAACCGGCGTCTTTCCGGAAATCAAATTGCCGGCGAAGACAATGCCCGCTACATCAGAGTGCAGTTAGGAAAAGCCGAAGACAGTATAAAAGGCATCGTCCTTTTCCCCGACCATTTCATCCTTCCCACTCTTGAGCATACTACCATCACCTGGAATGATATTAACGAGGAAAACTCACCCGGAGTCATACTCCACTGGGGTGACTGGGGCAAAATGGAAGCTGCCGGAGCCGTATTCCTCCCCGCTGCAGGCTACCGCGAAGGAAAAGAAGTCACTCTTGTCGGGTTAAATTATCCTGAGGGTAATTATTGGACATCCTCGCAAGGAAGCGCTGAAAAATTTGCTTATTGTATGGATTTTGGAAAATACAAGGATGACTACGAGAACTATTACTATAGAATATATTTTCCTGATTATTCCAGAAGTTCCGGCTTCTCCGTCCGCCTGGTCGGCCCCTGGGTTGAAAATTGAGGCTGAGGCAAGTTTTGGTTTTAATTATGCAATAATAAAACTATGAAAAAGGATATAATAAGTTACGAGACACCCATAATCACGGTTGTGGAGATGAAGCAGGAGGGTGTTATCTGCCAAAGCCTCACAGATCCTGCTGACTATATAGAAGGCACAGATCCGTTTGAATCTATTACACTTTAGGAGGACATTGCGATGAGAAAAGTAATTGGAATGTTCGCCGTGCTGCTGGCACTCGCCGGCTGCAACAAAGCCGAAACGGATTTTCAGCCTGAAGAAAAGGCGGAAGGCATCACCATAACCGCCACGCTGGCCGCAAAGACTGCGCCTACAAAAGCCGTGGCCGACAACGGAGACAATATAATCACCGCCACCTGGGCAAAGGATGAGAAGATTGCCATCCTCTATGAGGTAAGCGAGACAAAGCATGTGGCCCAGGCCAATGTGGATGCCGTGGACGGCGAGAGCGGCGTTGCCACCATCAGTTTTACTGTTGTAGCCGGCACTCCCGACAGGACCCCCTGCACGCTGGTCTATCCGGCCTCTGCCGCCCGGAAGGACCATACCGGCGTAAAGGATGCCGCTGAGCTCCTCTCCGCCCAGGACGGCACCCTCAATGCCAACCTGGACGTTCGCGTAGGCGATGGCACCCTCAACACTTCCACACCCGGCCTGGATGTCAGCACCCAGCCTGTGCCCCAGTTTGCCATCTTCAATTTCACTGCCAAAAACACAGACGGATCGGCCACCGTCAACGTGAAGCCCCTTACCATCACCATCGGGGCGCAGAACTATGTCATCACCCCGGCATCGGCAACGAGCACGCTCTACGCCGCCCTGCCCGCCATCTCCTCCCAGGCGGTGAGTTTCTCGGCCTTGAGCAGCGACAGCAGGACCTATGAAGCCGCGTACTCCGGCATCAGTTTTACCGCCGGCTATTTCTACCGGTCGGTGCTGAAGATGACGGGACACGCCACGAGCCACGCGATTTCTTCCTCTGTTGTTGGCGATGTGGTAGGTTCCGATGGCCTGGCCTATGCCGCGAAAGACAAAGACGACCTGCCCCAGGGCGTGACTGCTGTGGGTATGGTGGCTTCCAGGAACGGCAAGTCCGGCCTGGTCATCGCCCTGGCCGACGACAACGTCGGAAGTGGGATGACCTGGAATGACGTCAACGGACAGAGTGGAGTCTCTGCCCACTCACCGGCCATGAAGGGCTACACTTGGAGGCTGCCCAGCCGGGAAGAGTGGAATCAGGTATTCGAAGCCAATGGAGGTAGCCAGACAAGCGGCACCGGCTTGAATACAGCCCTTGTAAATGCCGGAGGCGCCGCCTTGCTTTCGAAGGACTATTACTGGTCATCCTCACCCGGGACAGAGAGTGGGATCAGCGTAGTGGAAGTGTCCTCCACTGGCAATATTTCGTGGGCCGGTCAAAGTGTGCACGATCCTTATAAGGATGTCAAAAAATATGTTCGTGCCTGCTTTGTTTTCAACCCCGAATTCTTGTTCAGCGTTTCTTCCACAACGAAGGTCCAGTTTGCTCCGGGAAACCTCACTTATTCCGGCAGCAAATGGGAGTTTCTGAGCAATTCCTGGGAGTATACTTTAAAATTAGAAGGTGGAAATGTAAGGAATAAGACAGCAGGCTCGCAGTATTTCGATTGGCCCATAGTGTTCAAGGGTATAGACAGAGGGGTGTCCGAAGTGCTGGATGAGATTGCATCGGATTTGGGTTCTGCTTCCTGGCGTGCCCTCAGTACGGAAGAGTGGCGTTATCTGATGGGCTACGACTCTTTAAACGACGGTGTCCAGTATCCCTCCCGTACGGTGGCCTGGCACAGATATGCCGCAATCAGTGGCGCCCAGGTTGGTGAAGGATACCATCTGCTCATCTTCCCCGACACCTTCAGGGAAACGGATTGGAACGCCGCCATGGGTACAAAACCGTCCCTTTTTGAGAGTGCTGGCACGCAATCCATCGCATATACCACGGAAAACTTCTCTGCGATGCAGGATGCCGGTATTGTTATCTTGCCCCAGGCCGGTTATATATACGTATCGAATTATGAGACGAACACTACTAATGTAATGAATGTAATAGGTCGCTATTGGTCCAGTACTAGCGCCAGTGAAGAAGGTGCGATGACTTTTTACTTCCCTTACTACTATGTCCACAAGGTGAGCGTTGAGTGGAAGACCAAGTGGCATCACTGCTGCCCTGTCCGTCTTGTCCAGGACAAATAATGCCCAATTGGATTCCGGCCATGGAAACCGCCATCTTTTCATCGTGAAGGGATGGCGGTGTTTCTATTTCTTTTGCTATCTTTGCAAGAACGAACATAAGCATTCGATATGAAGTCTTTCCCCATCTTCCTTGTTCTGGTTTCGGCCAGCCTCTTTCTTTCTTGCCAAAGGGATCCTGTGGGGCCCAAGCCGGTAGAAATCAACTACCACTTTGCCACGATACCGGAGGGACAGCAACTGATTCTCGCCAACACCGAGTACTATGACAAACTCACGCAGTATGACCTGGACTGGAAGGCAAGAAAAGCCGGAGCCACGTTGGACGAACTCAAAGCAATAGCTCAAACCTGCATTCAGGACTTCTCCAAGGAAGAAAAAGCAGTTATCGACGAGGCCATCGGGTACGTCGAGGACAAGCTGGCAGCTATGGGGGCGCTTTCCCTTCCATTCCCGGATCATGACATCGTCTTCATAAAGACCAATATGATGGAAGAGGGGGATGCAGCTGCCGCCTATACCCACAAGACAGAGATATACCTCTACGAGAGGGTCATGAAACGTGAACCGGACTATGTCCATCGTATCATCGCCCACGAACTTTTCCACTGCCTCACCCGCAACTCCCCGGACTTCCGCCGGAAAATGTACGAACTCATAGGCTTCCACATCTTGGATGAAGACATTGACTTTGCCCCCAGCATCCGTGAATTGATTTTATCCAATCCCGACGTGGAGCACCTGGACAACTACGCCACCTTCACCATTAACGGAGAGAAGCGGGACTGCGCACTCCTTACCCTCTACACCGCCACCTGGGAGGAAGCCTATGCCGAAGCCGGGGAGGATGTCGACTTCTTCGATTACAGCCAAACGGTCCTGGTTCCCATCGAGGCTCTGGACACGTGGTACCCTACCGAAGAAGCCTCCGATTTCTGGGACGTTGTAGGTAAGAACACGGATTATGTCGATGCCCCCGAAGAGTGCATGGCCACTAATTTTTCCTTCGCTGTGGTTGACGGCACTCAAAAGGATTACGAAAGCCCCTGGCTCATTGAGAAGATTATAGCCCTTCTCAAGCAGTAGCCTTATTCAGGGGTTGTAATCGTGCCCTTACCGGCATCCATCACAATATAGTCTCCATCCTTGAGCAGTTTGGTAGCGCCCTTTACGTTCACGATGGTGGGCAAACCATATTCCCGGGCCACCACCGCCCCGTGGGACAGGGACGAGCCAATCTCGGTAATGAGGCCGTTCACAATGGAATAGTAAGGGGTCCATCCAATGTCCGTGAATTGGGCTACCATAATCTCCCCTTTCTTCAGCTGGTTGGCTTCCTGGGCCGAATGTACAATCCGGACAACGCCCTCGCATTTTCCGTTGGATACCGGCACCCCGGACAGGATTCCGTCATTCGCTTCCACGTCAAACACATCGGCCACGGGTTTTCCCATGTAAGTATCATCAAAGGAAAGCTCTTCCTGGATGGCATAAGCCTTCCGGCGCCTGACAGCCAGCGGCGCAAGAGCGGCCTCACCTTGTATAAGCCGGCCGATTTCTTCGTGCGTGAGGAAATAGATCAGATCTGCGTCGGAGAACAGCCCATCGGCCACCAAAAGGCCAGAGAGGCGGGCATACTGGGTTTTGAACAGGTCTATGATTTCTATCAGACGGGACTTGGTGTATTCCCGGTCCACCACCGCCTGGCGGGACCGCTTGGCAAAGGAGATGCAGGCGGCTCTCAGCAGCGGGTTTTTGACAAAACCGAATTCTTTCCGGTAATCTATCACCGACTCTTTCTGCTCCAGGTTCATGGGGGAACGGATGATGCTGGAGAGGTAATTCATCAGCGGAATCTCGTCTTCCCTCCAGGGCTTGTTGCGCATTTCGGCCTCCTTGATGCAGCGATGGCCGTGATGAGCCAGGAAATCCAGATAGCGGCGATGCAAGTCCTTGTCGGCCTGGATATAATCCAGTAATTCCTGCGGGCCAAAATCCAGCGCCTTCGGTTCCTGACGCTTGATAATCCGGGCTATCTCCTGCAGGCGCGAAAGGATATCGGCACTCTCGATATGGGGAATATTGGAAAGCAGGCGGGAGAAGAAGGACTGGTACTCCTTTTTGTCCGGGAAATACGGGTCCACCATCTGGTACAGGGTACTGGAAGCACTGCCCGAATAGGCCGATGAGGCGTAGTGGTAAATGAGGCTCTCGTCCAGAAGGGCCAGGTTGGCATCTATGCTCTTATAAAGGTCCCGGGCCGATGAAGTCTCCACAAAATGCACCCTGGTGAGCAACTCATCGAATTTTCCCATGGCCTTATGGCCGGAGAAAACGTAATTCAGGAACTTGACAGAATTGATGCCGCGTACAAAGGCATTGGCGAAAGGAATCTCCACGGGTGGATAGTCGTGATACTCGCCCATAATGGACAGGTTCATGGACTGGGGATTGGCTATAGCCACTCGCGCGTACATATTGTACAGCAGATTCATATCAAAGAACAGGTGCCCGGAGAAGGAGGAGATAAGCCTCAGAGGGGTTTCTTCGTAAGGCGACTTGTACAACCCAGCCTTTGCCAGAAAATACCGCATTCCGTAGTCGATGGCTTTGACGGAGGTGGAAAGGGTAAGCGGGGTTACAGCGCCCGGCATCATTTCTCCCACATTGCGCTTGGTAAACAAATGACCGCTTACGTCATCATCCCGGTCAAATTCCTCTATGTCAATGATTTCCGTAGTAATGGGGCGCATCTGCAAAAGGAACAGTTTTCCGTCCTTGAGGGCCCATTCCACATCTTTCTCTTCCCCAAAGGCGATCCGGATTCTCTTTCCGGTCTCATAAAGCCGTTTCACCTCTTCCCCGGAGAGCAAATCATCGGCACAGGGCCTGAAACATTTGCGGGAAATCTGGTAGCGGCGGGCCGATACCTGCCCGGAAACCAGGTTATCTCCCTGCCCTTTCACCGCTTCAATCAGGATGTCGGAACCTTTGTTGGGGTCGGCCGTAAAGAGGACGCCCGCCTTATCGCTATCCACCATTTCCTGGACCACGATGTTCATCCGCCCCTTGGCCAGTTCAAAATGCCGGGCATAATCCTGCACACGCTCAGAGTCCAGGGAGGCCAGGCATTTCTGCACGCTTTCCATCAGATGGGCACGGTCTACGAACAGGCAGGTCTCGTACTGTCCGGCATTGGAAGCCTCCGAACGGTCTTCGTTGGAGGCGGAAGAACGCACGGAAACCAGCCTCACGCCCAAAGCGTCAAAAGCCTGGTAGACAGCATCTTCGTCTACGGTATCTAAATCAGTGATTACAAAACCGGCAGGAACTGTAAATCCATTCCTGACCAGTAAATCCAGCCCTTTTGCTTTCCCTCCAACCCCGGGATACAGTTCCTGGGGCAATGCTCCTAACGGGTATATCTTCATCTCTTTATCTTATCCAAGTCTCTCTGATTAAAGAATCGGCCCGATTCCCTGTTAAAGCCGATCTCCAGGATGCCGCGGCAAAGTTTACCACCCAGCTTGAATTCGGCTATATTCTCGTGCAGGATGTATTCCCCATCCTGAAATTGGTAGGTTACGCCCGCCAGCTTTCTTGCCTCTACCGGCAAGGTCTGCCCATTGTCCAGCCGGACACTGAAGGCCAGATTATCCGGCACGGTGCCCTTCCCTACTTCATGGAAATCCAGGTTGGCTTCCAGCATGTAGCTCATGCCGGATTCCGTCCTGTAATTGCCCACTTCCAGGGCCGAAATCACAGGATAGGAAACCAGGGAATAGTTAAACTGGCAGTCTTCGGACACGGCCATCAGCCACAGATGGTTGTTCATATAGTTCCAGTCCCGCTTGCCATAGGAATGGTCCCGCACGCAGGACAAAGAAAAATCCACGTTCTGGCCATTCAGGGTAAACTGCCCTTCCAGAACCCCCTCCTGCTCATAATGGTGCTGGCCGCTCACATTCTGCAGTTCCCCAAAGAAAGCCCGGCTCCATTTCTCGTTGGCTATTCCGGTGGCCATCCGCACGGCAGGCATATGACTGGTAAAATCTATGAGGCCGTAACGAGGCGTAAAGCGGGCCCGGAAGTCCACCTCGTCGTTTTCATTCAGTTTTCCCTTGAAGGAAACCATCCAGTCCTCCCCTTCCCGTTCTACCCGGAGCGGAGATGCTCCGCTGGGGAAAACCTCCTGCTGCAAAGAATAAACCTGGCCGTCCAGGTATATGCAGAACCAGGATTCGTCCCTGTTTACACGCCTTCCCAGACGCACATACACGGACATCTTGTCACTATGAGCAGAAAAATAATAGGAATTATTCAGTAAGGGATCTGTTGCTCCCTCCAGAGTATAGTTGTCGGCAGTCTGGGCGTCAAAAGGATTCTGCGCATTCCTTCTTTCCAGCGCCTTGCACATAATAGCTTGTTTAAGCCGGTAGAACATAGTCTTATTTATTAACGTGTACAAAGATAATGTTTTTAAAGTTTTTTTTGCAAATTCAAAAATAACCCCTATATTTGTATCGTGAACGATATAAATAATGGAAATATATGATTATTAAGATTATCAAAGCAATTGTAAAGGTCCTCATGGGACTGTTTATGGTATTTGCCGGGTTCAGCCACCTCACTGTAGCCCGCGAAGAATTCGTGGCCCAGGTGCCGGTATGGATCCAGTTCTCCCCCGGCTTCACAGATTTTGTGGTGCTGGCTTCCGGCGTAGTTGAAATCCTGCTGGGCCTGTCCATGCTCATCCTCTGGAAAGAGCGTTCCGGCTGGGCCGGAGCAGCCCTGGCCATTTTCTACGTACTCATCTTCCCCGGTAACATCAATCAGTATGTAGAGCACATCAACGCTTTTGGTCTGGATACAGACCAGGCCCGTCTTATCCGTCTGTTCTTCCAGCCGGTACTCATTGGCCTGGCCCTGTGGTCCACCGGCGGCTGGTCCACCCTCAAGACCTGGTGGAAAGCGCTACGGTCAAAAAGAATTCAATAACTCCGTAAACTGGACGCGGATATCGGCAAGAATGGAGCGCCAGTCCTTGAGGCTACCGTCCAAGTTGTCTGAGACAGCTTTGAGGCAGTAAAACGGGATATCGTACATCTTGCAGAACTGGGCCAGGGCATAGGCCTCCATGTCAAAGAGGTCGTACTGCTGCGAAAGCTCCTTCACCTGCTCCGGGCTGAAGGTCTGGGTGCTCATAAAATAATCTCCTGAAAAGACGCTGGCGCCTTCGCCCGGGAGTTCAATGCAATCCAGCACCAGTTCGCCACCACCGTTGAAGATCTTGGTACAGTTGACAATGGTCCCGATGGGATATTTTGCTGACCCGGCGCTACCAATGTTTAGAATAACGGGATTGCTCTCTTTAGGCAGCGTCTCGTGCCACTTGACAAGGCCGCTGAACATCCGCATCTTTCCCATCCCGGTGACAACTACGGGAAAAGGCACTTCGGCAGGAGAAATCTCATCCGGATCGGCCACAAACAGGACCACGTCACGGCCCTTGAGCTCTTCCAAAACTTGATTCACAGCGGCCATTGTATCGCAATTAGCGGGTTCAACAATGGCAGTATGGCTTTTGCAGGCAACCAAAAGGAGTCCACACAAAAGCATGGTCAGCGTTTTTTTCATATTCCTCACATTATAGTTCATCTTGAATGCGAAGATACAATTTATTAGTGTAATAATCTTTGTATCTATGCCATCAGACTGTTGTAATCGGTATAGACGTCTCGTACCACATCGTCCCAATTCTGGTAGAGGGTAGCCCGGGCACTGGCGCTCACGCGGGAATAGCCCTCCTCATCTGAAAGGATATCCAGAATGGTACGGGCATAGTTCTCCTCACCACCGGCCGAAATATAACCATTGACGCCGGGGGTGACGGTGGCAGCGGTGCGGGCGCCTTCCAGGAAAACCGTAGGCGTCCCCTGGCAGGCGGCTTCAATCTGCACGAGCGAATTAGCGTCATAGAGGGACGGAAACAGGAAGAGCTTGGCACGGGAGTAAAGCTTTTCCAGCATCGGCCGGTCTGCCAGACCGCACATCACCACTTCTTCCGTCAGCCCCTCCTGCTCCACCAGGGCCGAGAGTTTTTCCTCATCCTGTCCTTTCCCGGCAAAGAGCATCCGGAAGTTTTTCAGACCCATCTTCTTGGCCATGGCAAGTGCGCGTACGGTAAAATCTATATTCTTGATGAAGTTGATTCGGCCCACAAAAAGAAAGACCGTGGCGTCCGACGGAATCCCGTAGGTGCGGTTCACTTCCTCTGCCGCCGCTGCAGGATCCGGCACAGGCTGGTGATCCGTCGCGTTGAGGCGGACCTTGCAGGGGGCCTTAAGGCCGTATTCATAGATATACAGGTCACGGATGGCACTGTTGACGGCCCAGCACTCATCGCAAAGGTTAAAAACGCTCATCACACTGCCCAGGGCCAGGTCTACCGCCGGTTTGATTTTGCCGGCCAACAAGGTCTGCTGCTCGATATCCTGCTTGTACTGGCTATGCAGCGTGGCCACAAGGGGAAGCTTGTGAAACTTGGCAAACAGGGCCCCGGCCAGGCCCACGGAAAAGGGAGAATGGATATGGACCAAATCAATCCCGCTCCGGATGAGCTGGGCGTCAAAACGGGGATCCAGCATAGATGTAGGGATGTCATAGTCGTTGCCAATCATAGGTAGAGAAGTGCAACGGACCACTTCGTACGGAAGGGCATTATCTTCTGCTTTGCGATAATTGCGCGTAGCAGGACAGAAAACCACAACGTCACAGTAATTAACCAGCCGGCGGGCATAATTATCCACCACTTTGATGACGCCGTCCACCATGGGATACCAGGTATCTATGAATAATCCTACTTTTTTCATCAGTCTTTCAGTTTAGGTAACGAGTAATTGGATGCAATTTACAAAAAAAAATATAGAATTTTTCTTAATTTTGCATAATTGCAAATTACACCAAACCAAACCAAGTGAATAACAGATCATTTACCAGCAGATTAAGTTGGAGGATTATCGGCATTGTGTCGATCATCTTCTTCTCCTCTTTCATTATTATAGGGCTGGTGGCCCATTATATCATCACCAATGAAAACGCAAATGCGGCTCCGCTGGAGATAGCGTTGAGCCTGTTGCTTGTGGGCATAATAGGACTGGCCATCGTGTATTTCCTGTGCCGCCGCACCATCCGGAGGATGACCCGTCCCATCACGGAACTCTCCGTTTCGGCCCTCAACATGGGCATGGGCAATTTCAAAGCCAAGCTGCCGGAGATTGGCAGCAAAGACGAGATGCTGCGCCTGAGGGACAGTTTTGTCTATCTCCAGAACTCCATCTCGGATTATATTGGACAGTTGAAGAGCACCAAGAGCGACAACGAACGCATGGAGTCGGAACTCAACGTGGCCCGCACCATCCAGATGGGCATGCTCAGCACAGACTTTCCCCCTCAGCTCCACGCCCTTTTGAAGCCCGCCAAGGAGGTAGGCGGTGACCTGTACGACTTCATCCTCAAGGGAGACGTACTCCATTTTGCCGTGGGTGATGTGAGCGGAAAGGGCGTTCCGGCCTCGCTGGTCATGTCCATCACCCGCGCCATGCTCCATTTTGTGGCTACGCTGGACCTCCCGCTGAACGAGTCGGTGAGCCGTATCAACAACAGCGTGGCAGACTCCAACAGCAACGACATGTTTGTCACCCTGTTCATTGGCCGTATCAATCTGAAGACGCTCCGGATGGACTACTGCAACGCCGGTCACAACCCGCCGGTAATCGTTTCCCCCGGTGGAGAGGTCCGTTTCCTGGAGGTGAAGAGCAATCTGGCTGCCGGTCTCATGGAACAGTTCCCCTACGAGGACGAGTCCATTGTCCTGGAGCCGGGCTCCCGCCTGGTGGCCTACACCGACGGTGTCACCGAGGCGGAGAACAGCCAGCTGGAACTGTATGGAGAAGACCGGCTGGTAGAGGACATCCGGCAACTCAAGGCCGATATGGACGAAGAAACCGTTGTAAAGCACATCTACCAGTCTGTGAAATCGTTCACTGGGAACCACCCGCAAAGCGATGACATCACCATCTTGAGTTTGAAAGTATGAAGTACATCTATATCATAAACGGACGGGCCGACAAGGCTCCGCAATACAAGGAGTTCTATGCCCAGCTGAAGGAAATCCCCCACCCGCACGAGGTGTATACCACCCTGGGCGAGGGCGATGCCACGCGTTATGTACGCCTTTACTGCGACCTGCATCCGGAAGAGGAGGTCTGCTTTGTAGCCTGCGGCGGAAACGGCATCATCAACGGTGTTGCCTCCGGTCTGGTGGGCTACCTGAATTCCGGGGATCCGGTGGCCTCGCAATGCGATAACAAGACCATCGCCATCCTGTACTTCGGCGGTGCTACGGAAGATTTCATCATCAACTTCCCGGGCCGAGACTTCCGGAGCGTTAAAAAAATGCTGGCGGGCGCCGTCACTCCGATAGACATCATCCAGGTAAACGACAGCTACTGCCTCAACGTCTGTAACATAGGCTTCAATTCAAAAGTAGCCTCCCGTGCCAACGAACTGGTGGCCAAGGGGAAATCGGCCCACCAAGCCTATACGCGAGGCGTCATCAACGCCATCCTCACCAGCCGCTACAACCGCATCAAAGTGCTGGTGGACGGGGGACGCATTGCACGCGGCCCCATGGTGCTCTGCACCTTTGCCAACGGGCGTCGTGTGGGCGGAGAGTTCAACTGCGCCCCTTCCGCCAAAGTGAATGATGGTCTCATAGATGTTTGCTACTTCCGCGCCATGAGCCTCCTCAGGCTCCTTGCGCTCATTCCCCTCTACCGTTCCGGTGAACATATCGGAAGCCGCGCCGCCGGAAAGAGAGTCCTCTACCGCCAGGCCCGGGAAGTGGATATTATCAGCGAGGACCTCATTGACATCTACCTGGACGGCGAACAACTCCCCGGTTCCCAGTTCCACCTCAAGATCCTTCCCGGAGCGCTTCCTCTTCGTCTGCCCAGGCAGGAGACCGAATAGCCATGCAGCCGCAAGCCATTACAGAGTCGATGGATTTTGCCTTTATGGGCGAAGTTAAGGCCGGATTTCCCTCTCCGGCCAGCGATGTCCGTGAGCGGCTGGACCTCACCAAGCTGCTGGTCCGCCATTCGGCCTCCACTTTTTTCTTCCGCATTGACGGCGTCTCTATGGTAGATGCCGATATGGACGAAGGCGATATCATCATCGTAGACCGCGCCGTAGAGCCGTACAACGACTGCAAGGCCGTCTGCTTCATTGACGGAGAGTACACGGTCAAACGCGTGCAGATAGAGAACGACCACGCGGTGCTCCTCCCCTGCAACAGCAACAACAAAAAGTTCAAACCCATACCCGTGGGACCGGAGAACAGTTTCCTCATCTGGGGTGTGGTAACCTGGATTGTCAAAAAAGCCTAGAGAGTGTACGCCCTGGCCGACTGCAACAATTTTTTCGCCTCGTGCGAAAGGGTTTTCCGTCCGGAACTGAACGGGAAACCGGTGATTGTGCTGTCCAACAACGACGGCTGTGCCGTGGCCCGCTCCAACGAAGCCAAGGCCCTGGGCATTGCTATGGGCGCTCCCCTGTTCAAGATTCGCGACATAGTGGAAAAGAACCATGTGGCGGTGTTCTCTTCCAATTTTGCCCTGTATGGAGACATGTCCCGCCGGGTGCAGGAAGTGCTGCGGGAGTTTGCCCCGGCGGTAGAACAGTATTCCATTGACGAGGCCTTCCTGGACCTCAATGGCCTGGAAGGCAAGGATTTTGACGCGTATGCCAAGGAGATTTCCCGGGCCTGCTGGAAGTATACCTCCATTCCGGTATCGGTGGGCATAGCCCCTACCAAGACCCTGGCCAAGATAGCCTCCAAACTGTGCAAGCAGTATCCCAAACTCAAGGGCGGCTGCTATATGTACCGCCCCGAGGACATAGAAAAAGTGCTGCGGAAATTCCCCGTGCAGGATGTCTGGGGAATAGGCCGAAGAAGCTTTCCCAAGCTGGCAGCTATGGGCATCAAAACGGCCTGGGACTATACCCAGCTGCCCCAGACAACGGTCCGGAAACTCTTTGCCCTGCCGGGCTTCCGAACCTGGCAGGAGCTCCGCGGTATCCCCTGCATAGAGTTTGAAGACCTCATTGAACCCCGGCAGAGCATCTGCGTTTCCCGCTCCTTTGCACACGAGATTACCGCCCCGCAGGAGCTGGCTTCGCAGGTGGCCAATTTTACCGAAAGCGCCGTCACCAAACTCCGTGAGCAGGGCTCCTTGGCCCTGGAGATGGCCGTCTTTGCTATGACCAACCGCTTCAAGGAAGACCAGCTGCAGACCAGCGCCGGTATTTACGTCACGCTGCCGGACGCCACGGCCGACCACCGCACCCTGGTACTGGCCGCCGTAGACGCCTGCAGAAGGCTCTACAAGCCCGGTTACGGCTATAAGAAAGCCGGCGTAGTCATTACCAAACTGGTGCAGGCCCAAGGCTATACGCGCTCCCTCTTTGAAGATTCAGAGACCGCCCGGAAAGAAGCCAACCTGTCCGGTGCCATTGACCGCATCAACCGCAGCTTCGGCCCGGGCTCCATTCTGTTTGGTGTGCAGGGAGACGGAAAGGTCAAGAACGCACGCGAGCATCAGTCTCCCCATTACACAACGCTCTGGGAAGACCTTCCAAAAGTAAAGGTGGAATAATTATTTCTGAGGGCCGAAGACCTGGTTGATCAGGCTCTCAAACTCCTTGAAGGCAAAAGTATCGGAGAGTTCGCGGAGGGCATCTGCCAGGCCGCGGTAATGCCACTCGTGCTCCTTGGGATCCGTGGTATGGAAGATGGACCAGAGCTTTTCTCCTATGGTGGCATAATCCCTTGCAATGGCGCGCATATTGGAGAGTTTGTCTCCCAGGGCTACCATCTTGGCATCGTGCGGAGCGCGGGTGAGGCGGTCTATAGCAGCTTGCTTGCGGTCGTGCCAGCTGTCTTCTTCGCTGACGCCTTCCATAAAGACGTCGCTTTCGGCCTCTACCAGACGGGCCACGCGGTCTCCAAACTGAGCGCGGATATCCTCTATGCTAACGGAAGTATCTTCTACCGTATCGTGCAGGGCGGCAGCGGCCAGGAGTTCCTGGTCCGGCGTCATAGTGGCCACAATCTCCACCGCTTCCATAGGGTGAACAATGTAAGGGAATCCCTTTCCTCTTCTTTCCGTACCGGCGTGGGCCTTGACGGCAAACACAATGGCGCGGTCCAGCAGCTGGGTATCAAGCGGTTTGTTGGCCATATTTACTTCTTAACTTTAGCTTTATTGAAGATAACGAACTCGTTCATCACAAAGTTGAAGGCGCCGGAGAAGCACAGACCCAGCAGGTTACACAGCACGGGTTCTATGGACAGCTCCTGGAACCAGCCCTGGGAAACGAACAGGAAGTGGAAGCCCTGCATAGCAGCCAGCTTGATGATGTATCCCCCGATGCACGTGGCATTGTATGCAACGCAATGGCGCACCAGGGAACGCATACTGCCGGGCTTGGAAACACGTTCTTTCCAGACCCAGTAATAAGCGATGAAGAAGTTGGTGAGAGTAGCCAGCTCAAAGGAGATGGTAGGGGCAATCCAGAAGCTGCCCCAGTACGAACCGTCAAAGACATACTCGCTTAAAAGCCAGTGCAGCCCCAGGTCAACGATGGTACCGGCCACGCTGGTCAGGGAGAAGACGATGAATTTCTTCAGTATTTCCACTTTGCGGTTCATTAAGGCAAAGATACAAATTTTTGTTATTGTCGCAAAATTGGAGTACCTTAGCAATGTATTTGTACTAAAGCATGAAAACCATTATCCCGCCCGTAGACAGGGACGCGCTGCTACAAGAGCTTAACGAAAAGACCCTCCTGCGCAAGACCAACCGTGCCGGAAACGAGCTGTATATTGTGGGCCCGGAAGCCACCAATGTTATCCGTGAGATAGGTAGATTAAGGGAAATCGCCTTCAGAAACGACGGCGGAGGTACCGGCCGGGAGCTGGATATAGATGAGTTCGATACCAATTCGGCCTATGGCTACAAGCAGCTGGTCCTTTGGGATCCAGAGGCCCGTGAAATCATTGGCGGCTACCGCTTCTGCATCTGCGACCAGGCCGTTTTCAACCGTTTGGGCCAGCCCATCCTTACCTCGTCCCATATGTTCGAGTTTTCCAAGCGTTTCCTGGAAGATTACCTTCCCTACACGCTGGAGTTGGGCCGAAGCTTTGTATCCATAGAATACCAGAGTTCCAAGGCCGGCGCCAAGAGCCTCTATGCCCTGGACAACCTCTTTGACGGAATTGCCGCCATTGGCATCCTCTATAACAGACGCATCAAATATTTCTTTGGAAAGGCCACCATCTACCGCGGCTATCCCACCGAGGCCCGCGAAATGATTATGGTCTTCCTCAAGAAGTACTTTGGCAAGCACAGCCGCCTCATCCGCATCCGCAATGAAGTGAAGGTTGAGAACCCCCGCAAGTATGCCAAGCTGTTCAAGGGACTGAATTTCAAGGAAGGATACAAGGTTCTCAAGGGAGAAATTACCAAAATGGGCGTATTCATCCCCCCGCTGGTAAACACCTATATGAACCTGTCCCCTACTATGGATTACTTTGGGACCGGCATCAACGATGAATTTGGAGACGTCTACGACTCGGGGATCCTCATCAATTTTGAAGAAATGTACCCCGAGAAGCGGGAACGCCATGCGGCCAGTTTCATGGCTCTGGGTCTCCAGCACCTGCGCAAACTGCTCCGCCGCTTCCAGCAAAAACGAGGATCCATCCTGAATACCTAAACAACGTATACGATTTATATGTCAGAAGAAAAACAACAAGCAAACCGGGTTCAGACCTCCATCCTGAATCCCTATGAAAAGAAAATCCTGGTGTGGCTGGCAGAGAGAATGCCATCCTGGGTCACTTCCGATATGCTAACCCTGGTGGGCTTTATCGGCTCCCTTATTATGGCTACGGGCTATGCCCTGTCCAACCTGAACCTCAACTGGCTGTGGCTCAGCTGCTTCGGCCTGTTTGTCAACTGGTTCGGTGATTCCCTGGACGGCAGCCTGGCCCGCGTGCGCAACGCCCAGCGCAAAACCTATGGTTTCTTCATTGACCACAACGTGGATGTCGTCAATGAGATGATTATGTTCATTGGCGTAGGTTGCAGCCCCCTGGTAAATATGAGCTTTGCTATGTTTGCCCTGGTGGGTTACTTTATGCTCAGCATCTACGTTTACATTGACTGCCACCTCAAGGGAGAGATGCGTCTCACTTTTGGCAAACTGGGACCCACCGAGTTCCGCATCATCCTTATCATCGTGAACATCCTGTTCATGTATATTCCCTGGCTCTCTACCTGGAAAAAAACCGTCTGGCTCTTCCACAACGAGTTCCAGGTGGGCCTGTTTGACTACATTGCCTGGGCCGTCGCTGTCCTGCTGATTATCTTCTACATTGTAGGATTCTTCCGGGATGCCGCCTATTACGCCAAGATAGATCCTCCCAAGAACAAGGAGAACTAAATGTACGTCATAACCCACGAAAAGGCAGCCAACGAGCTTTCCCCCATCTTCAAGGGATGGAAGGGAAAGCTTCTGTATAAGATTGGCATCAAACTTACGGGCATAGACCACGTGAACGAAACCCACAACCGCGTGGGAGAAGCCGGCATTGAGGACGGGCCGGATTTTGCCAAAGGCATTCTGGACGACGTAGGAATTGACTTCCGGATAGGTCATGCCGAAAGGCTGCAACACCTGCCGGAAGGCCCCTTCATTGCCATTGCCAACCATATCTATGGCCACATAGACGGTATCTGCCTGGTGGACATTCTGGGCCACGTACGCCCCAAGACCAAGGTCCTGGTGAACGAGTTCCTCATGTGGATCACGGGCCTGACGCCCAACTTCATCTCCGTGAACCCCAATCTGGGAACCAAAGGCGGCGCCACCTCCACCAGCATCAACGGCGTCAAAGCCGCCCTGCTCAATCTGAAGGAAGGCGAGCCCCTGGCCCTCTTCCCTTCCGGAGCCGTGGCCGATCTCAAACCCGGACAGGGCTGGACCCTGCAGGAGAGAGAGTGGCAGGAGGCTGCCATCAAACTGATCCGCAAGGCCAAGGTTCCCGTCATTCCCATCCGCTTCTTTGACCACAACAGCTGGTTTTATTATGCGCTGGGCCTGCTGGATTACCGTATCCGCTTTGCGCGCCTTTTCCACGAACTGTTCAACAAACGGGGCACACATCCCCGAATGGACATAGGAGAGACCATTTCCGTAGAAGAGCAGAACGCCGTTTCCGATGAGGAATTTGGCAACTTCCTGCGGCAAAGCGTCTATCAGATACCCCTTCCCGAGTCTTTCACCTTGCGTTCTGAATTATGGAAAAAGTAAACGTTGTCCTGGTTACCGGAGGCAGCAGCGGGATTGGCGCCGCCACCGCCCGCATACTGGCCGCCGCCGGTATGAAAGTATATGCCGGAAGCCGCCGCGGCACCTTGGAGACCCCTACCGAAGGGGTTGTTCCCGTGAAACTGGACGTAAATGACGCTGCCCTTACAGAGGCCGTGGTGGCCGATATAGTGGCCCGCGAAGGCCATCTGGACGCCGTGGTGTGCAACGCCGGCAACGGCATCTACGGTCCCATTGAAGGAACGCTGGAGGAAGAAGCCCGCAGCCAGTTCGAAACCAATTACTTTGGTGCGCTCAAAACCATCCAGGCCTGCCTGCCCGTCTTCCGCAAACAGGGACACGGCCGCATCATCACCGTCACTTCCGTGATGGCCATCCTGCAGCTCCCCTTCCAGGGTTTCTACTCATCCGTAAAGGCAGCCCTGCTGTCCCTTTCCGAGTCCCTGTCGCTGGAACTCAAGGGCACCGGCATCCAGTGCTGCAGCATCCTGCCCGGAGACGTTTCCACCGGCTTTACCAATGCCCGTAAGCTCAACGCCGCCGCCCAGGATCCCGCATCCCCCTATCGGGCCAAGATGGACAAGAACCTCAAAAAGATAGAGGCCGATGAAAGGGGCGGCATGAAGCCCGAGGTCATTGCCAAGGCCATCCTGAAACAGCTCAAACGCCGCCACATGAGAGTCCGTGTTATTCCCAGAATTGACTACGCGGCCGTGGGTGCGCTGGTCCGTTATCTACCCGAAAAGTCCAAATTAGCCCTTTTGAATTTCTTATATAGCTAATCTCTTGTACATTTAACAAAAACGACGTATCTTTGAATGATGCGTCGTTTTTTGTCCATATGGATTATGCTCCTGGTAACCGTTGCAGCGGCTGCCCAGGGAACCACGCGTGTACGCGGAATGGTCAAAGACGCAGAGACCGGAGAACCCCTCCCCTTTGTGGGCGTATACTTTGACGGAACCACCATTGGCATATCCACGGATATGAACGGCCACTACAGCCTGGAAACCCGTTCCCCCGAAGCCAAGGTCCTCACCGCCCAACTCATTGGCTACCAGAGCGTCTCCATTCCCATCCAGCCGGGCTCCTATTCGGAGATTAACTTTGTCCTTCGGCCAGACCCCAAACAACTGGCCGCGGCTTATGTAAAGCCCAACAACCGCTACATCCGGTCCATCCTCAAGAAGATCAGCGACAATCTCTCCAGGCACGACCCTGACAATGCACCGGACTGGAGCAGCCGCCTGTACACCAAGATTGAACTGGATGTTACCAGAATGGAGGATCTGTTGAAGATTGGCTTTCTGGACCGCAACATAGGCTTCGTGAAAGACTATGCCGACACTTCGGCCATTACGGGCCAGTCCTTCATTCCCGCCCTCATCTCGGAAAACGTATCCGACGTGTACCACAGCCAGTCACCGGCCTACCAAAGGGAAGTGATGCGCTACAGCCATATGTCGGGCTTCCAGCAGGAAAACGTGCTGCGCCAGTACACGGGTGCCCACCTGCTGAGGGCCAACTTCTTCAAGCCCAGCATCTCCCTCTTCAACCTGGATATACCCAATCCGGTGGCCGCCGGCTCGCAGGGCTATTACAACTACTTCCTGGTAGACTCCCTGCAGGTAGAGGGCCGAAAGACTTATGTCCTCCGTTTCCATCCCAAGAAGCTGGTCACCTCCCCCACCCTGGACGGTGAAATGCACATAGACGCAGAAGACTACGGCATCCGCAGTGTCCACGTGGCCCTGTCCAAGGACTCCAACGTGAACTGGATCCGCCATATCAATATGGACATTGAGAACCGCCGCACGCCCGAGGGCCGATGGTTCTTTGACGACGAGCGCCTGTTCATAGACTTCTCCATCGCCACCAGCGATTCGTCCCGCATAGTCTCTTTCCTGGGCCGCCGGCAGCTCTCCTTCCAGGAGCCGGTATACGGTCCCATTGAGGACCCGGACGCCCTCAACGCCAAAACGCAGGTAGTGGAGCGTGAGGTGCAGCAGGGAGACAAGGAACTCTGGGCCCAGATGCGCCCCATCCCGCTGGAAGCCAGGGAGCAGGGCATCTTTGATATGATTGACGCGTTCCAGCAAACGCGCTTCTACAAGAACAGTTTTGCCATTCTCCATACCTTATTCGCCGGCTATTACCGAATCCCCGGAGTGGGCATAGAAGTGGGCCGATGGGATCACCTGATGGCCTATAATCAGATGGAAGGATTCCGCGTAAGCATAGGAGGACGCACGTATCAGGACTTCTCGGAGACCGTACGCCTGAGCGGTCACGTAGCCTATGGATTCAGGGACAAGAAGGTCAAGTGGGCCGCATCGGCAGAGATTATGTTCAAGAAAGAGCTTACCCGTAAGCTCAGCCTCACGGCATTCCACGACCTTACCCAGTTTGGCAGCGGAAGCCGCGTACTGTCGGCCCAGTCCGTATTGGGCTCCGCCATTGCCCGCAGTCCCGGCCGCCAGAGTATGGTGCGTCACTTTGACATCCTCTATGAGCACGAGTTCAACCCTTCCGTCAATGCCGCTTTGGAAGTGAATACCGCCCGCGTTTGGAGCAATGACCAGGTCCGCTTTACAAGGCCCGACGGAAGCATCCAGGATAGTTTCTCGGCCAATACCGTCCGCGCGATGCTGCGTTTCTCCCTGGATGAAAGGGTGACCCGCAACGTCTTTGTCAAGACGTACCTGTTTACAAAGTATCCCATCCTGGTGCTGGATGTCACGGGAGGTATCAAGGGTATCACCAAAGACGATTTCTCCTTCCTCCGCACCAGTGCTGCGCTCAAATGGAATACGCCTTCCCACGCCCTGGGCTTCGGCCATCTCTACCTGGAAGGCGGCGCCATCTGGGGCAGTGTTCCCTACCCTCTGCTCAAACTGCACGAGGGAAACCAGACCTTCTATATGGACCAGACGGCCTTCAGCTGTATGAACTACTATGAGTTCATCTCGGACCGCTGGCTGTCGGGCTATTACGAGCATAACTTCAACGGTTTCTTCCTGGGTAAGATTCCGTTCATCAAGAAACTGGACCTCCGAGAGGTATTCACGGCCCGTGTGGCCTGGGGTACCCTCACCGATGCCAACAGCATCCACGCTCCCTTCCAGCTTCCTCAGAGTGCAGGAACCCTTGAGAAACCGTATGTGGAGCTGGGTGTGGGCATAGCCAATATCCTCCGCGTACTGCGTGTAGACTGCTTCTGGCGCGTAACCCACCGCCTGCCGGAAGCCAAGAGAAACTTTACCGTCAATGTGGGATTTGATGTTGAATTTTAACCGAACTGCTATGAGACAAAACATCAAGCCAGTGGTCATTAAACCCTACCAATACATAGGCCACATTTTGAACCCATATGACTCGTTCTCTTTGCCCATTGTTCCCTTCTCATTTCTTATGGAGGGAGAAGCCCTGGTAGAGGTGGACAATCAGAACTATTATTTGTCTCCCGGGCAGTTCCTGCTTATTCCGGAAAACCACGCCATCACCGTGAAGCACGCTACGCAGTGCAAGGGCTTTCACGGCTATTTTCAGCTCAGCTTCCTGAAAGATGCTTCTTACCAGGTGCTGCGCCAGTCCAAGCCCATTCTGCAGAGTTTCTGGTTTGACGACGCCGTCTTTATGGCCGCCCTTATGAAGCGTATGTGCACCGCCTATGAAGACAAAGACGACAAATTCCTTCAGAGTGCCATGGATTTGATTCTGGGGCAACTGCGTCCCGGAGACCGCGTAACCGCCGTTCCGGAGAAGTTCCTCCAGCTGGTATTTGAAAAGGACAAGACCCCGCTTACGGTTTCTGAATACGCAGATATTCTGAATGTTACGCCCAACTATCTCAACAAGGCCGTCAAGAACCGTACACATCGTACCGCCATTGACTGGATTGAGATTGCGCGTATCAACATTGCAAAGAAACTGCTCAAAGACCCGGCTGTTTCCATTGCAGACATTTCAACCCTGGTGGGTCTGCCGGACCAGTCTTACTTCTCCCGCTTTTTCAAGAAAAAGACGGGACAGACCCCGTCCGAATTCCGCAACGAGCTTTAGCGCCAGCCGGTCACGGTCAAAACGCCGTCCTCTACCCGGAACAGCACTTCCTTGCCCCCAAAGGGCATAGCATATTCTTTCTCCGGCTTGTCCTGATAAGCTGGACGGGGATCCAGGGCCAGGACATCGGCCAGGGCCTGCCTGTCCAGCGGACAGTCTTCCGGGATTACCACCTGCAGCTTCTTCTCCGGAGCCTCAGCGGCAAATCCGCACTGGGCATCGGGGAAACTGTCGGCATAGGCAATGTAAGGCTTGATATCGTAGATGGGCGTTCCGTCCATCAGATCGGCCCCTCGTACCACCAGTTCCAGGTTATCCACCTTCACCAGTTCCACACACGAGAGTCCCAAAGGATTGGGCCGATACGGGGAACGCGTGGCCCAGACGCCCATAGCCGTATTGCCGCCCAGACGGGGCGGGCGCACGGTGGGCTGCCACTCCCCTTTGGCGGGTTTGTTGGCGCTGAAACCCCAGATGAGCCAGAGGTGGCTGAAGCCCTCCAGTCCCCTTAAGGCCTCCCGCACGCGATACTCGTCCTCAAACACAATGCGGCCTTCCAGCCTGGTTAACCCGCTCTGGCGGGGAATGCCAAACTTGGAGCCAAAAGGACCCTTGTAGTAAGCTACGGGCTTGATTTCCATAACTAAGAAAGGTATTTGCCGTGACAACGGCAGTAGCGGAGGCCGCTGCCGCAGGGGCAGGGATCGTCCGGTGCCACGTGAGGGATGGCGAATCCGAGCGGAACGCCTTCGGCCCCCAGGTCGGAGGCAAAACCGTCCGTGATGGTGGGTTCGGGCATAGTCCAGTGGGGATATTCTTCGGCGGCCGATACCGGTTCTTCCTGGCGGGGCGTCTGCCAGGCGGGCCAGTCGGCCTTGCAGAGATTGGCTTCTGCAGCGCTGTAACCGCAAAGGAACCACTTGGGAACGCTATCTGCGTACTCGCTCACAATCTTGCAGCAGGCCAGCCAGCTTTCTTCGTCCAGTTCCGGACACATAGGGCTGTCCATCAGCGGCTGAAAGAGGGCATCGTTCTGCTCTACCGTATACTGCGCCTCCATCCACGTGTCGTGCTGGGCTTTTACCAGCTCATAGCCTTCGTATCCCACCCGGCGGTACATCTGCTCCAGGCGCATTCCCTCGGGCGTTTTGAAGCCTATGGTAAAGTAAGGCGCACCGGCACCGGCTTCGCGGGCTTCGGCCGCCGTAAAGGGTTTGAAGCGCTTCTGATTGAGCTCTTTGCGCTGGGTAAAGATTTCCTCCACGTTCTCTACGCAGGGAGAGCAAACGTAGTCTCCCCACTCGTCCGTATAGCGGTACATCTTAACCAGCGGGCTCTGGTGCAGCATCTTGGACAGCTCCTGGAAGTCTCCCCCACGGGCCTCTTCAAACCAGTCCATCAAAAGGTCAATGAAACGCTCGGTGGAAAGGACTCCATACAGGTTCAGATATCCCAGTCCCACGCGCTCCACTTCAAACTGGCCGCTCTTCTCGCAGGAGCGCAGCACCTTGTCCACATCCGGGGCCACAATATCGTACATCTCTCGGCTGATCCAGACCTTGTGGAAGTTTTCGTCGGAATCGTCGTACTGCACGAGGCCCGTCACCTCCAGCAGAGAAGGATAGTCTGCAAAGTCCTGATACTGGACCTTGTCGGGGCCGGCGTGCACCAGTTCCCTCAGAAGGCGTACGTCCCGCTCCATCAAATGGGACATCCACCGGCGCGGCTGTGCGTGCAGGTAGGTGTGGAGCTGGTCCACCAGCTGGGACTTCCTCAGGCGGGGGCTGAGCTCATTTCCCAGGATACTTCCCAGGTCCTCCAGCTCCACCTTCTGGAACCCATCCAGGATGGTATGTAAAGTACGCTCTTCCATAAAGGACTGCAAAGGTAGTAAAATAAGGTGGTCATTTTATCACGACCACCTTTTCTCTTTATAAAGTATCGAAATACTTCAGGATAGGATTACGGGCTGCGGTGGTTTCGTCCGGTCTGGAGATGGGCGTATTGTGCGGGGCCTCGTGCAGGATGTTGGGATCCTGGGCTGCCTCGGCAGCAATCTTTCTCATCACCTCAATGAAGGCATCCAGTGTTTCCTTGCTCTCGGTCTCCGTGGGCTCAATCATCAGGGCCTGGTGGAACAGGAGCGGGAAGTAAATGGTGGGTGCGTGGAAACCGTAGTCCAGCAGGCGCTTGGCCACATCCAGCGTGGTGGCACCGGGTACATCGTCGTGGGCGCCGTCGTTGATGAGGCCGTCAAACACGAACTCGTGCTTGCATACGCCCTCAATGGGAAGCTTGTACACGTCCTTAAGGCACTCCTTAATATAGTTGGCGCCCAAAACGGCATACTGGCCCACCTTCTGCAGGTGGTCCTTGCCCAGGGAGAGGATGTAGGCATAAGCGCGCAGAATCACGCCAAAGTTGCCGTGGAAACCAGACACGTGCAGCGGCGGGATACAATCTTCCAGATGCTTGGCCACACCCACGGGACCGCTGCCGGGACCGCCGCCGCCGTGAGGCGTGGAGAAGGTCTTGTGCAGGTTCAGGTGCATAATGTCAAAGCCCATATCACCGGGACGGACCACACCCATCAGCGGGTTCATATTGGCACCGTCGTAATACAGGAGGCCGCCAATGCCGTGCACCAGCGAGGCAATCTCCTGGATCTGGGTCTCAAACAGGCCCAGGGTGTTGGGGTTGGTCATCATAATACCGGCAATGTCCGGGCCCAGCAGAGGCTTGAGGGCCTCTACGTCAATGCGGCCGTTCTCCAGGGACTTCACCTCCACCACTTCCAGACCGCAGACGGCGGCCGAAGCGGGGTTGGTACCGTGGGCGCTGTCCGGGACAATGACCTTGGTACGGGCCAGGTCTCCGCGGTTCAGGTGGTACTGGCGCATAATCATAAGGCCGGTGAGTTCACCGTGGGCGCCGGCGCAGGGAGCAAACGTAAAGGTGTGCATACCGGTAATGGCTGCCAGGGCCTTGTTCATTTCCTCGTACACCTTCTTGACACCGGGTACCAGCTCATCCTTCATCAGGGGATGCAGGCAGTTGAAACCGGGCAGGGCGGCCATCTCCTCATTGATCTTGGGATTGTACTTCATAGTGCAGGAGCCCAGCGGATAGAAGCCGGTATCCACGCCGAAGTTCATCTGGGAGAGGTTGGTATAGTGGCGCACCACGTCGGGCTCGGACACCTGGGGCAGGCGCAGGGCGCTCTGGCGCTTAAGGGCCGAAGGGACCTCCGGGGCGGCCGGATACTTGTTCACGGGCAGGGAGTAACCGCAGCGGCCTTCCTGGGAGAGTTCGAAAATGAGTTTGTCGTAGTATTTCATAGTCTAGCCCTCCTTTACAATAGAAACCAAACGGTCAACATCCTCTTTGCTGCGCTTTTCCGTTACGCAGAAGCTCACGTAGCCTTCCTCGGTGGGATAGGCGGCAAAATAGCCGGCCTTTTCCAATTTCTCCTGCAGGGAGCCGTTACCCTTGTACTTGAGCACGAACTCCTTGAGGAAAGGCTGGCCGGGGAATACGTCCTCGAACTGGCCGGTCTTCAGAAGTTCGGCCTTCAGGTAATGGGCGCCGTCCGTGGAGAGCTTGTTTACCTCCTTGAGGCCCTGAGGACCCATCAGAGAGAGGTAAATGGTGACCCAGAGGGCCATCAGGCTCTCGTTGGAGCAGATGTTGGAAGTGGCCTTCTCACGCTTGATGTGCTGCTCGCGGGCCTGGAGCGTAAGGACAAAGACGCGGCGGCCTTCCTTGTCCGTGGTCTGGCCCACGATACGGCCGGGCATCTTGCGCATATGGTCCTTCTTCACGGTCATAAAGCCCACGTAAGGGCCGCCGTAGCAAAGCGGGAGGCCCAGGGACTGACCGTCACCCACGGCAATGTCTGCATCCCACTCGGCGGGCGTCTTGACAACGGCCAGGGCCGAAGGATCGCAGTATTCTACCAGCACGGCCTTCTGGGCGTGGATGGCATCGGCAAAGCCGCTGTGATCCTCCACAATGCCGAAGCGGTTCACCGAAGGAACGATGACACCGGCCACGTCGTCTTTGGCCAATTCGGCCTTGAGGGCCTCCAGGGAGGTCTGGCCATTGGCGGCAGGGACCAGGCTGATCTCAACGCCGTGGAATTTGGCATAGGTCTTCACCACATCCACCACGTTGGGAAGGAGGGTGGAAGAAAGCAGCACGCGGGTCTTCTTACGGGTGCAGGCGATGGCCATCTTCATAGCCTCGGCGGCGGCGGTGGGGCCGTCGTACATAGACGCGTTGCAAACATCCAGGCCTGTGAGCTCGCAGAGCATACTCTGGTACTCGAAGATGTAACGGAGCGTACCCTGGGAAATCTCACACTGATAAGGGGTGTAAGCCGTCAGGAACTCCGAACGGGAGCACAGGTAAGGGATCACGGACGGGGTGTAATGGTCGTATGCACCCTGGCCCACGAACACCTTGAGCCGCGTATTCATAGCCTCCAGGGAGGCAAAATAGTCTCTGATCTCCTGCTCGGACAGGGCGTCCGGAAGGGCATAGGCGCCCTTGTGCAGGAACTGGGCGGGAACGTCGCTGTAGAGGTCCTCCAGCTTCTTCACGCCAATGCGGTCCAGCATTGCCTGGACATCGGCCTGCGTCTGCGGCAGGTACGGGAGGGAAGCCATCTTTTACTCCTTGATTAAGGCTTTGTAACCGGCGGCATCCAGGAGGTTGTCCAGCTCGGAAGGATCGGACATCTCAACTTTGATGATCCAGGCGCCGTAGGCGTCTTCGTTCACCTTCTCGGGGGTATCTTCCAGTTCGGAGTTCACTTCCACCACGGTACCGGAAACGGGGCTGATGAGTTCGGAGGAGGCCTTTACGCTCTCCAGGGCGCCGAATTCCTCACCGGCTTCTACCTCGTCGTCCACCTCGGGCATATCTACATAGGTGATGTCACCCATTTCCTTCTGGGCAAAGTCAGAAACGCCAACCAGGGCAATATTACCTTCTACTTTAACCCACTCGTGAGACTCGCTATACTTGAGTCCGTCAAGAATCTTAGACATAGTGCTTTGTGTTTATTTTTTGTAATTTGTTTGATAGAATCTCTTTTTGATGACCTTGCCGGGGAACACCTTCTTGCGGATGCGGATGTTGAGCGGGGTGTCCAGGGCGGAATAGGCCTTGTCCACCAGGGCAAAGCAGATGCTCTTGTCCAGGGACAGGGAGTGGTAACCGGTGGTGACCACGCCTACTACGGTTTCGTCGTCCAGCTCTACCGGATAACCGGCACGCGGAATGGCCTTGTCTTCAATCTCAATGCCCACCAGCTTGCGGCCCAGGTTGCCGGCCTTCTGGTCCAGCAGGGCTTCCTTGCCAATGAACTCTTTCTCAAACTTGCAGAACATACCCAGACCGGCCATCACAGGGCTGATATCCTGGCTGAGTTCGTCTCCGTACAGGGGCAGACCGGCCTCGAAGCGGAGGGTGTCGCGGCAACCCAGACCGCAGGGCTGGACACCGGCCTTGAGGAAGCAGTCCCATATTTCCACCGTGTTGGCGGGAGTGGTATAGATTTCAAATCCGTCCTCTCCGGTGTAACCGGTACGGCTCAGGATGAGACGCTGTCCTTTGTACATAACGTCGCAGAACTCGTAGAAGCCCAGCTTGGAGGCCTCGTTGTAACCCAGCACCTTGATGAGGGTTTCTTCGGCCTTGGGGCCCTGAAGGGCAATCTGTCCCCAGGCGGGAGAGGCGTTCTCCACCTTGCACTTGAAATCTTTGGCGTGCTCCTGGATCCAGGCGAAGTCCTTGTCAATGTTGGCAGCGTTCACCACCAGGAGGAAGTGCTCGGGCTCGAACTCGCGGTATACCAGAAGATCGTCCACGGTGCCTCCGTTGGGGTAGCACATCATACCGTAGAGCACCTTGCCGGGCTCATAACCCCGGATGTCGTTGGTGAAGATGCGATTGATGAAGGCTTCGGCCTCCGGTCCTTCTACAAAGATTTCTCCCATATGGGACACATCGAACATACCCACATTCTGCCGCACGGCGTTGTGCTCTACGGCTATTCCGTCGTACTGGATGGGCATCATAAACCCGGCAAAAGGGCTCATCTTGGCACCCAGGGCCACGTGGGCATCGTACAGGCAAGTGCGCTGCAGCTGTTCCTCAGGGATGATAACGTCTGACATATTGTGTTAGTTTAAATAGTGTGTTAAATACTTATATAAATCAATATTTGTCTCTTTGTTGATGCGGAGGTCTTCCGGTGTGGCGCCCTTGGAAGGAGCCAGTTCCCCGCAAATATCCACCGCCGCCACATCCATCCGGCTAAAAATGCGCTCCAGCATCTCTTTTATCTGCTCCAGGGAATAGGTTCCCTGGGACCAGTCCGTACGGGCATAGGCCTTATCCATCACATCCTTGTCCAGCGACACATACACCCGCTCTCCCCTTCTTTCTGCCAGCCAGACTTCCGGGATATGGGCCTTTCCATCCGGAGGGCCGATGGAAAGCACGTCCCTCAGCATCGGATTCTGCTCCTGCATCTCCTTGACCCAGCTGCCACAGGAGAGCACGCCTTCAAAGGCGGGGTCCTGGTTGTCCGGATGGTTGTCCAGCAGGATCAGGTGAAAGGGTTGGGTCTCCCTCAGGGCCAGCAGGTGCGAGAGATAATGGTAGTCTCCGCTGTCCAGCCAGCGCAGCCGCGGCAAGGGCTGCGGGAACGCCTCTTTCAATTCCGCCGCTGCCTGACTGTCGCAGTAACAGCAGCACCCTTCCAGGGCCGTAAAATCCAGTACCTGAACGCTTTGTGTCTGCTGCTCCAGCCAGGGCAGGAACCCCTGCTCCGCATACGCGCCGCTCAACTGAAACACAAGGCTATTCATCTTTCAAAGATACGCATTTTATCCGACAAAGACATATAGTATTTTCAAAAGAATTTGTGTATTTTTGTAGGAATTGAAAGAAACTGACTCAGGCATATGAAAAATGCTATTTATACCCTCTCCCTGGCTTTCACTTTTCTAGTTGCCGGCGCTTTTGCACAGGCGCAGGAACAGCAGAATTCCGTCCTCAGCGGAAAAGCCTCCGAGCACTGGTTCATTGGCGTAGGCGGCGGTGTCAACAGCATCTTTGACAACAGCCGTTTTGCCCCCGTCCAGCCTGCCGCCCAGTTCAATGTGGGTAAATGGGTCAGTCCCGCCATCGGCCTCCGTGCCGGCTACAACGGCATCTATGCCAAGGCTGTTTCGGCCCCGGAAACCTGGTTTGCCGCAGACCAGAAATTCAACTACAACCTGGTGCACTTTGACGCCCTCTGGAACCTCCGCAATACGGTCACCTATAAAGAGAAGCGAATCTGGAACCCCGTACTGTACCTGCGCACCGGTGCCATCCTGGCCACCGCCCAGGGAAGCAGTATGAAGTGGGCCTTTGGAATGGGCGGCGGCTTTGCCAACCATTTCCGCGTAAGCGAGCACACCAGCATCTCCCTGGACCTTTCGGCCGTAGTGGCCAGCGAGCGCCTGTTCCGTAACAACGGCAGCGGCGGTTTCGTAACCTTCCCCACGGCCACCATCGGCCTGGTCTTCGACCTGGGAACCCGCCGGTTCAAGCGTCCCGCCGCTCCCGTGCAGGTACCCGACCCCAACATCATTGACAAACTGCAGGTGCAGCTGGACGAGGCCGATGCCCGCCTGGCCCTGGCCCAGAGCCGTATTGGCAAGCTCCAGAAAGAAAACAGCAAAATGGACAGGCTCCAGGAAGGCAAAACCTACAGCTACAAGGGCGGAGTCTTCAGCGAGACCCAGATTCCCGAGCCTGTCACCATCAGCACCAACGTAGCAGAAATCCTCTATTTTGAACTGGGTAAAACCACCCTGGACGAGCGTGAACTGGCCCGTCTGGAATTCTACGCCCAAAATACCTTCAAGAAGACGCAGAAGCTTCTGATCAGCGGCTGCGCAGATTCCGGTACCGGCACCCGTGAAGTGAACGAGCGCCTCTCCCGGCAGCGCGCAGAATACGTAAAAGACATCCTGGTGAAGCGGTTTGGCTACAACCCCGCCCTCATTACCACCCAGGCAGACGTTATTCCTTCCACCTCCCCCATCAAGGGACGCATTGTTACCATTGAAGTACAGTAAATGGCAGAATCCAATTTCATAGATTACGTTAGAATCTTCTGTGCCAGCGGGCACGGAGGATCCGGCAGCGCCCACCTTCACCGCGCCAAGTACGTGCCCAAAGGAGGCCCGGACGGCGGAGACGGCGGCCGCGGCGGCCATATCATCCTTAAAGTCAATCCTCAGCTCTGGACGCTCATCCACCTCCGCTACAGAAAAGTAGTGAAGGCCGAAAACGGAGGCAACGGGGCCGAAGCCCTCAAGCGCGGCAAGAATGGAGAAGACATCATTCTTGAAGTGCCCCAGGGCGTGGTTGTCAAAGACGCAGAGACGGAAGAAGTCATAACCGAACTGGTAGAAAAGGACCAGGAATACATCCTGTGCCAGGGCGGCCGCGGCGGCTGGGGCAACGACCATTTCAAGAGTGCCACCAACCAGACGCCCCGCTACGCCCAGCCCGGAGAGGAAGGCCAGGAAGGCTGGTTTATCCTGGAGTTGAAAGTACTGGCCGATGTAGGTCTGGTGGGCTTCCCCAACGCCGGAAAGAGCACCCTGCTGGCCGCCATCACCAGTGCCAAACCCAAGATTGCCAATTACGCCTTCACCACCCTGGAACCCAACCTGGGCATAGTCCGTTACCACGACAACCGCTCCTTCGTGATGGCCGATATCCCCGGCATCATCGAGGGCGCCCACGAAGGCCGGGGCATTGGTATGCGCTTCCTAAGACATATTGAGCGCAACAGCGTGCTCCTGTTTATGGTGGCCGCAGACGAACCGGACGTAACCAAGGGTTACAAGATCCTCCTCAAGGAACTGGAAGAATACAACCCCGAGCTTCTGGTCAAAGACCGCGTGCTGGCCATTACCAAAACGGACCTGATAGATGAGAAGCAGAAGGCCAAGATAGAGAAGAAACTTCCCACCGACGTCCCTCACGTCTTTATTTCCTCGGTAGCCCAGACGGGTCTCAACGAACTCAAGGAAGCCCTATGGAAGGCCTTGTCCAGCTAGATCAGCGCCTCAGTCTCTGGCTCAATCAGAACAATCCGGAAGCCCTCAACGGCTTCTGGCACCTTATGTCCGGCGTAAGGGAGTGGATTCCGCTGTACGTCTTTATGATTGGCTTTCTCATCTGGCGTCTGGGCTGGAAAAAAGGCCTGGCGGTGGTCCTCACCCTTTTCCTGGGCGTTTACCTTACAGACCAGGTAGCCAACCTGTTCAAGAACGGATTTATGCGCCTCAGACCCTGCCGGGACCCTTGGATGCTTGAGAACGGAGTCCTTTGCCCCGACGGCATCATCGGCGGCCTGTACGGATTCTTCTCCGGCCACGCCAGCAACGCCTTCGGCTTTGCCGCCGGCACCTGGGCCGGTCTCCAGTTAAACGACAAGGAACACAATTACAGCCTCTACGGCTGCGTCATTATGATATGGGCCACTATGATGTCTCTGAGCCGCACTATGCTGGCGGCCCATTATCTGGGGGATATTCTGGTAGGAGCCCTCTTCGGCCTCACCCTGGGCTTCGGCCTGGCTTACGCCGTGCACAAGCTGCTGGTTAAAGCGAAGGTATAATCTTTTCCATCTGGATGCTGTGGGAGCCCTTGAGTAAGATGGTGCAACCCTCCAGCGGATGCTCTTCAAGATACTTGGCCAGGTCTGAGAACGTGGCAAAGGTCTTATACGGCTTACCGGCGGCGGCGCGGGTGAATTCCTCGCCCACCAGATAGGCCTCCAATCCCTCCAGACGAGCCACAATGCGGTTATGTTCGGCGGCGGCATCGGCGCCCAGCTCTCGCATATCTCCCAGCATAGCTACCTTTCGGCCCTTCATCTGGGCCAGATTGTCCAGGGCCACGCCCATAGATGACGGGTTGGCATTGTAGGCATCTACAATGAGGGTATTCTTCTCTGTCTTAACCAGTTGACTGCGGTTATTGGAAGGAATGTAGGAAGCAATGGCCTGCAGGGCATCCTCACGGGGCACGTCAAAGTACCAGGCCAGCTTGAGAGCGGCCAGTACGTTGGCGGCATTGTAGGCGCCCACCAGCTGCGTCTGCAGCGAGGCGTCTTCCCACTCCATTTCCAGGAAGGGATCGGCCTTAACCTTGATGCCTTCCTTGGTGTAGCCAATGGCTTCCAGGCCTCTCTGGGCCAGCATCTCCTGCAGCACGGGGTCGTCGGCGTTGGCAAACACCACGCCGTCGTGCTCCTTCAGATAATCATAGAGCAGACCCTTGGCGTGCTTGACACCCTCATAGCTGCCAAAGCCTTCCAGGTGCGCCTTGCCCACGTTGGTGATGAGTCCCAGGTTGGGCTGGGCCACGGCCAGCAGGGGCTTGAGGTCTTCGGGATGGCTGGCACCCATTTCTACAATGGCAATCTGGGCGCGGGGACCAATCTTGAGGACGGTGAGCGGAACGCCAATCTCGTTATTGAGGTTGCCCTCGGTGGCGCTCACGCGGTAGGCGGCGCCCAGGGCGGTCTTGATCAGTTCCTTGGTGGTGGTTTTGCCGTTGGTGCCGGTAAGGCCAATCACGGGAATGCGCAGCTGTCTGCGGTGATAGGCGGCCAGGGCCTTGAGGGTCTCCAGGGTATCGGGGACCTTGATGAGGCGGGGGTCTTCGGCCTCTAAATCCTCCCCTGCTACGGCATAGGAGGCGCCTTTCTCAAGGGCCTGCAGGGCAAAACGATTGCCGTCAAAATTCTCTCCCTTGAGGGCAAAGAACAGCTGATTTTTCTTGAGGGTACGGGTATCCGTACATACGCCTGCGCTCTGCAGGAAGATATCGTAAAGTGCTTTGATTTCCATTATTTTCCGGTGCTTCCAAATCCGCCGGCGCCACGCTCGGTGGCATCCAGCTCTTCCACTTCTTCCCATTGTACCTGCTCGTGGCGGGCAATCACCATCTGGGCAATGCGCTCACCGGGAACAATCTCAAACGGCTCCTGCGACAGGTTAACCAGAATCACCTTGATCTCTCCCCTGTAGTCCGCGTCAATGGTGCCGGGGGTATTGAGAACGGTAATTCCGTGCTTGGCAGCCAGTCCGCTGCGGGGACGTACCTGGGCCTCAAATCCGGCCGGGAGGGCAATGAAAAGACCCGTAGGAACCAGCGTACGCTGCAACGGCTGCAGGGTAACGGGCTCTTCCAGGTTGGCTTTGAGGTCTACCCCTGCGCTCTGCGGCGTGGCGTATGCCGGGCTGGGATACGGAGAGTGGTTTACGATTTTAACCTTCATTATTTAGGAGCTTTTACGTAAAGGACAATGGCTATGATGGTATACAGGTAGTTGGGCAGCCAGATGGCAATGGACGCCGGAAGGGTATCCGTAATCACAAACATCTCGCTGAACTGCATAAACAGGATATAGGAGAAGGCCAGGGCCGTTCCCGCCGCCAGGTTCCAACCCATACCGCCGCGCTTTTTCTTGGTACAGAGAGCCAGGCCAATGATGGTAAGGATAATGGTGGAGAAAGGCATAGAGAGGCGGTTGTTCTTCTCAATGAGGGCCATATTCACGGAGGCGTCTCCCCGCATCTTCTGCGTCTCGATAAGCTGGTTGAGTTCCCGCTTGTTCAGACGCTGGATGGTGAACTTGTTCATAAAGAAGTCGTCTCTGGTAAGGCTCAGGGTGGTATCCATCTGACGGCCGCTGCGGATATGGTCCCGCATTCCTTCGTCATATTCACGGACAACCCAGTTTCTCAGGTGCCAGACGCCGGAGACGGTGTCAAACTGGGCACTTTCGGCCGAAATCTTGGAATGCAGGCGGCCTTCGGAGAGGTCTTCCAGCGTAAAGTTATAGGCGGTGTTATTATACGAACTGAAGCTTTCCAGATACACAAAGCGGTCGTCTTCCAGCTTGTAGTGCATATCGTGACCTATCTTTACTTTTCTCCAGGAGTTGTACTTCTGTTCAAACTCCACGCGCACGCCATTGGCGTGAGGCAGAACCCACTGACCCAGTTCCAGCGACATCACCGCAATAAAGAGGGCCGAAAGGACAAAGGGCAAGGCAAACCGATGGTAACTGATACCGCCGGAAAGGATGGCCACCACCTCCGAGTCCTGCGTCATCTTGGAAGTGAAGAAGATAACCGTCAGGAACACGAACATAGGCGCGTACTGGTTGATGAAGTACGGAACCCAGTTCAGGTAATAATCGAAGACAATCTCGTGGATAGGGGCTTCCTTCTTGATGAAGTCTTCAATCTTTTCGCTGATATCGAAGATGATGATGAGCACCGCCAGGAAGAGGATGGACACAAAGAACGTCACCAGGAATTTCCTGATGATGTACCAGTCCAGCCGCTGGAGTCTCTTGAACTTGAACGTCATAGGCGCTGCGTGAGTTTAGGGATTACGGCATTCTTCCAGGACAGGAAATCACCGGCCAGAATATGCTCGCGGGCTACCCTTACCAAATCCAGATAGAAGGCCAGGTTGTGCTCGGAGGCCACCATAGCGGCAAACATCTCCTTGGCAATGAACAGGTGATGGATATACGCGCGGGTGTAATAGCTGTCCACGAAAGACGTGCCCTGGGGATCCAGGGGCGAGAAATCGTCTGTCCACTTGGAGTTGCGCATATTCATAATACCCTCCCATGTAAAAAGCATGCCGTTGCGGCCGTTTCGGGTGGGCATTACGCAGTCAAACATGTCAATTCCGCGGGCTATGCCTTCCAGGATGTTGGCGGGAGTGCCCACGCCCATCAGGTAGCGGGGCTTGTCCTGCGGCAGCAGCGGGCAGGTTACCTCCAGCATCTCGTACATCTTCTCGGTGGGTTCTCCAACGGCCAGGCCGCCCACGGCATAACCGCCGCGGTTGGCGTTGTCCAGCCCCAGGGCGTGCTCCACGGCCTGCTTGCGCAGCTCCGGATACACGCAGCCCTGGATGATGGGGAACATCACCTGCTGATATCCATAAAGAGGTTCGGTCTCGTCAAAGTGCTTGGCAAAGCGCTCCAGCCAGCCCTGCGTGAGTTTGAGGGACTTGGTGGCGTAGCGGATGTCTGCGTCTCCGGGGCAGCACTCGTCCAGGGCCATAATGATATCGGCCCCTATCTTTCTCTGCGTATCTACGTTGTTTTCCGGAGTAAAGATGTGCTTGCTGCCGTCAATGTGGGAGGAGAACTTGCAGCCTTCTTCCGTAAGTTTGCGGATGGGCGCCAGGGAGAACACCTGGAAGCCGCCGCTGTCCGTAAGGATGGGACGGTCCCAGTGCTCGAATTTGTGCAGGCCGCCGGCTTTGTAAAGGGTGTCCAAACCGGGTCTCAGATACAGGTGATAAGTGTTACCCAGGATAATCTGGGCCTTGATATCATTTTCCAAATCCCTGTGATAGACGCCTTTGACGGAGCCAACGGTACCCACCGGCATAAAGATGGGGGTGAGGATTTCTCCGTGGTCTGTAGAAATCTTGCCGGCACGGGCTGCGCTGGCGGGATCTACGGCTATCTTCTCAAATTTGAACATCCTATTTGTATTATCATACAAAAGTACGGATTTTTTCGTAAATTTGCATAATTGACTTTCCGATAACTACAACACAAAATACCGTTATGCAGATTAACATCAAACCCGTTACCATCAAGCTCATCGTGATGAACTTCCTGGAGTTTGCCGTATGGGGCGCCTACCTTACTTCGCTGGGCCGCTACCTGGGCAACATTGGCCTGGGCAGCCAGATCAAATGGTTCTTCGCTATGCAGGGCGTCGTATCCATCTTTATGCCCACCCTTATGGGTATTGTGGCCGACAAGAGAATCGAGGCCCAGAAGGTGCTCTCAATCTGCCACGCCCTGGCCGGTCTGTTTATGATTTCGGCCGGTATCTACTGCCTGTCGGCCGGTGATATGGTGGAATTCTTCCCGCTGTTCCTCCTCTACAGCCTCAGCGTGGCCTTCTTTATGCCCACCATCGCCCTGGTTAACTCCGTGGCTTACAACGCTCTGGCCAAGGAAGGGATGGACCCCGTGAAGGAATTCCCGCCCATCCGCGTGTTTGGTACCGTGGGTTTCATCTGCAGTATGCTTGTGACCAACTTCCTGCACATTGGCGGCGTTGCTATGCAGGACAGCTACACCCAGCTGGTCTCTTCCGGTATCCTGTCCCTCATCCTCTGCGGCTATGCCCTCTCTATGCCCAAGTGCCCGGTCAACCGTGCCGGCGGCAAGCAGAGCCTGGCCGAAGCCTTCGGCCTTAAGGCCTTTGCCCTGTTCAAGGACGGACAGTTTGCCATCTTCTTCATCTTCAGTATGCTCCTGGGCGCATCGCTCCAGATCACCAATGGTTACGCCAACACCTTCCTGGGCTCCTTTGCCTCGGATCCTGCCCTGGCCAACACCTTTGCCGTGAAGAACTCCAACGCCCTCATTGCCATCTCCCAGGCTTCCGAGACCCTGTGCATCCTGCTCATCCCCTTCTTTATGAAGAAATTCGGCATCAAGAAGGTGATGCTCATTTCTATGTTTGCCTGGGTGCTCCGCTTTGCCTTCTTCGGCATGGGTAATCCCGCTATGCCCGGCGTGCTGCTGTTTGTGCTCAGCTGCATTGTTTACGGTATGGCCTTTGACTTCTTCAACATCTCCGGCTCCCTGTACGTAGAGCAGAATGCAGAACCTTCCATCCGCTCCAGCGCCCAGGGTCTGTTTATGATGATGACCAACGGCTTTGGTGCCACCCTCGGTACCCTGGCCGCCGGCGCCGTGGTAGATGCCTGCGACGTGTTCAACACCCCCGCCAACTGGCCCAACGCCTGGTACATCTTTGCCGGCTACGCCCTGGTGGTAGCCATCCTCTTCTGGATCCTCTTCAAAGACACCCAGAAGAAAGTTCAGGCATAATCATTCCTGCTCGGGCGGGTACCCTGCCCGTGAAACGGAAGTCACACACTATCTGACACTTACGATAATCCTTCTCCGCATTTTGGGCTCACCGGGAAAAATCCGTGGAAAACTATGTGTTGAATAAGTCTTTTCGAGTGAGAAAGTTATAACTTTGCACTCATGAAAAAGACAGAATCAGACCTCGGAAAATATGTATTTATGTCCAGCTTCCTGTTACCGAATGGGATGCTGGATTTTTTTGAC
>JAEEGK010003456.1_pt1 | contig 39268 bp, 42 predicted proteins | sample 8958771 | NCBI WGS metagenome assembly JAEEGK01 (sample SAMN16246547, study PRJNA631951) | gut metagenome | biome: gut microbiome; feature: rumen; material: SC-attached | host: Bos | place: Iran: Karaj | collected 2018-10
CCTTGTAATCTGTCAGCTTCATGTCGTTGATTTCTGGGAAGAACTTCTTGAGGGATTTCCTCAATGCCTTGTCAAGAGCGTTGACCGGGCCGTTTCCGTCAGCCGCTGTCTGCTCCAGGTCGCCTGCGGAATTCAGCACCTTCACGCTGGCCTCGGTGTCCATATCCCCGAGACGGTTGTCTATCATGATCTTGAAGCTCTTCACCGTGAACTTGGGTTCTATCTCCCTTCTAAGTCTTTTGACCAGGAGTTCGAAGCTCGCATCCGCTCCTTCGAACTGATATCCCTTGGATTCCATTTCCTTGATCTTGCGGGTGATGTCCGGAGTGTCGTCTCCGCATTCCAGGCCGAGCTCTTTCAGCTTCTCTACGATGCTGGCCCTGCCGGCCATCTCCGATACGAGGATCTTCCTTGAGTTGCCTACCAAAGATGGGTCGATGTGCTCGTAGGTGTGGGGGTCTCTCGTCATCGCCGAGATGTGTATCCCGCCCTTGTGCGTGAATGCAGCCTCGCCAACATAAGGCATGTTGGGGTACGGGCTGAAATTGACCAGCTCACCGACGGATCTGCTGAGCGATGTGAGATTCCTGAGGTCGATGTCCGTGGTCTCGAACCCTGTCTTGTAGACAAGGCTGGGCAGAACGGTGCAAAGGTTGGCATTTCCGCATCTCTCCCCGAGACCGTTCACGGTACACTGGACCATCTGGCATCCGTTCTCGACGGCCATGATGGAATTGGCCGTGGCCATGTCCGCATCGTTATGCGCATGGATACCGAGGGGGACATCCACGGATAGGAGTGCCTCCTCTACGGCTTCAGCGACTTCGGACGGGAGCGAACCTCCGTTGGTATCGCAAAGGACGAGCCATTCCGCCCCTCCCGCTTCTGCGGCCTTGAGGACGTTTAGGGCGTACTTCCTGTTCGCCCTGTATCCGTCGAAGAAGTGCTCTGCATCGAATATCACGTGCTTTCTAGATTCTACCAGGAACCTGACGCTGTCCTGGACAAGGTCCAGGTTCTCATCCAGGCCTATTCCCATGGCCTCTTCGACCTGGAAATCCCATGCCTTCCCGAAGATGCAGCACCACTCGGTACCGCACCCGACGAGAGCGTTCAGATTGGGATCGTCAGCGGGATTGACATCATTCTTCCTGGTGCTGCCGAATGCCACCAGTTTCGTCTTCTTCAGTTCCAACTGGCTTGCTTTCTTGAAGAATTCGTCATCGGTCGGATTCGACCCGGGCCAACCGCCTTCCACGAAATCCACGCCGAAACCATCCAGTGCCTGTAACACATCGAGCTTGTCCTCTGAAGAGAACAGAATGCCCTCCGTCTGGGCACCATCGCGCAGCGTGGTGTCGTAAATGACGATCCTGCCTGTCAACTCAGTCACCGATTCTCTCGTCCATGATGTCGATGATATCGCTGAGGATTGCCGATGCGGTCTCGGGACCTCCCGCTCCGACTCCGGAGACGGTGATAGGTCCGGCGTATTCCGTGATTATCTCGGCGGTGTTCAGTGTACCGGGGAGACTCAGGGGGTGTCCGCGCGGGATGAGCCTGGGAGCGACCTCCAGCTTAGTGGCTGAGACCTCTCCGATGAGCCTGATGACCATTCCGTTGTTCTGCGCAAGGGCCACAGCATCCGAGTTGATGCTGGTGATTCCGGTGATATCCACATCGCTGAAGGTAGCGTTCCTTCCGAAGATGGAGTTAGCGAGAATAACGACCTTGCATGCGCTGTCGTATCCCTCAACGTCGTTGGTGGGATCGGTCTCAGCATAGCCCTGCTGCTGTGCTTCCTTGAGCGCCTGCTCGAAAGGCTGTCCGCTGTCCATCTTGGTCAGGATGTAGTTACAGGTACCATTGAAGATACCTCTGATGGATTTGATATCCTGTCCGGCCAGATCGTATTTGTTGAGATTGATGATGGGCATCGCTCCGCCGACGGTTCCCTCGAAGAGAAGATAGCGGCCGTGCTCATCGGCCAAGGTGGTGAGTTCCTTGTACTTGAGTGCTAAGGGGCCCTTGTTCGCGGTGACGACATCCTTGCCGTTCTTGAGGGCGTACCTGATGTTCTCCAGACCTACGCCTCCGGTCTTGATGTCCGTGGGGGTGACCTCGATGAGTATGTCGAAATCGACCGAGTCCAGGGCCTCTTTGATGTCGGTGTATTTCTTGTCTCCGACGCACCCCGTCTTCTTCTTGGTCTCGATTATGGCATCCGCATCCAGTCCCTTGGGATCGACGATGTATGTTTTGGAATCCAATGCTCCGACGACCGTGAGGGTCTCCCCATAACGCTTGGAGAAGAACTCCTGCTTAGCCTTGATGACCTTGGCGACGCTCTGTCCGATGGTTCCGAATCCGCAGATGAACGCTTTCATCTCATACACCTCTCACATAGGTAACATTGGCCTTCTTGCATTCCCTTCTCAGGATCGCATCTATCTTGTCGAGGTTGTCCTCATAGCGAGCCTTGACCGTTATCAGACTGGTGTGGCTTGCCGTCCTGATCGATTTGGACGAATAGCTGACATTCACCTCGTCCAGGGTGGTGGCCTCGTTGATCTTCTTCAGGAGGCCCTCGATGTACTGTGCGTTGACGTCGCCTATCAGGATGTAATCCATGGTATAGGTCTCGTGGACCGAACCCAGACTGGAGATAACGATGTCCCTGGCTTTCCAAAGCTCCTTGAGACGTTCCAGCTGTCTGTCGCCTACCTCGAATGTGACGTTCACGCATATCCTGTGGTCCACTATCCTGTCGCGGTTGTGCACAACCCCGAGGATGTTTCCGTCCACCATGGATATGGGCTCTATGGAGCCTATCAGCTGACCGGGTAAGTCGTTGACGAAAAGTTCGGCATTAACTATCATTTTTGCACCAATTGAACGGCCTACTGCTATTCCCCTTAATAAAGGATACTTGTGCGCATGTTAAAGGTGTATGAATGAAACGTTCCTTTATGGTCTCTGGGCAGTCAGGAATAGGTGTTTTTATCATGATGTCCTTCCGAAACCCGATATCATGGAGACCGTGGTCGCGAACGGAGAGATCTGTCTTCCCTGTCCGGAAGGGTTCATGGCATTGGGGGAAGCAGAATTGGACGCTCTGTATTTGGACAATAACCATAACAGGATAGGGATCTCCGACAAGGAGAGACATATGACGGTCTGTCTGTTCTGGCACAGGTCGAATCAGATACTCTCCAAACTGGCGAATGCGAAGGATGTCTGCGTGTCGACGGAGAAGAGGCTCAGGCACAGGATGTCGAAGCACGGATACGTCTTCGAGGCATTCTTCGAAAGGAGCGTCTGCGGTCAGGAGGGGCAGGGATTTCGTCACACCTATGTTCTGCAGGATGTCGAGTACACTTCCGAGATCATCGTCTTCAAGAAAGGAAACGTCTGCTACACCCTTTACACATACGCAAGGACGGAGAATATGGAAGGGTGCCGTCCTGTTCTGGACGGCATTGTTGATTCGATGGGTTTACTCTGAATAAGTCTGTTTCTGCATCAATAGTAGTTGGTCACGAACAATCCGAGGTTCACAGTCTCTCCGGATTTCGGAGTGAACGAATAGTAAGCCGAGGTCGAATCGATCTTTACCGGGTCTTCCGAAGATGTCGGTCCGAACATTACAACGCATTTGTAGGTGGTTTCGGAGAAGGTATCCTGCTTCGGGACCATGACACTGTCCTTGTCGATGGTGATGTCTCCCGAGGGGTTGTTGGCGACCACGATTATTATCGCATCTTTCGTCGGTACCTTGAAGGTTCCCCCGTTGTCTAACAAAGTCCTTTCGGAGGAACCTTTCTGACTCAGATACAGGCTGATAACATTCGTGGACATGTTGCCGACGAACTCGAGTTCAGTATCACTATCGTCAATTACCGGATAATTGTTGCCGTTATCGATCACAAACGCAGCTGCGCCGATTATGACAGCGACGATGGCTATGACGAACATGGGTAGATTCATACTATCGATGAGAAAAGTGTTCAGCCAGTTATTAAGGATTATTCGACGGCAATTGACGTAAACTTGACTTAGAATCATGATTTGGTTGTAAAAAGTGAATGGCGCCGAGAGGGAGATTTGAACTCCCGAGGGCAAAGGCGCCCACGAGCTTTCCAGGCTCGCGCCTTACCGGGCTGGGCCATCTCGGCGTGCAATGAGGGGGAACTTATGACGTTATAAAAGGCTTTTTGTGGCCTCCCTGACCAAGACGTTATATGGCCACCATGCGATTCCGTGGACGATGTCGGAAGTGGCCATTCCAAAGATCACACAGGACGATGTGAGCAATCTCGAGAAATTCATCAAGGATACCGTTGCCAAGGCGAATGCCAAAGGAGTGGTGATCGGACTGAGCGGAGGAATAGATTCCGCTGTTGTCACGAAGCTTTGCGCGGATGCGCTGGGCCCGAAGAACGTCCTGAACGTCTTCATGCCTTCCAGGGTGACACCTGCTGAGGATTACAAGACCACTTCTGAACTGGCCTCGATGTGGGGAACGGAGTTCAGGGTAGTCGATGTCGGTCCCGCCGTCGATGCTCTGGCAGCGGTCCTGCTCTCCGATGCGGAGACCCCTCTGGAGAGAGGTAACATATCCGCGAGATGCAGGATGATAGTGCTATACAATCTTGCGAAGAAGAGGCAGTATCTGGTCGTCGGAACCTCCAATCAGAGCGAGATCATGATGGGATACTTTACCAAATTCGGGGACGGAGCATGCGACGTCACCCTTCTTGCCAACATGTACAAGACCGAGGTCAGGCAGATCGCCAAGCTCATAGGAGTTCCCCAGCCGATCATCGATAAGCCTCCGTCCGCCGGACTGTGGGAGGGTCAGACCGATGAGTCCGAAATGGGCATCAAGTACGATGACCTCGACAGGATACTGTACGATATGGAGCAGGACAAGACCGATTCGCAGATTGCTGCGGATACAGGTCTGCCCAAGGAACAGGTCTCGGACATACGTAAACAGGTGGGTCTGATGGAGCACAAGAGACTGCCAGCAATCCGCCCTCCAGAATTCTGATACGAGGTAATCAGATATCTTTATCTACTACCTCTCTATGTTGTGGAATGTTGCTCCTGTGGTGTAGCGGCCAATCATGAAGCCCTCTCGAGGCTTCAACACGGGTTCGAATCCCGTCGGGAGCACTATTTTTCCTCACCCAGACTACTATTCTTGTGTTTCCTGCTGAATTCACCAGAATGTTCTCGTTGAATGAAAAAAGAGTCTTTGGTAATCGCTGATGAATTATTTGCGGCCCGGAATGGACCGGGCCGAAAGAGTTTGTGAAGCCTGAGGTATTCACCTGCTGTATGCGACTTCTCCGTCAATGATTGTGGCCTTGACCTTTGCATTCGCGACCTTCTGCGCATCGTCATGGAGCAGATCGCAGTCGAACACGGTCATGTTGGCAAGCTTTCCGCATTCTATCGATCCCATGCGGTTTTCCTGGTGCCACTGATATGCTACGTTGACAGTCATCGCACGCAATGCCTGCTCACGGGTGATGCACTCCGAGGGATTGCCCTGAGTCGCCATGCCGCCATACTCCTCTTGCGGGAGTGCGCGGAATTCGGCCATGTATATGCTGAGACCGACGTCGACCATGGGGGAGACCGGGTAGTCGGAATGGAATACCGGAGCCGATCCCGTGTCGAAGAACGATTTAATCGGATAGGATTGGTTCGCCAGTTCCTCTCCCACATACTTCGCTTCCTGCTCGAAGAAGGCGGGGATTTTCGCAGTCCACAGCGGGGCCACTGCGGGAACGGAGCGTGTCGATGCCATGCGTCTGATGTCCTCGTCGGTGACGAAATGCAGATGCGCGAGTATGTTGCGCTGATCCATGTCTCCGGTGATTTTCTCCGCATCCTCTATGCATCCGAGCATGAAGTGCGTAGCACCGCCTCCTTCGGAGTGCACGTGCACCGACAGTCCTTCCTTGTCCGCTTCCACGATGAGCTCCACCATCTTATCGTGGTCGTTGAAGCGCTCCACACCGTGGTAACCGGGCTGATCCGCATAGTCCTGATTCTGCCATCCGGTATGTGCTTCGGTCACACCGTCAAGGAACGCCTTGATCCCGATGACATGGTAGTATTCCTCGCTGTACTTCGCACGGTCTGCCACTACGCGGGTGACCTCCGCCTTTGGGCTCTCTACATTGTCGGGGGCCAGCAGATAGGAGTATGTGCGCAGCTTCAGCTTCCCTTCCTGCTCCAACTCATGGTATGCTCTGGAAGCTTCGGGGAATAGCAGCTCCGCCCCTGCATCGGCTACGGCCGTGAATCCTTTGGCGATGATGAAGTCCTGCCAGTCGAGGATATAATTCTTCAGATCCTCGAATGAGTTGGGTATCATGTTCAGAATGCGCAGCACGGGCATCTCGCAGACGTATCCGTCCGGGTCGCCGTTCTCGTCCACATGGACCAGGTCATAGCCCACCTCTTTGGCATACTTCGCATCGATCCCGGCCCATTCCAGAGCCTTAGTGTTGAGGAGTAGGGAATGTCCTCCGGCAGAGTGCATGATCAGCGGTTTGTCGGCGCATATCTCGTCGAGATATGTCCTGGAGATGTATTCCCCTGTCTCGCCCCAACCTGCAGCCAGGTACACTTCGCGCTGAGGGTTGTTTTTTATGAACTCTTTAATGACCTCGGGGTATTTCTTGTAATCCGGAGGCATTACGACTGTTAGGTTGGCCTGTCCGATCGAGCGGTATCCGGCGAATGCGCCGTGGGTGTGAGATTCCAGAAACCCGGGGTAGATGAAGCTCTCTCCGTAATCCAGAATCTTTGCATCGGCACCTCCGAGCTGTTTCGCTGTATCGGCGTCACCGATATACGTGAACACCCCGTTCTTGACCAATGCCGCCTTTGCTGTAGGTCTTTTCTCATCCATAGTGACGATGTTGCCTAGAATTACTGTCTGTTTCATCGTTAAATCTCCTATTCAACCGAAGATGGAAGTTTCTCCTCCTTCGCGTATTACAACTTATGAACTGTGAACGACAGATATAATTCGTACAGTTGCACAGTCGGAAGATGTGTCGGTGTTTTGGATAAAAGAGCGATATGTTGATGCTAGATACATCTTCATGAGTCGCTCAGTTCACCCTCTGACGAACTTGACATAATCGGCCTTGTCCTGAGCACGGATATCCTTCATCATGTCGGATAGTTCCTTCGATCCGCAGGACACCACCATGACCTCGAGGCACTTGTGGTCCTTAAGGTGAGAATGCATCTGCGTTTTGATGATATCCTGATATTTGGCCTGGATTTGAATCATCCATGGATCCGCATGGTTGCCTCTGACGATGATCAGGACACCTTCGACGACCCCTTCCAAGGAACTCATCTCCTTGATCTCGTTCATGGCAACGGATATCGATGCCCTCATCGCCTCAGATCTTCCTTTAAGCCCGTATGCACTTTGGATGCTGTCAAGCATTTCCGTGTATTCATCGTTCAGGGATACGCTGATTATTGTCATGGTATCAAGTTAATAATATCCTCCAGCCATATGTTTGAGAATTATTAACATTATACGAATATTTTAATAATCTGTTTTCAAAACACCATTCATGGATGCTTTGTTACTATTCGTAATCTATTCGGTGCTGCTGATCACGGTATCGCTTGTTGCCGCCTATCTTCCTCAGATGGGCAAACTAAAGGATCAGGGCGCTCACAAGATGATAGCCCTGAGCACGGGAATATTCATGGGCCTTATGGTCTTCATGCTCTTGCCAGAAGGTCTGGAGGAATGCGAGGAAGGCGGTATAGACACCCACTATGCTATGTATGCCCTTCTTGCAGGATTCCTGATTATAATGATAATAGATACTGTCATGAAGCATAAGCATCTGGCAACCTGCGGATGCCACATGCACGATGACGGTCACGAGCACAGGATCACTTCTATGTCCTCATTCGCCGGTCTTGCCATCCACGCAGCATGCGACGGTCTCGCCCTTGCGGCCATGTTCATGGCCGGAGAGGAGGTAGGGCTCATGGCCACAATCGGTCTGTGCATACACAAGTTCGCAGAGCTATTTTCGTTGTCATCTACTATGCTGCTGTCTGATCTCGATAAGAAATCGTCGATGATCCGTCTCGGGCTGTTCTCCTTGATCACGCCTGTTGCTGGGCTGCTTTTCTTCCTTCTGTTCAGCGATATGGAGGTAGAGGGAACACTCGGAATCCCGCTGACATTCGCGGCAGGTACCCTGCTGTATGTGATCACTTGCAACATGATCCCGGAATCGTTCCACAGGGACAGGAGCTACAAGACCCTGTTGCTGATCCTGATCGGAATCGCAATAATGATGGCTGTCGCGTTGGCCTTCCCGCATTCGCACTGAGTGATTGAGAGGTCTTAGTCAGTTATAATTAGTGAGAAGGGGTACGGGGACCACATGAAGATTGCAGTCACATACGAAGACGGAATGGTCTTCCAGCATTTTGGTAGGACTCAGCAGTTCAAGGTCTACGATGTTGAGGATGGAAAGGTCGTCAGCTCCAGAGTGATCGGAAATGACGGTCTATCACACGGAGCCCTCGGCGAGATCCTGATGAGGGAGAAGGTAGAGGTCTTCATCTGCGGAGGTATCGGCGGAGGAGCGAGGGACATGATCGCTTCACGCGGTATCAAACTCATCCCGGGGGTCAGCGGGAACGCCGATCAGGCGGTGGAGCAGTACCTCAAAGGAACGCTCGACTTCGATCCGAATGCGGCATGTCATGCCCACGGCGATCATCAATGTCATTGAGGGGTGGTGTCGGCGTAATTGCCGACCCCATTCCAAACCTTTTATGCTGTTTTTCTGACGTCTCATTCCGATGTGTCCGTCAAACTGATCCCCTTCGTCTCTCTGCCGAATACCAGGATCACCAGCGCCACAAGTGCGAATGCCGCTGCAAGGACTGCGAACACCAGTATGAATCCCTCATCCTTTCCGAAGCTGGAGTACAGAACGGGGACGATGAACGGGGCGATGAAGGCTCCGATACGTCCGAAGGCTGATGCCCAACCAGTTCCGGAACCGCGGACATCCGTGGGATAGACCTCAGGGGTGTAGGAATAGACGCATCCCCATGCACCGAGGGCGAAGAAGTACAGGAGACATCCCGCAGCGAGAATGGTCTCGTCCGAATCTGCGTGCCCGAAGAACCATGAGGCCAATGCCGTTCCGAAGAAGTAGACTATCAAGGTCGGTTTGCGCCCCCACCTCTCCACCAGATAGGCCGCGCTGAAGTAACCCGGGAGTTGCGCTAGACACATGATAACGGTGAAACCGAAGCTCTTGACGATATCGAACCCCTGTTCCGTTAGCAGGCTGGGGGTCCAGAGCACGAACCCATAGTAACCGAAGTTGATGCCGAACCAGATGATCCAAAGTACTGAGGTCGAACGGAGGTTCTCCTTCTTCCAGAGCATCCTGAATTCCTCGTACCACGGTCTCTTTTCAGCCTTTTCAGGGACGGAGTTGTCGGGACAGGATTCTACGCCGGCAGCAGATTCCATTTCAGAAACAATCTTCTCAGCCTCATCGCGCCTTCCGTTGAGCTCCAGGTATCTGGGGGATTCGGGGACCTTGAAACGCAATGCGGCGGCGAACAGTGCAGGAACAGCACCTACAAAGAATGCCATGCGCCATCCGTATGCCGGTATCACGAGGAATGCCACGAGGGATGCGGCGATCCATCCCCAAGCCCAGAAGCTCTCGAGGATGACTACGTTCCTCCCTCTCGATTTCAGAGGAGAGAGTTCGCTCACCAACGTGGAGGCGGCCGGAAGTTCTCCACCCAGTCCGAAACCGGTTATGAAACGGAAGATGATCAGCATCCAGTATTCGGTGGCGATCCCGCAAAGGAAGCTGCCTATACTGTATATCAACAACGTATAGAGGATAACCGCGCGCCTTCCCAGGCGGTCTGATATCGCTCCAGAGAGAGCGGCTCCCAGGATCATTCCGAAGATACCTGAACTGGTCAGCCAGCTGAGCTCGTATTTCGAGAGGTCCCAATCAGTACCGATGGCGGCGATGACTCCGCTGACCATCCCTTGGTCCATCGCATCGAACATCCATCCCAGGCCTACCAGGAACAGAATTCCCCATGTCATCTTGGTCATCGGGAGCGATTCGATGCGCTGAGAGATGCTCGCCATTGTCCTTACCGACCAGGCTCATCGGAAGATGCGGTATAAAAAACGTGACAATTCTGGATGATGGAAAGGCGGGTGTCCGTCTCCGGACACCCTTCAATGTCAGTACAGACTGAATATGCCGAACAGGTCCAGCAATCCGAAGACCAGCATGAAGGTCAATAGGACTGGACAGACATACTTGATCATGACCGTGAACGGTTTCTCGAATCTGAACGCCATGCCTTCAGCCTTAACCTCGTCGGTTATCACCGTGACCTTGATCACATATCCGATGAAGATACAGGTCACTATGGCGATGATAGGCATCAGTACGGAGTTGGTGATACTGTCGAATATTCCGAGCCATCCTGCACCCTGGGAGAACGGACCGATATCTATCATGAGCGGACCGAATCCCAGTACGGTTATGACACCCAGCACGATCAGTATGATGCTGGAGATCATTATGGACTGTTTCCTCCTGGCCTTCTTCATATCCACGAACACAGAGACAACGGTCTCCAAGAGCGAGACGGCCGAGGTCATTGCGGCGAACAGAACGAGCAGGTAGAATATCGGTGCAACAATTTCTCCTGCGGGCATGCTTTCGAAGACCTGAGGCAGTGCGACGAACATGAGTCCCATTCCGCTGGAGTCTCCAAGACCCTGGGTGAACGCTGCGGGGATGATCATCAGACCTGCAAGGATTGCGACACTGGTATCGATAGCACTGATGTTCCTGGCAGATCTCTCGATGCTGACATCCTTCTTCATGTAGGAACCGTAAGTGATCATGATTCCCATGGCCAATGACATGGAGTAGAAGATCTGACTGATCGCGCCCAGGAAGGTTCCTGCGCTCAGCTTGGATACATCGGGGTTGAGGTAGAAGTTAACTCCGTCCCAGATGTTGGGCAGTGTGAATTCGTAGATGATTATTCCAATCATCATGATGAGGAGCAGAGGCATCAGAATCTTGCTGAGCCTCTCGATTCCCCTGTCGACACCCAATACGATACAGCCTATGCACAAGGCGGCGAATACAAGGAACCAAATCGTGGGGTCGGCCATTCCGGAGATCTCTCCGGTGATGTAATTCCACCAGTATCCGGATTCAGTCAATGTGTCCAGCTGGCCTATAGCCGATGTGGCGAGCCACTTTGTGACCCATCCTCCGATCACACAATAATATGGGACGATCAACAACGGAATCAATGCAGCGACGATTCCGATCCACTTGTACTTGGAGCATAGGTCTCCGAAAGCACTGATACAGGATTTACCTGTCTTCCTACCCAGAGCAACCTCAGCAATCATCAGCGAGAATCCGAACGTTAAAGCAAGGATAATGTAGATGATGACGAAGATTCCGCCGCCGTAGTGCGATGTCAGATACGGGAATCTCCAAAGATTCCCGAGACCGACCGCTGAGGCGGAAGCGGCAAGGACGAATCCGACCTTTCCGCTGAAGGAAGCTCTGCTCTCATTCTCAGACATAAAGGGTGTAAATAGTATCCATCAATTTAAAGTCCTACATTGAGGATGGTTCAGCATTGTATATCATTAGGCATCTGGCTATCAACCATCTGATGATTGAGAAAAGAGTCAAAACCTGAACATCAATGGGATGTATTATCCATCACATTCATAAGGTCGCTATCATTCCTTATTAAGAATAAAGGCGAGACCTTTATATTGTATTACGAAGATATGTTTCCCGGATGGGATAGCATGGGTTTAGGCTCACGCAAATTTAGCGAAGGCTCTCGTAGCCTGTTCGGTAGTATGTCAATACCGAATCTGAAGAAGTCGGAATTCGCCGACGCGTTTCGTAATGGGGTGGGGCAGATATCTGCGCTCACCAAGAAGATTGAAAGGACGCGCGAATCTCCCGTATCGAAGAAGGCGAACACAGGTGCTCGTGATCTGAGTGCATATGGGTTCGAGAACTTCCAGGTATCGGACGATATCGAGGTCTTTGTACACGGGACCACCGCAGAGGAGGCGTTCAGCAATTCTGAGATGGAATTGAAGCCTGCTGCCGTTGAGACAAAGGTGACCAGGGTACAGATACCCGTTTCCAAGACAGCGAACATCGAGGATTATTCTGCAAAGTCCTTCAAGGCCCCCAAGGCCGAACCAGTCAGACCGGTTGCCAAAGTGCAGACTATCGTCAAGGTCCCGGTGCAGCAGCCTATAGCGAAGGCACCGATTGTGGAGGCCCCCGTAGAACAGCCTGTTGTCGAGGCACCAGTTGCGGAAGCTCCGGTGGAGCAGACCGTTCCTGAGGTCACCGCAGAACCTGTTGTCGAGGCCCCCGTAGAACAGCCCAAGATCGAGGAGTTCTACGATCAGCCGCTGATAATCAGGCCCGAGATCATCGATGATGAACCTGTCAAAGCAGAAGTCGAAGAGGTCGAGGTCATCGTCAGCAAGGATCCCGCAGCAGAAGCAGAATTCAAGCCGGAATCCCTTTTCGGCAATATCAAGCGCGGAATGACCGAGGATGTAGACACACACGTCGGACAGCTCCAGGACGGATTCATCAAGGAGTCCGTATCGAAGGTCACTCTCGAGGATTACGATTTCATTCAGACCGTGGATGAGATCCGTGCAGAGAATGCAGCCATCGATGAGATGGAGATCATGGATGCCATGATCGCATCCGCTCCTGTCGCAGTCACCCAGGAGGAAGCCCCTGTCGAAGCACAGGCCGAAGTTCCTGCAGCGGCCCCGGAAGAGGAGAAGGTCATGCTCAAGCCTTATGTTCAGCAGTCGATGCAGATCAGGGCTGAAGAGGAGAACGTCCTCTACGTTGAGAGGGCAGTTCCCAAGCTCGAGGACTTTATCAAGGAGGAACCCGAGGTTGACATCACCGAGTCCTTCGTAGGATTCATGGGAATGATCCCTGCTGAGGAGCCCGCACCTGTTAAGGCAGTCGCCGTCATCCCTGAGTGGGATGTGACGGAAGCATCCGCCGCTAACTTTACAGATTATATTTCAATGATGCCCGAGGAGTCCACCTGGGCAGTCGCCCCTGTTTGGGAGATTGCCGACGAGGCCGCAGAGTCCTTCGTGGCATACCAGAACATTTGGCCCCAGTACCCCAAGGCAGCAGTGATCGTTCCTGAATGGGACACCACCACTGATGCCTTCGCAGACTACCTCGCGTTTATCCCCGAGGAGTCCACCTGGGCAGTCGAACCCGCATGGGACCTCACCGACGAGGCTGTCGAGGCCCTTGCAGCATTCGGAACTATCAGACCCGAGTACCCCAAGGCCGTAGCAGTCATTCCCGAGTGGGATACCGCGGCTGAGAACTACTGCGAATACCTCGCATCAATCCCCGAGGAATCCACCTGGGCAGTCGCACCTGTATGGGATATCAGCGATGAGGCAGCGGATGCCTATGCAGCCTATCTGACCATCTGGCCCCAGTACCCCAAGGCAGCAGTCATCATCCCTGAGTGGGATGTCACCGAGGCCTCAGCAGAGACGTATGCAGACTACCTCGCATCAATCCCCGAGGAATCCACCTGGGCAGTCGAGCCCGTCTGGGAGATCGCAGATGAGACCGCAGAGTCCTTCATGGCCTTCCAGACCATCAGACCCGAGTACCCCAAGGCCGTAGCGGTCATCCCCGAGTGGGACACCGCGGCCGAGAACTACTGCGAATACCTCGCATCAATCCCCGAGGAGTCCACTTGGACTGTCGCTCCTGTTTGGGATGTCAGCGATGAGGCCTCTGAGGCTTTCACCGCTTTCGGAACCATCAGACCCGAATACCCCAAGGCAGCAGTCGTCATTCCCGAGTGGGATGTCACCGAAGCAGCAGTGGCCGGATTCGAGGGATACATGACCGCAGAGAAGGACTACTTTAACGAGTCCATGATGGTTGTCGCAACCACTGTGTCCGTCAACAGGATCCAGTTGGATGCCATCGAGAGGCACGTTACCGATGCCGTAGCAGCAGTCTCCGGAGTGACCGGAACCGTCGCAGAGACCTCCAGCAAGGATGAGCTCCTGATCAAGGTTAAGGACAACACCGACTTCAACCAGGAGAACCTCCAGGTCGTTCCTGAGCTCGATCCCGAGAAGAAGGTCCGCACCAGCCGTTTCGTCTTCAAGGACGGAAGGCTTCAGAAGATCACCGAGGAGATCACCCTTGATGAAGTTGACACCACCGTCGCGGAAACATCAGCAACCGTTTCCGAGGACGTGATGGTCGAGGAGATGCCGGCGGCAGAGGAGAAGGCGGATGTGATCCCCCTCCCCGCAGCCCAGGCATTCGCTGCTCTTCCCGCACCCGTTGCGAAGAGCGCTGAGGGAGTGAAGTTCTCCTTCGGAAAATCCAAGAACAGCTACGGATCAGTAAGGTTCCTCTTCTGATTACGAGATAAACCCCTTCCCATCCAAACCCTTTATCTCAGTTTTTTATAAGATTATAGAATACCAGTGAGTATGGAATTCCTCTTGCAGGTTCTGTTCGCAATGGCAGTCATCTTCGTGATGGCCCGTATAGGTTCATTCGTTTTCTCCAAGCTCGGGCTTCCCGGTCTGATTGGAGAAATTCTTATCGGAATCCTCATCGCGAACATAGCGGGAGGTTCTTTCATGACAGATGTTCTGGACATCTGGTTCGATTCGGCAGGCAACCGCAGCGAGACGTATACGGTCATCTATACGCTTGCCGAATTGGGAGTGATATTCCTGCTGTTCTCCGTCGGATTGGAGACCAAGGTAAAGGATCTGTTGGGATCTGGAAGGGCAGCGATGCTCTGTGCTTTGCTGGGAGTCATTCTGCCCTTTGTCGCAGGTCTCGCGCTTGTCCTCGCAGTCGGCGGATATGACATGAACTGCGCCATGTTCATGGGTGCGGCGATGGTCGCCACGTCCGTCGGTATCACAGCACGTATCATCAAAGACATGAGGCTGATGGAGGTCAAGGAATCCCGTATCATCATCGCGGCAGCGGTCATAGACGATGTCCTCGGAATGATAGTACTCGCTATCGTTCAGGGAATGGCGACCAGTGGCGGTGACATAGAAATCTTGGATCTCGCCATCATCATAATCAAAGCGGTCGTATTCGTCCTCGTAGCAATCGCAGTGGCCAAATATGTGGTCCCCAGGATCTACGACTTCTTCGACAAAAGGAATCAGGCAACCATTGCTAAGGGTAAGGTCCCGTATTCCTTCAACAAGCTCATTCTGGCGCTCATCGTATGTCTGTCGATGGCCGCCCTCGCTGAGTTCATCGGATTGGCTGCAATCATCGGAGCGTTCCTGGCGGGAATGATGTTCGCAGATCATGCTTGGGAGTGGGAATTGGAGCACAAGGTGGAGGCCATCACATCTCTGATGATCTCCTTCTTCTTCGTCAATGTGGGATTGATGGTAGACATCTCCTCACTTACAGATTTCACCATAGTCGGACTCGTTGTCGTCGTCATCCTCCTTGCAATGGCCACCAAGTTCATCGGATGCGGTCTCGGAGCAAGACTGGGTGACAAGACGATCGATAAGTCCTCATTCTCCATAATCGGAGTGGGAATGATGCCCAGAGGAGAGGTCGGTATCATCATCGCATCCATAGGTCTCAACGCTGGTGTGATGACCGGAGATCTGTATACCGTAGTCGTCATGATGTCCGTGATGACAACCATCATCGCGCCTCCTATCCTCTCTGTTCTGTTCAGGAAGAAGTACAAGACAGAGTACGAGATCGTGCCCGAGGATAGGATCTGATCGATCCGTTCATTTATTTGCGAGACGGGCCGATAAGGCCCGTTCTCGATCCTGTTACTCATTTTAAGCGGTCAGGATATGGTCATTTTGGACTCGGACAGCCTTTAGTAAAGAATATTGGACGTTTTTACAAACCGTTGTATATACCACTTATCTGGTTTAACGTACAATGTCATTCGATTTCGATTCATTCATAGATATGGTCTGGGAGTTCGACGATTATTTTTGGTTCATACCATTGGTATTGATAGTTGCTCTCGGACTTTATTCCACAGTGAAGTTCAGGGCGGTCCAGTTCACTGAGCTCAAGGAGATGTTCAAGGTAACGTTCTCTTTGGAGAAGGGTGCCCGGGACAAGATCACCCCCTTCCATGTGTTCTGTGTGAGCATGGGCAACCGTATCGGTGTAGGAAACATCGTGGGACCTATCACCGCTTTGATCTTCGGAGGGCCCGGAGCGATCTTCTGGATGTGGATCTTCGCCACGTTGGGTGGAGCTACGAGTTTCGTGGAGACCACGGTCGGACAGATCTTCAAGAGCAAGGATGAGAACGGGGATTTCATAGGAGGTCCCGCCCATAATGTGGCCAAAGGATTGAACTCGAGGAAACTCGGTGTGGTCATCGCTGTTCTCATGATCGCTGTGTACATCGGCGGTTATGTCCTTTCGGAGATCACAACGATCTCCTCATCGTTCAAAGGAGCTTACGATTTCCAGTACAACACGCTCGTTATCGCAATCATCCTCGCAGTCATCGCTGTTCTTGTTGCGATAGGCGGTTTCAAGGGCGTTGCCAAAGCATCGGTCCTGCTCGTTCCCTTCATGGCGTTGGCATGGATCATATTGACCTTGGTGGTCATCCTGATGAATGCGGGCGGCATTCCCGACGCCGTGGCCTCCATATTCACATGTGCGTTCAATGTGCCCTCGGCAGTCAGCGGAGGTATCGGTGCCATGATCGTATGGGCATTGAGGAGAGGTGTATGGTCCAATGAGGCCGGAGAGGGTACCATCACCAACATCTCATCATCGGCCAGCGTTCCACATCCAGTCAAACAGGGTCTATCGCAATCCATCGGTGTCCTCTTCGATACCCTTGTCAGCACGATGACTGCTTTGGTCATCTTATGCTATTTCAGCGGGGACTACGATGCGCTTGCGGCATCCGCTGCCTCTTTCGATAACAGTTCGATGCCGATGCTGCAGTTTGTGATCGGAGAATCTCTTGGAGGCATAGCTCCGACGTTGGTGTTCATCTTCCTCTTCCTGTTTGCTATCACATGTTTCATGGGAGATTACGTCATAGGTATGAACAATCTGAAGTTCATCACCCAGGATAGGAAGGTCAAGATCGCATTGGTCATTATCACGATAGGGATAGTATTCTTCTCCGCATATTCCGGTTCGGAGGGACTGTATGCCATCATGGATGTCCTGCTGGGAATCTGCGGTATCGTGAACTGTTTCGTGATGTTCAAGCTCTCGAAGTTCGCATTCGAGGCGTTCAAGGATTATCGCAGGCAGAAGGCAGAGGGAATCGAAGATCCCGTGTTCCACAAGAGTGTCCTCTCGGATCCATCCGGTGTGACCGAGTGGGACGACTGAAACTCATTATCGTCCTCCGAAAGGAGGGCGATGTCACTTATTATTGAAAACGAACGGACTGCAATTTCGAAAATTACAGTATCGACTGGACAGTGTACGTCTATCAGTCAAGAAAGTTAAGTTCAGAGGGAGAAGAACGCGCTAGCGATCTCCACGATAACGATGACTGCGATAGCGATACCGATGACTGCGTAGGGGCTGATCTTGAGACCCTTCTCGTTCTCAACGTCGAAGTATCTCATCAGACCTGCAGAGGATTGGAATCCGCTGTCGTTTTTCTTTGCCATGGGTTAGCGAAACATAGATTACTATAAAAACAATGCTATGAAGCCTGATGCGAACCTCAGATAATAAAGGCCCTCGGATCCCGTTACCCGAGGGCTTGTAATCCGTTTGTACACGATGCTGAGGCTTCAGCGATGAGAGTCTGCCATTGTGAGTTTATATACCTATCCGGAAACTGGTTTGGGATTCATCCAACCGGAAGGCCGTATTGTGAAGCTCTCGCGAGACCGAAACCCATTTTTATTATACATATATGGGGTGAATCGATAGAATGCATTGGGCAGATGTAATCGCACAGGAAGTAGCAGATACATGCGAGCACCCGTTGATCGCTACAGGTATCAGTCCTACCGGAATCATACATGTCGGAAGTCTCAGAGAAGCGATCACAGGAGAATCGATCCGCAGCGCAGTCGCATCCAAAGGAAAGGATGTCAGGCTCATCTACTTGATCGATTCGTTCGATCCCCTCAGGAAGAGGTATGAGTTCCTCCCCGAGGAGTACGAGAAGTATGTCGGTATGCCTATCTGCATGATCCCCTGTCCTTGCGGCAAGCATAACAACTATGCCCATCACTTCATCCAACCCTTCTTGGATGCGGTCGATTCCCTGGAGGTCCACTGTGAAATCGTTTGGACCCATGAACTCTACGCCAAAGGGGAGTTCGCCAAGTGGATCGACATGACAATCACCAAGAGGCCCGAGGTCATCCAGATCATCCATGAGGTTACAGGAAAGGACGCAGATCCCAATTTCTCGCCTTACGATCCGCTCTGCCCAGATTGCGGACGCTTCTGCAAAGCAAACTTCGACACCTATGAGTTCCCGTACCTCGAGTACAGCTGTAAGTGCGGTTCCCACGGAAAGGTCGACATTAGGAAGATGGAGGGAAAGCTCAAATGGAGGCTCGAGTGGCCTGCCAAGTGGATGATCTTCGGAACATCCGCGGAGCCATTCGGAAAGGACCATGCGGCGGCCGGAGGATCCTACGATTCAGGAAAGAGGCTCGTATCCGAGATCTTCGGAGGAAAGGCACCTTACCCGATCCCATACGAGTTCGTCCAGCTCAAGTCCGGCGGACAGATCGTGCAGATGCACAAGTCCCTCGGAAGTGCGGTCACAGGTCTTGACGCCATCAACATGACTCCTCCAGAGGTTCTCAACTACCTGTTCCTAAGGTCGCAGCCCAACAGAGCTATCGATTACGATTACGGAATGGGGCTCCTCGACATGGTCGATGAGTACGACAGGATGGAGAGGGCATACTTCGCGAACGAGTTCACAGAGGCGGAGGAGAACAACGTCGCCGCCTATGTCATCGCACAGCACAACCATGTTCCCGAGAAGCTCCCGATGCAGATATCCTACAGGCATCTGGTCAATGTCGTCCAGATGACCAAGGACTTCGATGGAGTGATCGAGGTCCTCGGAAGGACCGAGGACATGTCCAAAGCGACTGATTTCGATCTCAAAAGGCTCCAGGTCAGGGTGGACTGCATAAGGTTCTGGCTGGCTAACTTCGCTCCAGAGAATGTGAAGTTCTCCATTCAGGAATCCGTTCCTGCCGACATAGAGCTCAGTGCAGACGAGAAGGGATACTTCAAGACCCTTGCGGAGAAACTGAAGACGATCGGATGGAACGCTGACGAGATCAATTCAGCTGTAACGGAAGTTGCCAAGGATGGAATTGGGAACAAGGGCGCATTCAAGGCCATGTACAAGATCCTCATCGGAAAGAACATGGGCCCCAGACTCGGACCGTTTCTGGCTAGCATGGACAGGCAGTTCGTCCTCGACAGGCTCGAGCAAGCGTCTCAGTGAGCGGTAGCAGTCACCGTTTTATCATCGGAGAGGGATGCAGGGACATGGATTGGAACGAGTTCGTGTCATACGTCACGATCGCAGGGATACCTCTAGCGGTAATATCATTCCTGGTGTACGTGTTCAACCCTAGCTCGATCGCCCTCTACTTGTTCATCATCGGAGTGGCGATGATGGTCATCGGATACTCCATAGCTTCATTCCAGACGCACAGATTGTCCAGGCTTCTGAAGAACAAGATGGAAGAGACGGACGAGACTGGTTTCATAATGAGTCTGGACGGGGCATACACCCCTAATCCCGATGAGGCGACCATAGAGTATCTGGAGTGAGCCGGATGTCCGCTCTGAACGCCCATATCCTTTACCTTCTCTTCGATTCTGCCAACATGCACAGGTGGAACGATCACCTTAGGCCGGTAGACCTGACGGAGATGGACAAGCAGGCCCATAAGGCGGCCATCTCATGGGTTCTTGGAAAGTTCGAGGAGAAGGCCGGAAACGATGTCGATTGGCGCAGGCTCATCGAGCACCAGATGTTCTCGTTCATCCAGCGTTCGGTGCTTACCGACCTGAAACCGCAGGTCTTCCACAAGATCTCCCAGGAGAGGAAGGACGAGGTCAACGCATTCGTGATCTCGGAGTTCGACAGGCTCATCCCGGACTCGGACGAGGATTTCAGGACCAGATTCATCGAGTATCTCGGAAAGGACTACAAGTCCCGTGAGGACGACATCATACGTGCCGCCCATTATCTGGCCACCCGTTGGGAGTTCAACCTCATCTATGATTCCAACAGGTCCCTGTACGGTATCGACATAACCCGCGAGGAGATCGATGAACAGATCGACCAGCACAAGGACCTCGCAGGCATCAAGGAGATCACCACGGAGAGGAGCGCCACATTCAATTTCATCGATCTTATAGGCCAGCTAAGATTCCAGCAGCGCTGGGCAAGGACCCCGCGCATACCAAAGACCACTGTGCTCGGGCATTCCCTGATGGTGGCAGATTCCATATACCTTCACGATCTGGATTCCAAAGCATCGGATAGGCAGGTCTACAACGATTACTATACCGCGCTCTTCCACGATCTCCCGGAGGTGCTGACAAAGGACGTGATCACACCCATCAAGGTGAACGTATCCGGTCTGGCAGCCGTGCTGGAGGATTATGAGCGCGACCTGGTCGAGGAGAAGATCATCCCTCTCATCGACAGCGATTGGCATGACGAGTTCAGATTCATGGTCCTCGATCCGTTCACTGATGTGGAGGACGGAAGGTTCGGTACCCGCAACGGTTACGACATCAAGACCTGCGACAACCTGGCAGCATACATGGAAGCGCACATCTCCATCTGCTACGGGGTAAGTTCGGCCACACTCAGGGACGGAGAGCACGACATACGCGTGAAGCTCCTGGGAAGGAAGAAAGGCATCGATACGGCGAAGATCATCAGCGATCTCGATACGATGCATATTTGATTCAGAATCGCTTTCTTCGGTTCATGAGGAAAGATTACGGAGCAAAACCCTGCATCTACCCTGAGCCTGTCCTTATCATCGCCACCTACAACGAGGATGGGACACCCAATGCCATGAATGCTGCCTGGGGAGGCATACACGAAGATACCGAGATCGGCCTCTGTCTGTCCCCTGAGCATAAGACCGTGAAGAACATCCTGGCCCGCAAAGCCTTCACTGTGAGCTTCGCCACCGTTGAGACCCTGGTTGGATCCGATTATGTCGGAATCGTCTCAGGCAACGATGTGAAGGACAAGTTCTCCAAGGCGGGATTCACTGCCGTGAAGAGCGAGAAGGTGGATGCCCCTATGATCAAGGAGATGCCCATCTGTCTCGAGTGCACTCTGAAGAGCTATACGGAATCCAATTGCGAATGCATCGGAGATATCGTGAACCTCAGCATCGACGATTCGATCCTTACTGACGGAAAAGTCGATCTGAAGAAGTATCATCCGATCATATACGACGGACTTAACCATGACTATCTTGCGTTCGGCGAGAAGGTTGGCAACGCGTTCAACGACGGAAAGAAACTCAAATGAAAACGATGGGGGGATTCCCCCATCTGTTAAACCTGTTTAGTGTCTCTTATCGATGACTTCCTGTCCCCTCATGTAGGGTCTCAGGACTTCAGGGATGGTGATCGTACCGTCCTTGTTCTGGTAGTTCTCCATAATAGCGACGATGGTCCTTGGGAGTGCAAGTCCGGAACCGTTGAGGGTGTGGACGAATTCACTCTTTAGGTGGGGCTCTGGCCTGTACTTGATCCTTGCCCTCCTTGCCTGGAAGTCGGTGAAGTTGGAGCATGAGGAAGCCTCAAGCCAAGCATCCTTTCCGGGTGCATAGAGTTCAAGGTCGTAGCACTTGGAGCATGAGAAGCTCATGTCCCCTGTGCACAGGAGTAGCACTCTGTAGGGCAGCTGAAGGCCGTTGATGAGGTCCTCTGCGTTCTTCCTGAGCTCCTCGAGCCTCTCGTATGACTTGCTGGGCTCGACGAAGTTGACCATCTCGGTCTTCCTGAACTCGTGGACACGGATGATTCCCTTCGTGTCGGCGTGCTTTCCCACTTCGCGCCTGTAGGATGTGAGGTTCGCGGTGTAGTATATAGGGAGCTGCGATTTGTCGAGGATCTCGTCCTGGAGAAGGTTGGTGATAGGTACTTCCGCTGTGGGGTTGAGGTACATGTCATCCTTTGCGAGGTAGTACATGTCGTCCTTCAGGTTGGGGTACTGTCCGGTTCCGATGACCGCGGCCTTGTTGATGACTGCGGGGACAACGAGCTCCGTGTATCCCTGATCCTTGTGAACGTCGAGGAAGTAGTTGATGAGCGCACGCTCGAGCCTTGCTCCGTCGCCCTTCATGACGTAGAATCCGCTTCCAGCGACCTTGGTGCCTCTGTCGAAATCGATGATGTCGAGTTCCTCTGCGAGCTCCCAGTGCTCTTTGGGCTTGAAGTCGAACTTCCTCTTCTCTCCTGCCTCGTAGACGACAACGTTCTCGGTGTCATCCTTTCCGATAGGAACGGACTCGTGAGGGATGTTGGGGATGTTGAGGACGCAGTCCTGCCTGATCTCCTCGAGCTCGGCCATCCTGTCGTCGTTCGCTTTGATCTTGTCACCTACGCCGCGCATCTCTGCGATCTTGGCGTCCTTCTCCTCACCCTTGGGCATCTTGGAGATCTCCAGGGAGACGTCGTTCCTGGTCTTCCTGAGACGGTTGTTCTCGTCCGTGAGCGCTCTCCACTCGGAATCGGCCTCCAGGAATCTGTCCAGTATGGATTCGTCCCTGTTCCTGTTCCTAATCATCGTCCTGATCATGTCGGGGTTCGATCTGATCACGTTGACATCTAGCATTTCATTACCTCAGAATTTCTTTTGGGAGAGTGAGGTCCATGTTCTCTTGTCGGTGACGACAATGACTCCTCCGCGGACATCCACGATGACAGCACCAGTGTTCTCTTCTATTGCGGCTGCTGCGTCCTTCGCTCCGTCCTCGGAATTGGACAGTACCTTGACTTTTATCAGACGGTTCTTCTTGAGCTGGACCGTTATCTCGTCGAAGAGCCCCTGGTCGAGACCATCCTTCCCCACATGCACTGTGGGGTTGATCTCGTTGGCACGCCTCATGAGTTCCTTCCTGGCATCTTTCTCCGTCATGTTCTCTGCTCCCTGATGTACGGATAGCGCCGTACCTCGCCGCACACATTGCATCTCATGCATACCCTGTGGTTCGACAGCCTGACAGTGCAGTTGACTCCAGGCATCATCGGGAGGTGGCAGTTCTTGCAGAACCTCTTTTCCTTGGGCATCCTGACGCGTGTCTTCCCGCTTATTGCCAAGGCGATATCGACGTATCTTCTGGCCCTGTCCTCCCTGCCGTTCCTGACGGCTTCCTCGGACATTGTCAGCAGTTTGTCGATACGGTCCGCTCCGATCTCGTGGATTGTAGCGTTCGGCAGATGGCGTGACATGTGCGCACCTAACGGTTCTGACATTCGCCGTCTTATAATAATTATTCCCTGAACTTCAGAGGTCCGCGGCGGGCAGCAGCGACATCAGATACTCCCTGATCTCCTGTTCCTCGCCCTCGAACTGCTTGTCGGTATCGACGTAGGTCTCGAAAAGGAATAGGGCATATTCGTGGAACGCGATGATGCATTCATCCCAAGAGGGTTTGTTGATGTAGATGCCCACATCGTCGTTGTAAAGGGACCAGATATCCTTCTCCGCATCATAGCCTGTGAGTGCGACCAAAGGATTCAGAAGGTTCCTGTCCCCATTCTTGGTTATGATCCTGTGGAACTTCAGATTGGGTATCGTGTAGCATCCGGTGATCTTCTCGATGTTCGTGATGTGTCCGTCCTTGTTCCTCACGACGTTCCCAACGACGATCACAGGTCCTGCGTTGGCGAATTCAGGTATGTCGGAGGAGGCGATGTTCTTGTCGAATGAGAGCGGCACGAGGAATTGGTCGTTGGTAAGATTCCAGTGATTCTTCCTGACATCGTCCCTCTGAATCTTTCCTACCGCTGCGGACAGCCATTCGGTGCGGACAGTGTATTGTAATATTTTTTCCCTCTCCAGACCCTTGAACTGTCTGACGTTGTCATCGGATCCGTACTCGAGGATGTATCCTTTGAGGTGGTCGGTGAGGTCTACAAGGTCCTTTGCGATGACCGCACGTGCCTCCTCGTCCTCGAAGTTATCCTTCATCCAATCGCCTACGGCACCTGTGCCCAGGAAATCCAATGTGGCACAGAGAATGTTCATTGCGCCTTCGAGCGCCTCGTCATTGCCTTCGGAAGGACCTGTCGTGAGCCCTCCGTTGTCTCCGCCGATCGTGAGGTCGAACTTCTTGACAAGGCTTTCGGGAATCTCGTTCTGCAGCCTCATAGAAGTCCTCAGAAGCATGCAGCCTATGTCCGTGAGCAGTTTCTGGACGTCAACCATGGTCTGTCCTGCAACAGCGATGGGTACACCTTCTCTACTGCCGGAATCCGCCGGTATTACTCTGAAACTGAACGAGCGCATCAAAAGTATATCGTCCAGATAGTTAATAAACTATCGAGTTTGTGGCAGGTTTCGAGGAGTTTTACGGTACACCGTGAAGATGGTTTGCCCCTCTTTTCCTATAATACGCGCAAAAAACGCCATAACATTTATATGGACGTTGTTAATCGTCCGAGACAGAACGCAGGACGGTAACCTAGACGTTATATACAGCGTCTGGATTGTCGAGCCTATCACAATCACAATTGGTGGTTAAAATGGTAAGAAAGCCAGCATCGATGTACAGACAGATCAAAGGGCAGGCATACACTCGCCGCGAATACATGGGAGGAGTGCCCGCCAGCCGTGTCAGCCAGTATGAGATGGGAAACACCAGGCAGGAGTTCCCCGTCACACTCACATTGAAAGTCAAGAACCGTGTCCAGGTAAGGCACACCTCAATCGAGGCAGGCCGTATCGCAGCCAACAAGGTTCTCACCTCCCAGGCAGGAGTCGCCAACTACCACATGACGGTCAGGGCGTACCCCCACATCGTCCTCAGGGAGAACAAGCTCGCAACCGGCGCAGGAGCAGACCGTGTTTCGAGTGGAATGCGTCAGGGATTCGGAAAGGCGGTCGGAACAGCTGCAAGGCTCGAGCGCAACCAGGCAATCCTGACGGTCAGGGTCAACCCTGATAAGGTCGCTGTTGCGAAGGACGCTCTCTGGAGAGCATCCATGAAATTCCCCTCCCCTTGCTACGTAGATGTAGAGCAGGGAAAGGAATTCGTAAACTGATTCAAAGATGTTCGATTTCCAACTGGACAACATCGTTGCATGGATTCGCGACGGGGGTTACACCTCCGTCGCCCTCCAATTGCCCGAGGGTCTTAAGATCCGGGCAACAGAAATTTCTGATTATCTAACTGAAAAGACCGGTGTCGAGACGCTTATCGTCGGTCTCCCCTGTTACGGTGCATGCGATCTGTACGACTACAGGGGAAAAACTGACGCTTTGGTGCATTTCGGCCACTCGCCCATCCCCTCGCAAGGGGATGACCCGAATGTTTTGTACATCGAATCCCGCTCGGATGCGGATGTCGATGATAGTATACTAGGCCTTCTGAGCGGTCTGCCTGAAAGGATAGGTCTGCTGGCGACCATCCAATATCTCGATCTCATCCCCAAGGTAAAGTCCATCCTGGAGAAATCCGGCAGGAAGGTCTTCGTGGGTACCGGGGACAGGCGCATCGCATATCCCGGACAGGTCCTGGGATGCAACTGCAGTTCGGCCGAGGCCGTGTTGGACGATGTTGATGCGTTCCTCTTCATAGGCGAAGGGGATTTTCATCCTCTTGCGGCAGCATTCGGCATCAAGAAGGACGTTATCGTTCTGAATCCCGTTACATCGGAGGTCAGGAGTATGGCCGAGGTCCGTGACAGAATACTCAGGAAGAGGTTCGCTGCAATTCAAACTGCCAAGAATGCACAGAGTTTTCTCGTCATAGTCTGCAGTAAGGTCGGCCAGAACAGGTCTGAAGAAGCAGATAGAGCTATAGAGAAGATAAGGTCCCATGGTTTGAAGGCATACAAGGCGATTCTGGAAGAGATAACCCCCCTTTCGCTCTTGTCATATCGCGTGGATGCTTATGTGAGCACTGCATGTCCGCGTGTGGCCATGGATGATTCCGCAAAATACGATCATCCGATGATCACCCTTACGGAACTCGATATAGTTCTGGGCGACAGGGAATGGGCCGATTACGAGTTCGATCAGATAAGGCCCGGGTGCTGATATGCGGATCGATCGGCAGAAGCTGATAGAACTCAACAGATTTCATTTCCGCATCAATGAACGGACCAACCGTATTCTCTGCATAACAATGACGATTCTGCTGATCTTGTACAGTGGTGTCGGCCTCGTAATGTTCTCGGTGTTCGATGCGTACAATGCCCCAATGTTCATAGTGGCCAATGCCGTTTGGCTTGTAGTCGCGATGGTAGTTCTGCTGAAGTATACGAGAAGTCCGTATGTGGTCATCGCCCTTTACATGACCGTCATCGCCACTGACCGCATCCTGTCATGGATCAACAACGCCTATCTCGATGGGGTGGCATGGGAAGATGTGTTGGAGATAGTCATGGCAGTATGGATGTTCATAACGGGTCTCAGAGCCGTCATGGGGAGATTGTTCAGTCGTTTCCCGATGATACTATCCACTGCTGTGTTCATCATCTTGGATTTTGTGTTCGAAGTACCATATTACTTCAACGTCCTAGAGTACCTGAGCGATTTTGTCCTGGGGTCATTTATCTCATCAGTCCTGCGTCTTCTGCTGTATTTCCTACTGATAGCTCTGCTATTGTGCAACGGTAATCCCGAAAGGAAAGATAGGACGATCGCAGAATGGGCATCGGAATCCTGAGTCGGCCCTATTTTATAAATGAATATTATTGGTGGTAATATGTTCAACACAGAGGCTCTCCTCTCGAGTGAATTCCCGAAGGTGCGCGTAGGTATCGGACGCGGTACAGACGCAGGGAATGTGGAGAAGAGCGTTGAGGCCATGAAACAGTATGATGTGACCGTCTACGATGAGCCTGAGGTTCTCATTGATGATCTGGTCACCGGAAAGATCGATGCCGCAATCCGCGGCGATATGTCATCTTCAGTACTTCTTCCGATAGTGAAACAGAAGTTCGGTCTGAAAGCCTTGGAAAGGATAGTCTTCATGGAGCTGCTCAACGGAAAGATGATCATCATGGCGCCCGTGGGTATCGACGAGGGCTGGTCCGATGAGCAGAGGACAGAACTCGCCAGACAGTGCGTCAAGATGGCCAGGAGGATCGGTCTCGGAACCAAGATCGCCGTCATGTCCGGAGGAAGATGCGAGGACAGAGGAAGGTGCAAGGCCGTGGACACATCAATCGACAGTGCGTTGAACATCGTCAAGACACTCAAATCAGAGGGATACGACGCATACCACTGCCAGATCCTGATCGAGGATGCCGTCAACAATGCGGACATACTCATCGCACCTCAGGGAATAGTCGGCAACATCATATTCAGAACGCTCCACTTCATCGGCGGGGCAAAGGCGCTCGGTGCGCCCATAGTCAACATGGATAAGGTATTCATAGACACTTCCAGAGTGAAGACAGATTATACGGATTCAATCGCTTTGGCGATGAGACTTACGGAGGAATGAAGATGTATCTAGAGATCGACGGAGGTTACGGAGGGATCAGATTCTCCGCATGCCACTTCATACCTAGGCACGAGAAGTGCTCAAGACTCCACGGACACTCCTATATCGTCCGCCTCAGACTCGAGGGAGATATCGGTAAGGAAGGGATGATAATGGATTTCGTCGTCCTGAAGAAGAAGCTCAAGGAGATCATCGAAGAGGTAGACCATAAGACACTCCTGCCCACCAAATCAGAGGATGTCAAACTGACGGTCACCGAGGAATCCGTAGAGGCCATCTGCGATGGGAAGAGATATGTATTCCCCAGGATGGACGTCACTTTGCTCGACATCCCCACCACAACAGCCGAGGAGATGTCCAAGATGATGGCGGAGCGCATGGTCAAGGAACTGGAATTGCCTCCTAACGTCAAATCACTCTCCATCGGTCTGGATGAAGAACGCGGACAGACCGCCTGGTATCAAGTGGTGCTCTGATGTCCAAAGCGGTAGTGCTTCTCTCAGGGGGATTGGATTCCACAACATGTCTGGCGCAGGCCATCGCAGACGGATGTGAGCCTACTGCCATCAGTTTCAGGTACGGTCAGAGGCATACTAAGGAATTGGAATCCGCAGCAGCCGTTTGCGATTTCTACAAGATTCCCCATGTCATCATAGATCTGAATCTCAGTTCTTTCCGCTCTGCTCTCACCAGGAAGGATATCGATGTTCCCATGGACAGAGAAGGCGAGCTTTCTGAAGAGATCCCGATCACTTATGTCCCCGCCAGGAACATAGTGTTCCTGAGCATAGCCGCCGGTTTATGTGAATCGATCGATGCGGACAGGATCTACATCGGTGTGAACGCCGTGGACTATTCAGGTTATCCTGACTGCACTCCCGAGTTCATCCAATCATTCCAGCATACCTTGGAAGTCGGTACCAAAGCGGGGAAGGAAGGCCATCCCATCAAGATCGTCACGCCCATAGGAATGGACTCTAAGGCGGACATAGTGAGGAGAGGCAAGAGATTGGGTGCGCCACTGCATCTGACGTGGTCCTGCTATAATGGCGGAGCGAAGGCATGCGGTCACTGCGACTCATGCAGACTGAGGTTGGCCGGATTCGAAGAGGCCGGATATAAGGACGAGATCCCCTATGAGGATATGTGAGATTTTCAGATCCATCCAGGGAGAGGGACTCACCATGGGTGTCCCCACTGTTTTCGTGAGGACAGTGGGATGCAATCTGGATTGCGCTTGGTGCGATACGAAGTATTCCTTCACCGGCGGTACGGAGATGACGATCCCGGAGATCATCGAGAAGGTCGGAAACTGCAGGACGGTATGTGTGACCGGCGGTGAGCCGATGATTCAGAAGGACATCTATCAGCTGCTGGATGCTCTCGTCGAAGCGGATAAGTTCATAGTTCTGGAGACCAACGGGGCGGTCGATCTGAAGGATGTTCCCGACGATCCGCACATCATGATCAGCATGGACATCAAGTGCCCTTCGTCAGAGATGAGCGATAGGATGATCGATTCCAACATCGAGCTTTTGAAGAAGAAGGATCAGCTGAAGTTCGTGATTCAGGACCAGAATGATTTCGATTATGCCGTGAAGTATCTCAAAGACCATCCGGCAGATACCAATGTGATCTTCGGTCCTGTCGGAGGGACCGATAAGCTGGAATGGCTTGTCGAAGAGGTTCTCAAAAACGATTTGGATGCCAGGGTACTGCCCCAGCTCCACAAGATCATATGGGGCGACAAGAGGGGCGTTTGATCACGCCGCGTTCCTCTTGTGCCTTCTGACGAAATCAACTATGCACTGTTCGACGGGGCCTTCCTCGTCGTAAGATACGAAAATGTTCGATTTTCTGAGGATGTCCAGGCCGTGCATTCCGATGCCGCCTGTGATGACCGCATCGGGCTGGAGCGTGGTGATCGCCTTTGCTACCGCCACTCCCGCGCCTTCAGGAGAATCCGCGAACTCGTTCTCAATCACATGATAGTCCAGCGAATCCGTGTCGACCACGAGGAAGAAGGGAGCATGGCCGAAATCCTCGGCCACCTCCGAATCCAAGGTCTCTCCTTCAGAGATAACTACGACCCTCATCTCACTCAACTGTCTTGATGATCTTGTCGACGATTTCCTCGAATGCCTTGGCCGAAGCGGACTTGGGGTCCTTCAGCACGATGGGCATTCCGGAATCTCCGCTCTCGACCACTGCAGGTTCGATCGGGACCTTTCCGAGGAACTGGATGTTCATCTCCTTGGCAGTGGCCTCTCCGCCGCCGGTCTTGAAGATGTCGGTGACCTCACCGCAGTGGGGGCAGACGAATCCGCTCATATTCTCGACGATTCCGATGATCGGGATCTTGGTCTCGGCAGCGAATCCCACAGATTTCCTGCTGTCCAGGAGAGCGACCTGCTGAGGTGTGGTGACGACGACCATTCCGTCCGCTTTGGGGATCAGCTGGACGATGGAAAGTGCTTCGTCCCCGGTTCCCGGAGGCATATCTATGACGAGGTAGTCGAGCTTTCCCCACCTGACATCCTCTATGAACTGCTGGACGGCAGACATCTTGATGGGTCCGCGCCACATGACGGGGACATCTTTGCTGGGGAGAAGGAACGCCATAGACATGACCTTCAGTCTGGGGGGCACGATGATCGGGATGAGCATCCTGTCGGCGTCCGCCATGAGCTGCTCATCTTCGATGTTGAACATCTTAGGGATGTTGGGGCCCGTGATATCGATATCCATAAGTCCTGTCTCGTAGCCCTTCATGGCCAGTGACATGGCGAGGTTGGAGGAGACCGTGCTCTTTCCAACTCCTCCCTTTCCGCTGATAACGATGATGACATGTTTAATCTGTGCAAGAGCGTCATGGAGTCTTGTCTCCTGCTCTATTGATTCTCCGGTCAAAACTGGACCTGCCATTTTAATCCTCTGCGGTAGGGATTGTACGACCTATGTTTATAGGTTGAGGTCCGCATCGTGAGAAAACTGAAGGAAGTGATTTAGAAATACATAGGGCATATTCAACAACCAATGGACCTGACCTTTAGGGATATCGTCGCTGGATCGGAGGATTACGATTACGTTGCTGATCTCTATGATTTCTCGTTCCCGAAGAAAGAGCAAGAGAAATTGGAGAATATGCTGATGGTTTCGGAGACATCCTTGGGAAAGTTCGCAGTTATACTGGATGGGGAAACGAGAGTAGGGCTTCTCTATCTGATGGTTCGCGGAGATCTCGTCTTCATCTACTATCTGGCGGTGGATCCCGGGTTGAGGGGGAAAGGATACGGTTCCGAGATCCTCAATATGGTCAGGGCCATGTATCCTGGGTACAGATTCTCTCTGAATGCGGAAGCGCCTCAGGAAACGGCCAACAATAACGAGCAGCGTCTTCAGAGGATATCATTCTATGAGATGAACGGGTTCAGAGATACCGGTACGAGAACGACCTGGGACGGTGTGACGTATGCCATGATGACATCGGGAGGGGAAGTCAGCACCTATGAGATCGGAGAGATGTTCAAGGCGGCGGAGAAGATCTCAAAACGTTGACAGGCGTCCAATATTGTTATTATATCAAATGTAATCAAGGAAATCATGCCAGAGGATAAGCCATTGGTCGGAGAGTACATGGTCCGTAACGTTCAGACCCTGGACCCCAATATGACAGTCAGGCAGGCAATGGATAGGATAATCAATTCGGAATTCCACGGATTCCCTGTTGCCGAGAACGGTTATCTTCTGGGTTTTGTGACAGCCAAGGAGCTGTTACGCTTCATAGACCAGCCCAACGCAAGAATCCGCAGCATCATGAAGAGAGGTACATTCTGCGCTATCCCTTCCATGACCATCGCGGATGCGACGCGTATCCTTTTCAGGTACGGTCTGCGGAATCTGCCTGTGATCGATGAAGAGAGGAGGCTCATCGGTATCATCTCCAATCTCGATATCGTCAGGTCGCAGATCGAGAAATCCAGGCCCAACAAGGTCATGACGGTCAAGAAGTTCCTCGAGGAACAGAACGGAATCAAACTGAAGGTCGTCAACAAGGATGTGGAGGTCGACCGTGTCATCCCCACTCAGAAGGAGGTCTACATGGATGAGCTCGTGGGCCGCCAGTACGAACTGAAGAGAGGAATGATCGAGCCTTTGATCGTCGTCGAGAGGAGGAACGGTTACATCGTCGTCGACGGACACCACAGGATATTAGCGGCCAAGAAGATGGGAATGAAGACCTACAAGGCGATTGTCCTCGTCCCTAACGATTATGATACCAAGCTCGGTCTAGAGAAGACTGCCGAGAGATGGGGGCTCAAGTCGCTGAACGATGTGAGCATCATCGAGGGTACCAAGCATCCGTTCATGGAAGTCACCACGATGCTTCTCCCCAGCGAGGAGACCGATGCCCTCACAAAGAAGCTCATCGACCGTGATGCTCACTGATCTATCACTTCGATATAGAAGCTGACTGGCCTGAACCCGTCGTTGCAGGATATCATAGCGGACCTGGGGTCCTTCATCCATCCGTCGTAGAAGTTGCCTCTTCCTGCCGCCAGTTCCTTCACGAAGTATTCCATCGAGCCCCATGCGCTGTCGCACAGGTCCGCAGGCTTCTGACCGTCTATCGATATGAATTCCTGGCCCTCTTCGACATCGCATGTGTGCTGGATCGGATTCTCGTAGAGTTCCATAAGATCCTTGTGGCAGACCTTCCTGACCGCCGTGATCCTGATAGTAGTCATAAAAAATGAAGAAGATGGGGTTTCCCCCATCGTTTTCAGAGTTTCTCTCTGAGCATCCTCAGGTCCCTGAGCATAATCTTCTGCTCAGCGGACGCGATGATCCTCTTGGTCTTGTAGAAGGTGTCGGGGTTCAACGAGATTCCGTCGATTCCCTCTTCGACAAGGAATTCTGTGAACTCAGGGTACACGGAAGGTCCCTGTCCGCAGATGCTGACGTACTTTCCGTTGGCGTGTGCGACCTTGATGAGGTGCCTGATTGCCCTCTTAACTCCCTCGTTCCTCTCGTCGAAGTATCCCATGTGGCCGAGGATATCGGAATCTCTGTCGCATCCCATGGTGAGCTGCGTGAGGTCGTTCGATCCGATGGAGAATGCGTCGCAGTACTTGCAGAACTCGTCCGCCATGAAGATGATGACAGGCACTTCTGCCATGAAGTACAGCTTGAAGTCCTTGGATCTCTTGAGTCCGATGGATTCCATCATCGCTGTGATCTCTTTGACCTCTTCGATGGTCCTGACGAACGGGAGCATCATGTTGAGGTTCTTGAATCCCATCTCGTCCCTGACCTTCTTGATGGCCTTCAGTTCGCACATGAACGCGTCGCGGTAGCTCTCAGAGACGTATCTGGAGCAGCCTCTCCATCCGATCATGGGGTTGTCCTCGTTGGGCTCGTAGTCCGCTCCGCCCTTCATGTCGTGGTACTCGTTGGTCTTGAAGTCCGATGTCCTGAGGACGATTGGCCTGGGGTAGAATGCCCTTGTGACCTTGGATATTCCGTCTGCGAGCTTGTCGATGAGCTCCTGCTCTCTGCCCTCTGCGAGGAATGCGCAGGGGTGCTCTCCGACGTAGTTGGTGAAGAGGAACTCGATCCTCATGAGTCCGACTCCGTCGCAGGGGAGCTTGGAGATCTCGTCGGCCTTGGCAGGCATGGACATGTTGACCATGACCTTCGTTCCTGTGATCGGGACGAATTCCGCACAGACAGATCCGCCTACGGATTCTGCAGAGGCGGAGGAGTCTCCCTTCTTGGCGATGATTCCCTTGTATACGTTTCCGGTGGTTCCGTCGACGGTGACCTCCATTCCGTTGGAGAGGCACTCCGTCGCGTTTCCGGTACCGACGACACAGGGTGTTCCCAATTCCCTTGAGATGATCGCTGCGTGGCAGGTCATTCCTCCCTCGTCGGTGATGATTCCCGCGGCCCTGCTCATGGCGGGGACCATATCGGGCATTGTCATCTTGGTGACCAGGACGTCTCCCTCTTTGATGACGTCGAGACTCATCGATGTGTCGTAGATGACGACCTTTCCGGTTGCGAGACCGGGACTTGCTCCCAATCCCGATGCGACGATGGCGTCGCTTGAAACTGAATCGCCGACGGTCTCGTTCGTGACCGAGTTTCCGGTGGCGGTGATAGGTCTGGCCTGGACGATGTATGCCTTGTTGTCCTCGATGCACCATTCCATGTCCATGGGCTTGTTGTAGTGGATCTCGATCTGGCGTCCGATCTCCGCGATTTCGAGGATGCGGTCGTCCGCGATCTTCTGGACCTTGACCTTGTCCTTGGGCATGTCCTTCTTCTCGACACCACCGTTCTTTCCGCGGATGTACTTCCATGTCTGTGTGGATATCCTCTTCTTGATGATGTCCATCTTCTGTTTGTCGACGATGTAGGTGTCGGGTGTGACCTCTCCTCCGACTATTGCCTCTCCGAGACCGTAGCCTCCCTCGATGACGATCTGCTTCGCACCGCTGTTGGGGTCCACCGTGAACATGATTCCCGAGAACTCGGAGTTGACCATCCTCTGAACGACGACTGCGAGTTTGACATCCTCGTGCCTGTAGCCCTGCTTCTCGCGGTATGCGATCGCCCTTGCTGTGAAGAGGGATGACCAGCACTTCCTGATCTTGTCGTACAGGTCCTCCTCATCTTTGACGTTGAGGTAGGTCTCCTGCTGTCCTGCGAAACTGGCGTCGGGAAGGTCCTCAGCTGTAGCGCTGGACCTTACGGCCACGAATCCGATCTTTCCCTTGGGGAAGAGCATCTTGTATTTGGTGAGGATCTCTTTCTTCAGGTCTGCAGGTATCTCGCACCCATCGAAAAGTGCCCTGATCCTGTCAGAGGCCGCGACAAGGCTGTCGTCAGAGTTCCTATCGATACCCTCGAGCTCCTTGTTGATCTTCGAGAAGATGTTGCTCTTAGAAAGGAAGTAGTCATAGGCGACCGTGGTGAGGACGAATGCCTCAGGCACAGGGAAGCCGGCGTTCGTGAGCTCTCCGAGGTTTGCTCCCTTTCCTCCTACGAAGGGAACATCTTCGACATGCAGTTCGTTTACATCGACAATTTTCTTATCCATTGGGAATCCCCGCTGTGATTAACGCAGTTTGGAGTTTGACGGTCGGTGCCGTCCACAATTGAACTATAACCCTACTCTCAATTATAAGACATCCGTTCTTACTTCGGCTATTGCGGGATGATAGTCTTGCGCAGTGTTCATAAATGAACGTTTTCATCCATGTATTGTGTTGAAGGAGTTCTTCAGTAAGTTGACCTCTCTAACGGGGCCGGGTACCGCCATACAGGAGGTGCTATATGGGTTCATCATGGCCTTGACATTCGCCTACGCAGTGAGGTTCGGGCTCCTTCATTTCGACAGCAAAGTCTCGTTCATGATAACGGTCACGGGAATGGACCTCACATGGGGTGTGATCGACGGCATCATATTCTTCTACATCTGGGCGCTGGATATCAGGCGCCACACCAGGGTGATCTCCAACGTAGATGGTATGGATCGCGAGTCTAGGGTGCGGGAGCTTATGGATTCCTTCTCAGGTACACCTTTGGATGCAGTTACAGACGAGGAGAAGAGGAAGGTTTGCGAATCGCTTCTCGACAAACCGGTCCAGTCCAAGCAGGAGTTCAGGGCCGACAGGAAGGCAATGTTCCTCAATTCGGTGGGCTGCGTGTTCTTCTCGAATGTGGCCTTGATACCGGTCCTTGGCCCATTATTCTTCATAGATGATTTCGTCTATGCGCTGGAGATCGCATGTTGGATCTCCGCCATCGGTCTGTTCATCGTAGGGTACTATATGGCGCCCTACGTCGGTCTGCGCCGCATCACGACTGGTGCTGTATTGGCGGGGATATCTCTGATAATTTCCGTGGCGGCGGTATTCACCGGTGGATGAATCAATATACAATTGATGCCATATATGTGGTCACGAAACACCGATAATTGATTACGGATTTCGATACATTTTCTTATGAAGTATGATAATAATTATACGAAGTTCGTAGAATTTAGGAAATCATAATTCGTTTTTAGCATCAAATCGTCCCATTATTCGTTATTGCCCAATCCAAATCTTTTAAATCTATTACAGTTCATGGGGAACGACAGTGGTACCAAATGGATATCGAAATTTGTTGGCACGGCAGAGGAGGACAGGGAGTCGTCACTGCTAACGAGATCCTAGCCGAGACCGCTATATTGGCAGGGAAGTACGTCAAAGCCTTCCCCGAGTTCGGTCCGGAGAGAATGGGAGCGCCCATCAGGGCATTCACGAGAATATCGGAGAACCCCATCAGAATACACAGTCAGGTTTACGAGCCCGATATCGTCGTCATCATGGACGGCACATTGGTCGGAAAGGTGGACGTCACCAGGGGTGCCAAGAAAGACACCATCGTCGTGGCGAACTACGCAGGTTCACCCAAAGAGCTCCAGGAAGCACTGGCTACGGATATCGAATGCCACACACTGGATGCACAGAAGATCGCAATCGAGGAGATTGGAAAGCCTATGGTGAACACCGTCATGCTGGGAGCACTCGTTAAGTGCTCATCGCTGGTCGGATACGATCACCTCGAGGATCAGATCACATCCAAGTTCACCGGCAAGCTGCCGGACAAAGTGATTCTCAAGAACCTCTCCGCATTGAAGAGAGGATATCAGGAGGTGCAGTGAGATGGTAATGGCAAGCATCAGCGACCTCGTAGTAGGAGGACGCATCATCAAACCCGGGAACTCCGAGCAGTTCAACACCGGAGACTGGAGAACGTACGTGCCTGTCGTGGACCAGGACAAATGCATCGACTGCGGTCAGTGCTGGATCTACTGCCCCGACAACAGCGTCGTGTTCAGAGAGGGACACATGAGCGGATTCAAGCTCACCCACTGTAAGGGATGCGGAATCTGTTCCAAGGTCTGCCCCAAGGAAGCTATCATCATGAAGGAGGAGTGAGAATGGTCCAGGATATCGCAATCAACGGAGACAACGCCATCGCACTCGCATGGAAGCAGATCGACCCCGATGTGTGTGCTGCATACCCCATCACCCCTCAGACCATCATCGTGGAGAAGTTCGCAGAGTATGTCGCGAACGCCGAGGTCAGCACCGAGTTCGTATGCGTGGAGTCCGAGCACTCCGCTCTCACCCTCTGTACGTCGTCAGCATCCGCAGGAGCGAGGACATTCACCGCCACCGCATCCCAGGGACTAGCCTACATGTGGGAGATGCTGCCCATCACAGCAGCCATGAGGGTACCGCTCATAATGGCCGTAGCCAACAGGGCCGTCAGCGGACCCATCAACATCAACAACGATCACGGAGACGCAATGGCCGCACGCGACTGCGGATGGCTCATGCTGTTCTCAGAGAATGTCCAGGAGGCATACGACATGTCCATCGTGGCACCCAAGATCGCAGAGAACGTCGACGTCCAGCTGCCCTGCATGGTCAACCTGGACGGATTCGTCCTGACTCACGCGATCGAGAGGATGACCACCCTCGACACTCAGGTCATCAGGGATTTCGTCGGAGAGCACAGGCCCCTGTACCCTCTGCTTGACGTGAAGCACCCCGTTTCCCACGGAAACATGGACGGTCCAGACTTCTACTACCCTCACAAATACCAGTCAGTCATCGCAATGCAGAAGGCACTGGGAGTCTGTGAGGATGTGTTCAAGCAGTTCAAGGAGATCTCCGGAAGGGAGTACCACCTCGTAGAGGAGTACAAGTGCGATGATGCAGAATACATCGCGATCATCCTCGGTTCCTCATTCGGAACCATGAAGGCGACCGTCGACCTCCTTCGCGAGAAGGGACTCAAGGTCGGCTGCGCCATGCCCCGTGTGTTCAGGCCCTGGCCCGCAGAGGCGTTGGCCAAAGTGATGGCAGGAAAGAAGGGTGTAGTCGTCTTCGACAAGCACCTGAGCATCGGAGCCTACGGGCCCATGTTCCCCGAGGTCACCGCAGCGGCTACCGATCTGGACAAGATGCCCAAGATGTACAATGTCATCTACGGACTCGGAGGAGCGGATGCGACCGTCGCGGGATTCGAGAAGTCCTTCGAGGCGGTGGTCAACGGTTCTGCCGAGAAGATCCACTATCTGGGGGTGAGGCTTTGACCTCTCTTGCAATCAAGGACCTGCAGAAGCTGCCCGTGAGGCTGACCAGCGGTCACAGGCTGTGCGCAGGATGTGCTGAATCAATCATCGCCAAGCAGATCCTGATGGGATCGGAGGACGAGATTGTCGTCTCCCTGTCCACCGGATGCTTCGAGGTTTCGACCACGGTGTTCCCGTACACCTCATGGAACGTCCCCTATGTGCACACTGCCTTCGGAAACGGAGCAGCAACCTGTGCCGGAGTGGAGACTGCATACAACGCACTGAAGAAGAAGGGAAAGATCAACGAGAACGTTAACTTCGTCAACTTCGCAGGAGACGGAGCCACCTACGACATCGGACTCCAGGCATTGTCCGGAGCGATGGAGAGGGGACACAGGATGGTCTATGTTTGTCTTAACAACGAGGCATACATGAACACCGGTATCCAGAGATCCTCTGCGACCACCATCGGAGCCCAGACCACCACATCATGGCCCGGAAGCGTGTCCGCAGGAAAGAAGGAGTTCTCCAAGGACCTGACCGCCATCATGGTGGCGCACAACATCCCGTATGTCGCCCAGGTATCGCCCCACAACTGGAGGGACACCGTACAGAAGGCACAGAAGGCATTCTCCTGCGGAGGGCCCGCGTTCGTCAACGCACTGTCGCCCTGCCCCAGGGGATGGAGGTTCGCATCCGATCAGACCATCGCAATGGCCAAGCTCGGAGTGGAGACCTGCGTATGGCCTCTGTTCGAGGTCGTCAACGGTAAGTACGAGCTCACCGGAGAGAGCGCAAGGATCGCAGCAGGAAAGGCGGAGAAGAAGCCTGTCATGGACTGGATCACCTCTCAGGGAAGGTACAAGCACCTGCTGCAGGACAAGAACGCACCTGTCATCGAGCAGATGCAGGCCGAGGTCGACAGAAGGTGGAACAGACTCATCAAGCTCACCGAGCTTGACTGATCCCTAAAAACCGATTCCAGGTCCTGTCCCTAAGGGGACGGGACCATTCTTTTTTTCTTAATGATCAAGCACCACGTTTCCGACTATATGGTAATCCTGAGCGTCGATTATCACGCGGTACAGGATGCACGGGCCAGCAGTGTATAGTTTGTAATTGATGCCCTTGTTTGAATCCTCATAGGTATACACATCGGTCTCAACGTCACCTATGGTTTCGGTACCTACATATTCGAAGAACTTCGGAATTAGTTTCTCTTCGATGTCAAAGAATAGGTAGAATTTGTCCGAGACTGATCTCAC